>JAEEGG010025181.1_pt1 | contig 11475 bp, 8 predicted proteins | sample 9134161 | NCBI WGS metagenome assembly JAEEGG01 (sample SAMN16246543, study PRJNA631951) | gut metagenome | biome: gut microbiome; feature: rumen; material: CR-attached | host: Bos | place: Iran: Karaj | collected 2018-10 | reverse complement strand
CGTAATTTGTGGTTTACAAAAGTTAAATACGTTAAATCTTCATCTATTCTATACCATTATAACCTGCGTCATCACTTTTCTACCGTTTAATATGTAAATCATTGATATAAAATAAATTGCAAATCCTCTGGTTGCCGAGGACTGATCAAAATAACCATCGGAAATTCTGTGGAAACTATTGGCACAAATGCTTTTTCTGGCTGCAGTAGCCTAGTTGATGTTTTTTGCTATGCAGAAAATGTTCCTTCTGCATCCACCAGCACCTTCCCCAGCAACTATTTAACGCTGTATGCTCCAAATGCCTCTATTGACAAATACAAGACCACAAGCCCATGGAGCGGATTCAAGGAAATAAAAGCACTTACTGATGACACACCAGAGGATCCAGAAATACCAGGGGCAGAGCGGTGCGCCACACCAACAATTGTCTTCGCTGATGGCGAACTAACATTCACATGTGAGACTGAGGGAGTAGAGTTCGTGCCAAAAGTAACCTGTACCCCCACCTACACATTGGAAGGAAACAAAATGAGAATGGGCGCAACATTCAATATCAGCGTGTATGCCAGACGTGAAGGATTCAACAAGTCTGAGGCCGCCACGAAAACAATCGAAGCAAAGGAACTTGGCGACGTGAACGGCGACGGCAAGCTGACAATTGTCGATTTGACCTTGCTGGTAAAAAAGATTATGGGCACTCCGTAAGGAAGCATGACTCATTGGCATCCCCTGACAGGGTATGAATTTCAACGTGTTGAGAAAGCGAAGTCAACACGTTGAATCGAGCAAGTCGACACGTTGTCTTTTTTGAAAGGACAGCAGTTACTGCACCATGCACAAAAGTGTGTTCGCCAGCCCAGCATGTCGGCTTTGTTACTTGACTTCTGACGGCTTCACTACTTCAGAAATCAAATGAACTCAAAAATGACCCACACTCTACACCAGGGGTCTTAACGCACTATGAATCAGCACGATATACGGGTGTAGGCTTACAAAACAGCCTACACCCTTGTTTCTTTCTGATAGACAGTGTGTTAGGGGTGTTCGGTGTAGAGTGTAGGGTACTTTTGAGTTCATTCGAAATCAACGAATCAACGATAACGAGGACGATGACGAGGACGATAACGATAACGAGGACGATAACTGGCAAACAGTAACGGTTTAACTACTGACTACTTAACTACAAAAGAAAAAGAACAAGCGAAACTTCAGCCCAAATAAATTTGGCTTTTCGCTCGCTTATTCGTAACTTTGGCTATTGCCGAAATTTCTCCCGCTCGGAAATGCTCAAATAAATTTGGCTTTTCGCTCGCTTATTCGTAACTTTGAGCCTCTGTTCGAAGTTTCTTCCACTCGGAAATGCCCAAATAAATTTGGCATTTCGCTCGCTTATTCGTAACTTTGCCGCCAGAAACAAATGTGGAGAAGAATATGATAGCCGTAAAGCCGAAAAAGTTTCTTGGACAGCATTTCCTGACCGACTTGAGCATCGCTCAGCAGATTGCAGACACCGTGGATGCCTGCCCTGAGATTCCTGTGCTGGAGGTTGGACCTGGGATGGGCGTGATGACGCAGTTTCTGGTGAAGAAGCCTCGTCTGGTGAAGGTGGTGGAGATAGACTTCGAGTCGGTTGACTATCTGCGCAAGAACTATCCGTCGCTGGAGGAGAACATCATCGAGGATGATTTCCTGAAGATGCACCTCGAGAACACTTTTGGCGGACAACCTTTTGTGCTGACTGGGAACTACCCCTACAACATCAGCAGCCAAATCTTTTTCAAGATGTTGGATTACAAGGACTTGATTCCTTGCTGCACGGGGATGATACAGAAGGAAGTGGCTGAACGTATTACCGCCCAGCCTGGCAACAAGACGTACGGCATCCTGAGCGTACTGATCCAGGCGTGGTACAACGTGGAATATCTCTTTACGGTACACGAGCATGTCTTCAATCCTCCTCCTAAAGTGAAGAGTGCCGTGATACGCATGACTCGCAACGAGGTGAGCACGCTGGGATGCGATGAGCGGCTCTTCAAGCGGGTGGTGAAGACGACGTTCAACCAACGCCGCAAGACGCTGCGCAACAACATCAAGCCTCTGCTGGCTGATCTGGACAATCAGCGTGTCAATACGGGAAAAGAAAAACTGGACCATAGCCTTTTCCTGAGCCACGAGATATTCGACAAGCGACCTGAGCAACTCACTGTGGACCAATTCATTGAGCTGACGAATCGCATCAGCGAGGAATTTGCCCTGTAAGGACGCTTCTGAAAGAACTTCTGCATGGGAATGGAAATAAAAAAGCCTTTTCATTTGGCAATCCGCTCACTTTTCCGTAACTTTGCAGACAGAATTTCACCTACTGAACCAAGATAGTAACGCTAATTAAAATTCACGCATGGAATTCCTTATTCTTTTTGGCTCTGTAGCCCTGCTGATGTACGGCATGAAGGTCATGAGCGAGGGCCTGCAGAAAATGGCTGGTAGCAAGCTCCGCAACATTCTGGGCACGATGACGACCAATCGTGTGACAGGAATCCTGACGGGAGCCTTCATCACAACCTCCATCCAGTCTTCCACAGCGACCACCGTCATGACGGTAAGCTTCGTCAGCGCAGGACTGCTCACTCTCTCGCAAGCCATCAGCGTCATCATGGGCGCCAACATCGGTACGACGGCAACCGCCTGGATCATGGTGCTGGGAGGAAGTTTCGACATGCGGATGCTGGTCTATGGAGCATTCGTGGTGGCTATCGCCCTCATCTATTCCAAGAAGAACATCAACATGGGTGAATTCCTGATGGGACTCGCGCTGATGCTGCTGGGCCTGACTACCCTGAAGCTGAATGCCAACGAGATGAACCTGGGGGAGAACGAGACCATCCTGAACTTCCTGTCCAGCCTGAGCGGATGGGGATACGGCAGTTATCTGCTCTTCCTGCTGATAGGCGGTCTGCTCACCTGTGCCGTCCAAAGCTCTGCCGCCATCATGGCCATCACGATGACGCTGTGTTCCTCTGGAGCCCTGCCCATCGATATGGGCATCGCGTTGGTTATGGGTGAGAACATAGGCACGACGATCACTTCCAATGTGGTCGCCATGAGTGCCAGCACGCAAGCCCAGCGAGCTGCCCGTGCCCACCTGATATTCAACCTGTTTGGTGTCATCTGGGTACTCTGCATCTACAAGTACTTCATCAACTTCGTTTGCGGACTTGTGAATTGTGACCCTACAGCCGAATCGCAGGACATAGTGACCTTGAATGCTGCTTTGGCTGCCTTCCATACGGCATTCAACGTCTGCAACGTGCTGATCCTGATATGGTTCGTCAAGCTTTTAGAGAAGGTCGTCTGCTGGATGGTTCCAGAGAAGAAAGGCGCTGAAGATGACGAGAACAAGCACCTGAAATACATCAGCGGTGGTCTGCTCTCTACGGCTGAGCTCTCGATTCTGGAGGCCAAAAAGGAAATCTATGCTTTCGTGGATCGATGCATCAAGATGTTCAAGATGGACGAGGAACTCCTGCACACAGAAAAGGGAAATGACTTCAACGCCCTATTCTCGCGCATCCAGAAATACGAGAACATCACAGACCGCATGGAAGTGGAGATAGCTGACTACCTGTCGCAAGTGAGCGAAGGACGCCTGAGTGTGGAATCAAAGATAGAAATACAGCACATGATGCGTGAATGCTCAGAATTGGAGAGCATTGGCGACAGCTGTTTCAACATCGCCCGCACCATCAGCCGTAAACGCCAGAATTCAGAAGACGACTTTACGGAAAACCAGTATCAGCACATCCACTCGATGATGAAACTGATCGAGGAAAGCCTCAATCAAATGGCTATCGTCATCAAGCAAGGCGAGGAACGCTATGTGGATATCAACAAGAGCTACAACATAGAACACGAGATCAACAATTACCGCACGCAGCTGAAGACTCAGAACATTCAGGACATCAACAACAAGTTGTATGACTATCAGTTAGGTGTCTTCTATATGGACCTGATTTCCGAATGCGAGAAACTGGGTGACTATATCATCAATGTCATCGAGGTAAGCGGCTTAAAAGAGAGAAGATTCTGACTTTCGAAAGGAAAAACATCATTTTTTGAGGTCGAGGTTTCAACGTTTTGAAATATTTTTCATACCTTTGCCGCGACAAAAACAAAAACAAGTAACAAAAAAGCAGACAGAAATGGACGATTATCACGCGGATACTAGTAATTTGTAGGCTTCCGGGCAGGGTTTAGGAATCTTCCCGGCAGCGGAGTAAGCAATCTATTTAACAAACTGGGAACACCTAAACAATGCGAACATATTGGAACACCACAAATGGTCTGCGTACCATTGACACCTGGGAACCCAACTGCTGGGTTCAAGTGACTTGCCCCACCCAAGAAGACGTCAACTTCCTGGAGAACGAACTGAAAATTCCAGACTACTACATTTCCGACATTGCCGATACCGATGAGCGTGCGCGCTACGACATCGATGAGGGATGGATTCTGATCATCTTGCGTATCCCCTACGTCAAGGAGACCAGAAGCCGCACGCCCTATACCACCATACCTCTTGGTATCATCATGAAAGGCGACGTACTCATCACGGTATGCAATTTCGAGACCAACATGATGATTGACTTCGTCACCTATCAGCAGAAGCGAGGTCTGGGATTCACCGACTCTGTGGATATGGTATTCCGGCTTTTCCTGAGCAGCGCTGTGTGGTACCTGAAGCGCCTGAAGCAAATCAGCGCCCGTATCGACAAGGCCAAGCAGAACCTCGACAAGAACGTCAACAATGCCGACCTCATCAACCTCAGCCGTTTGCAGGACAGTCTGACCTATTTCGTCACTTCCATCCGAGGCAACGAAAACCTGCTTTCGAAGTTGAAATTCAAACTGCCCGTCGATGAGCTGGATGCCGACATGATCGAGGATGTCAACATCGAGATGAGTCAGGCTCGAGAAACCACCAATATCTACTCCAACATCTTGGATTCCACAATGGACACGTATGCCAACATTATCAACAACAACATGAGCAGCGTCATGAAGATGCTTACCAGTATCTCCATTATCCTGATGTTCCCCACGCTGATCGCCAGTTTGTTTGGAATGAACCTGATCAATGGAATGGAACATGTATGGTGGGGATTCCCCTTTGCGTTGTTCATTTCCATCGGCATTACGGTCGTATTTATGTGGTATTTCAAGAGGAAAACATGGATTTGATGTCTATTTCGTAAAAAATATTCCTTTTTTTTAGGACATTACAATTATTTTTCAGTAATTTGTGATTCATTTCGTGGTTTTGAGCACGATTAAAATTCTTTTTTAATACCTAAAATGATGGACTCTATGGAGACTAATGAGACTACTGCCCTTGAGCAGTCTTCTGAAACTATTGAGAATGCAGCGCAGGTAACTGAGACCCCCGCTGAAGAACAACAAGTACAAACCAGCGAAGAAGTGATCAGCGAGCAAACTGCTGAGCAACAACCCGTTGAGCAACCTGAGGAGCCTGCTGAGCAGCAACCTGCAGAACAAGCTAAGGAAGTGGTTGAACAGCAGCCTGCAGAAGAACCTGAGGAAGTGGCAGAGCAGCAACCTGCAGAAGACCTCGCAGAACAGCCTGAGGAAGAAAAGGAAAGTGCTGAGCAACTGGCCGCTCGCGAGACTCCGAAGGACAAAGCCGAAGTGTTGGCACGCGTGAAGGAAATCGTAGCCAACGAGGAAATGGCCAGCAAGCAGGAATTGGATCTGCTGAAGCTACTTTTCTACAAGTATCACAACGCTGAGATACAAGAGGCTCACCAAGCATTCCTCGACGCTGGAGGCAATCCAGAAAAGTTTGTTCCTCAATTAGATCCCCTTGAGCCCGAATTCCGCGCTTTCATGCAGATCATCCGTGAACGCCGTGCTGCTGCTCAAGAAGAACAAGAACGCCAGAAGCAAGAGAACCTGGAGCGCAAGCTGAAGATTCTGGAGCGCATTCAGCAACTTGCTGCTACCCCAGAAGAGGCTAACAAAGCATTCGACGAGTTCAAGACGCTGCAAAATGAGTGGAAAGAGATAAAGGCTGTTCCTGCTGAGCGTGCCACTGAATTATGGAAAAACTATCAGCTCTATGTTGAACAGTTCTATGACCTGCTGAAACTGGGACATGAGTTGCGCGACTATGATTTCAAGAAGAACCTTGAGATAAAGAATCGTCTCTGCGAACAAGCTGAAGCTCTGGCCAATGTGGAGGATGTAATCAGCGCTAACAACCAGTTGCAAAGCCTGCATCAGGAGTGGAAAGAGACAGGTCCCGTTGCCAAGGATTTACGCGAGGACTTGTGGAATCGTTTCAAAGAAGCTTCCACCGTGGTTCGCAAGCGTCATCAGGAACATTTTGAGGCTTTGAAAGCTGTCGAGGAAGAAAACTTGGCACAAAAGACAGCTATCTGCGAGGAAATAGAAGCCCTCAAGACAGATGAACTGAAGAGTTTTGCTGATTGGGACGCTGTAACCAAGAAAATCATCGACCTGCAAGCCAAATGGAAGACCATTGGTTTCGCTCCCCAGAAAATGAACACTCAGATTTACGAGCGTTTCCGTCAGGCTTGCGACAACTTTTTCGACCTGAAGAACAAGCATTTCAAGGCTGTCAAAGAAGCCTCCAATGAGAATCTGGCTCGCAAGAAAGCCTTGGTGGAGAAAGCTGAAGAACTGCAGAACAGCACCAATTGGCGTGCTACTGGCGATGCTTTGATCAACCTGCAGAAAGAATGGAAGAAGATTGGTTCCGTTCCCAAGAAGTACTCTGAAACTCTCTGGAAACGCTTCATCGCTGCATGCGATCATTTCTTCGAAGAAAAGCAAAAGGCTACTGCCAGCACTCGTGAGGAAGAGACTACCAACCTGGAGGCTAAGCGCAACATCATAGAGCAACTGAAAGGTTTGGCTGATCAAGAGGCAAACGAGGTTATCTCGAAGGTTCGCGAACTGCAGAAGCAGTGGAACGAGACAGGTCATGTCCCCTTCAAGGAAAAGGACAAGATATACAAAGAGTATCGCGAGATATGCGACAAGATCTACAATGGTCTGAACCTGAGTCAGGCACGCCGCCGTCTGAATAACTTCAAGAACAATCTGGCTTCCAAGATGGAAAAGGGAGAATCCAGCTTAGTCAACGAACGCAACCGCATGATGCGTGCTTATGAGAACATGAAGGCTGAGATACAGACCTACGAGAACAATCTTGGTTTCCTTTCCAGCAACAGCAAGAAAGGCGACAGTCTCGTGGACATCATGAAGAAGAAGGTGGAAAAACTTCGCGACGAATTGAATCTCTTGGCAGAGAAAATCAAGGCTGTTGATGAGCAGATTCGCAACGAGAACAAAGGCGAATAATCCCACAGCATAACAAAACAAAAGATGGCTTCACCGTGATTGCGATGAAGCCATCTTTGTTTTGTTGCATCCGTATCGTAATCTCCTATCCAATATACATCAAATAAATCACACTGGCAGGAATTGCCAGCAAACTGCTGTCGAACCGATCCAGCATACCTCCATGACCTGGCAAGATGTGGCCACTGTCCTTAATGCCCAGATGACGTTTCAGCAAACTCTCCATCAAATCACCCCACGTGCCGAAGACAACGACTACCAGCGCTAATCCCAACCATTTCATCAAGGGCATTCCTTCATCTGCGAATTTCCATACAGCAACAGAAACCAAGAGAGTCAGTATTCCGCCGCCAATACTTCCTACCCATGATTTGTTGGGAGAAATACGGGAAAACAGTTTTGCGGGAAACTTCTTGTGAAGTGCAGATCCACACAAATAAGCTCCTGAATCATTCGACCACAAGAAGACAAAGATAGAAACAGGATAAATCCATTTATACACATATCCTCCTGACTCTGCATCATAGAACACACTCAGCAGAGGAATCAAGGCGAAAGGAACGGCTATGTAAACCTGAGAGAGGCAAACAAGCGCCCAATTCTTCAGCGGATTCTCTGCTTTACGATAAAGCTCGCTGATGAACAAATAGAGCATTGTCAATCCATAAAGCCCTAACATCCTGCTGGCGCTCTCACTGCCTGAGACATAAAGCCAAACAGCACTGATGAAAAGCAAACCTGCCAAAGCATTGATGTGACGAACGATGGAAGCTCCCGCATGATTGTTCACGACGGTAGAGAATTCCCAGAGGGTAGCCACAGCCACAGCTCCAAAGAAAAGGAAGGCTGAGATAGGGCTCCATAGCGTACAACTCAACAAGAGTGCCACATACACAGCCCCTGTGATAGTACGTACAATCAGATTTTTCAATTTTTCACTCATCTCTTTTTCTCCTCATCAAGATTCCAACCTTTAATCTTCCTGAGTCAAGCGTGCTCAACCATCAATCCTTTGACTCCTCTGGCACAGATTCCTGTTTCTCAGCCTCCTCTTCATTCTTCTTGGCGCTGGAAAGAATCTCCTCTGTACGACTTGTCCAGGGACGAGGACCAAAGATTTTCTCCACATCGTCAGCAAAGATCACCTCACGCTCAAACAACAACTGGGCCAACTGGGCATGCTTCTCGCTGTTCTCACTCAAAATCTTCTTGGCTCTTTCATACTGAACAGCAATCATGTGCTTAACCTCTTCGTCGATCAACTTGGCAGTTGCTTCGGAATAGGGACGCTGGAAATTGTATTCCTCATTATTATAATAACACAGATTGGGAAGATTCTCACCCATACCCATGTAAGCAATCATGGCATAAGCCTGCTTTGTCACACGCTCCAGGTCATTCATGGCACCACTGGAGATATGACCTGTGAACAGTTCTTCCGCAACACGTCCTCCCAAAAGTGCACATATCTCGTCAAGCATCTGCTCACGAGTGGTAATCTGACGTTCCTCTGGCAGATACCAGGCAGCACCCAAAGCACGACCACGAGGGACAATAGTCACCTTCACCAAAGGATTGGCATACTGCAACAGCCAACTGATGGAAGCATGGCCTGCCTCATGCAAAGCTATGGTATGCTTCTCCTCGTCAGTCATCACCTTGTTCTTCTTCTCCAAGCCACCCACAATACGGTCTACGGCAGCCAGGAAATCGTCCTTGCTGACAGATTTTTTATTGTTGCGCGCTGCAATCAAAGCGGCCTCATTACATACATTGGCAATATCAGCGCCGCTGAAACCAGGAGTCTGGCGAGCCAAGAAATCAATATCGAGAGTAGCATCCGTCTTCACTGGATGCAAGTGAACCTGAAAGATTTCCTTGCGTTCATTCAAATCTGGCAAATCCACGTGAATCTGACGATCGAAACGTCCAGCACGCAACAAAGCCTTGTCCAACACATCAGCACGGTTTGTAGCAGCCATGATGATCACGCCACTATTCGTGCCAAATCCATCCATTTCAGTAAGGAGCTGATTCAATGTACTTTCACGCTCATCATTGCCACCCATAGCAGCATTGCGCCCACGAGCGCGACCCACAGCATCTATCTCATCAATGAAGATGATACAAGGACTCTTCTCTTTTGCCTGACGGAACAAATCACGCACACGGCTGGCTCCCACGCCCACAAACATTTCCACGAAATCAGAACCTGACATGGAGAAGAAGGGGACATCAGCCTCGCCAGCCACAGCTTTGGCCAACAGGGTCTTACCTGTTCCTGGAGGGCCTACGAGAAGAGCACCTTTGGGTATCTTGCCACCCAAATGGGTATATTTCTCAGGATTCTTCAGGAACTCTACAATCTCCTGTACCTCTTGTTTGGCACCAGCCTGACCTGCCACGTCCTTAAAGGTGACTTTGCTTGCCTGGTCTTTATCCACCAACTGAGCACGACTCTTACCCACGTTGAAGATACCCATGCCTCCTCCTGGGCCTCCACTTCCACCCATACGACGCATGATAAGAAACCATACAAAAACGATGAGAATCAGAGGGCCAAAACTCCAGAAGAAATTCAAGAACTCATCATTTCCCCGTTCATATTTCATTTCTCCTGAATAGTTTCCTGAAAGCTGTTGCTGCTCAATGAATTCCTCCAGCTTGTCCGTTGAGGGAAAGTCCGTCTGGACATAGGGAAGTTTTCCTTGTTTCACGTTGTTGGTCTTGAAGACATCGCGAATATGGTCAGCCTGCACATACATGACCAGGGTTCCTTGTTTCTTGTTGGCTACAATACGAGAGGCGTACCCACTCTCCACGTACTTCTTGAATTGAGTGTAAGTCACCTCCTTGCTCGAACCTCCAGAGAGGCTGGAGCCTCCACTGCTGAGCATCAGATAACCCAGCACGACAGCAATCACCACATAGAGCCACGTAAGACTGAAACGTGGCATCTTGGGTTGCTTCTTGTTGTTGAAATTCTTCTCCTCCATAGTCATTTAATCCAAATCAGGAATCTGAACAAGATCTGCATCAGCCCACAAATGTTCGATATCATAGAATTCGCGTATCTCTGGCAGGAATATATGAACGATGATTTCTGCATAATCCATCGCAACCCATTGAGCATGACGCATGCCGTCCACCGCAACAGGTCTTGCTGAGGCATCCTCACGCACCACATCACCCACCGAAATGGCCAAAGCCTGCACCTGGGTAGGCGATCCTCCTGTGCATATTACAAACTGCTTACAGATAGTGTCATCAATTTTTGTCAAATCCGCAATTACAATGTTGTGACCTTTCTTATCCTGAAGTCCTTTCACTATTGCGTCCAGTAACTTATTGTCCTTACTCATTAATAATAATATGTACTTGTATATCTAAGTGGGAACAAAGATACTGAGACTTGGGATAAAAAACAAATAATTTGCATTTTTTTGCCATAAAGATTTGCCACTTCAGAAAAAGTGCGTACCTTTGCAGTCGCAAAAGTGACCGATAATTGGGCTATGGTGTAATGGTAACACTGCAGATTCTGGTCCTGCCTTTCCTGGTTCGAGTCCGGGTAGCCCAACGAAACGACACTCTGTGAGCACCAAGGTGGTGCCAGACAGGTCAGGTCACAAAGCGATTGGGCTATGGTGTAATGGTAACACTGCAGATTCTGGTCCTGCCTTTCCTGGTTCGAGTCCGGGTAGCCCAACAATCAAGTAGGAGGTAAACGCTAAACAAGTGCTTACCTCCTACTTCTTTTATACTTTTATATTTGCATACTTGCAGCAAGCTTCACTCTCCGCTCACTTGCTCAGCACTGACCCCAAGTTTCCATAAATCACAGAATTTGTCTATTTCCATTGGTTGCTTACTCTCGACCGTCAACGTCATCGTTATCGTTATCGCTGAATCAGAACCCTGCCACCTTGTATATAGATTCCCTTTGTGGGTTTCTGCTGGAGCCTGCGGCCTGAGAGGTCGAAGAGGGCGGAGGATTTGTCGGCATCTGTGGCAGGCAGTTGAATACTATTTTCATTTCTGCGATAGATGCATTGGTCACCCACGTAGCAGCTG
>JAEEGG010025178.1_pt1 | contig 11476 bp, 5 predicted proteins | sample 9134161 | NCBI WGS metagenome assembly JAEEGG01 (sample SAMN16246543, study PRJNA631951) | gut metagenome | biome: gut microbiome; feature: rumen; material: CR-attached | host: Bos | place: Iran: Karaj | collected 2018-10 | reverse complement strand
TAGGGAAGAAATCTAGAATCGAGTAATCCTACGCAGTCTCAAGTCTCAGTCTCAGTTGTAAAAACGGATACATGTTTTTCTTATATCTCTTATTATATATTATATAACTAATTAATAATAAGATAGATAGAAGAAGTAGAAGATGGAAGGAAGCAATATATATATGCTTGTTTTTTGAACTGAGACTGAGACTGAGATTGTTTTTTAATCAGTAATATTTCTCTAAAAAGCTGAAATACAACGAAATACAATATTTCAGAAGTAGTACTCCAGCTATATCAAGCCCAGATAAGGGCACAAAAATTATCAAATTTTTGTCGTCTGAGACGCGTAAAACTGTCATTCCGATGCCATTTTCGGCATTTGCCTCTCATCTACAAGGCGTGAAGGTCATAATTGAATTAACCGTTTTCTCGAGCTTCATGGCCCAATAAACCATCTTATCGGCTCATCAAGTGTAGAAAAAGGATATGTTTGACAAGATTGTAGAGACTATCTGTCACTCATTACGCGCTTCTGTCCAGATTGAGACGAAGAAGATTGCTGCTTGGCAGGCAAAGCCAAGAGAAAGGCGAGATAAGAACAGATCATAATTTGAGAATGAAGCAGATCAAAATACTTCTTTATGTCTTCCCTTATAGGTCTGGCTTGCAGCCATCCCTGGTAGTCATGTGTGCTTGTTTCCTCGTGAGCCTTTAGGGCTCCCAGCAAACAATCCCACCAGCCTACAGGAAGACATCAAGAAGACAAAATATAATTCAAAATAGCTCCCTGAGGTCGTAAAAATCATGCAGCGAAAGGAGGATGCGCCAGCGAGGGCTGAAGGCCCGACACCTAAAAGGGTAGTCCGTAAGGGCTACCTATAACGATGTGTCGATTAACGAGCGCCATAGGTGCGGCACCTATTGTAACCTGAGTTCGACCACTTAGTTTAACCTCAGTTCGACGAATTCATGGCAAACGCATCTCCGATGCTGAACTGACAATAATTACCAATCTTACCAATCTTTTTCCAATAAAAAATGATAATTACTGGTTGAAGATTGGTAAGATTGGTAATTATTGTCAGTTAAAAACAGCTTGCTGTTTGCCATATAGGAATTATTCGCTGAAGCTCATCAAGCTATGCAAGTCATCGAACTCACGTTAATTTACTTTCTAAATCAGAGGCGCAAGCCCAGTTTCTTATTGGATTAAGATTGCGTAGATTGGGAATTTGCTTTAGCTTGATGAGCTTAGCGAAAAATTGCTTATAGGTTTGCGCCCCGGAGGGGCAACGAGCCAATAGCCCAGGGCAACGCCCTGTGGTATAGGTTAAATGGGGGATTCAACGCCCTGAAGGGGCAAAAGCCCTAACAAATGATGTAGTGCTTTTGCCCTTTCAGGGCGAACTTACTCTCTCGCTATACCTAGGGCGATGCCCTAGGCTGTTAGCTTATTGGCCCTTCAGGCCGCATGTCACCTAATTGCGGATAATCATCTTACAGGAAAAAAAACAGGAAAATGTCCTGCTATTGCACGCTAATTCACGCTAAGTCCTAACCGTCAATTCGGGATTTAGTAACTTTGCACTTGAAAAAAAAACAACAAAATACCACACTAAACTACGCTAAACCACATTAAACCGCAACCGACAATTCGGGATTTAGTAACTTTGCACTTGTCAAACCAAAGGACGTGCACCAGCCTTTGGGCTGACACGCACTTTTGACTGCGTACGAGGTGCTGCGCACGTTGTCACATGAAACAGGAGCAGGCCCTCAAAATCTCCCTGCATAGGGAGACTTCCATCGCCCAAAAGCTTTCCCCCTATGCAGGGGGACCAAGAGGGGCTTAAGTCCCATGTGATTCCCATGTGATTCCCATTTCTGATGGGAGGCAAAGGGAGCCGACAACAGAACAAAGGAGAATGAAGAAATGCAGGTCACGCTCTTCAATCAAAGGCCACGAGCGAAGAGAAACTGATTCTGATTCCACCCATTCCCAATCTGTCGAGGGACTTGCGAAGATAAATAGTTCTGCAGGCTATTGTTTCTTCGGGTTCACATTAAAGCTCCACGCAAGAGAAAGCATAACATAGCGTGGGATGGAGTTATGCCATCTCTCTGTGCGTCCCTGAGCATTAACGGCATACTGGGTGTTTGAAAGCTGATGAAGGATGTCGAAACCGCTGAGCTTTGAAATGAGTCTGCCATTGAGGAAACTGCGTGTCAGCTGCGCATTCCACACCCAGTCGGTGGTGTTCATTTCCTCTGACTGGTAGCCGCGACGGGCAAACATCGTTATGTCGGATGTGAGATTGAACTTCCAAGGAAGTGCCACCTGAGCATTCATACCCACACGATAGTCGCCTGCCTTGATGTCCTCAAAACCAGAACGCTCGCCCTTGATTATGTTGTAGGTGCCACCTGCATGGAGACAAATCTCATTCTTGTCATCGGGACGGAAGTTGAGTTTGATATTGTCATCCAATTGGTAGTTGTGAACTATACTACGCTGACTATCCGTATAGCCTTCTACGGTTGCAAGGTCCACATTATGGTTGTAATTAGCCGAGAACTGATTGTCGATAGTCCATTTATGCGCTTTGTCTATTGCCTGAGTGTAGCCCGTACTGAAATTTGTCTTCCAGTTGCCGTTCACGCTCTGAGGTTTTAGGGTTGAAACGCCTGTGTTCTTGTCAAAGGTTAATCCGTATGCAACCTCGTTGTCTGTCTGGTGGAAGCCGACATTCACATTGAACATTCTTTGTTTGCTGCCTTTATACTGTATGAATCCTTCGATATTATAGTTGTGGATGCTGCGGAGAGCGCTGTTGCCTAGACGAATGTTGAGAGGGTCGCTGTCATCCCGATTGTCCACCATGTTAGTGAGGTCGGGAAGTTTGGAACTCATATTGGCTCTGTATGTCCATTCCCAATGCTCCTCCCATCGCCTGATGTCTAGTGATGGCTCCACAAAAACTTTATGGTTGCCTACATGGTGCTTGCCCATACGCTCATAGTTGAGGTTGGCATTTACAAAATGTATAGGAAAGTTGATTCTGATATCCCAACCATTGTTATTATGGATTAAGAATTCATGCCATTTGAGATTTATCGTATGTTCATTCCTATATTCACGATAAAGAAAGCTGTTGCCACCATCTATTACCTGTGCCAAAGCATCAACGGCAGAAGGCAGTAGGTCGAATTGACAGGAGTCCCTGCCAGACAATTTGTCAAGGCGGTAGAGCATATTGTTCGACTTGTTGAATGTGTATTTGTATTTGTATTGGAGATCTATACCTGCTGTACGCCCGAGCCCATAGTCGTATGAGGCATCAGCATTAGCAGTAAAGTGCTGATGCGTCTGATCACGGAAGTTATTGCGATAGTCACGAGGCGATGCTCCTGAAGGATACTGCACGTCGTTCATGGTAAAAGTATTCTGGGTGTTGCGGTTGTATGTAAAGCCGACATTAGTCCTTATCATGTCGGCAATAACTTTAAATCTTTCATAATTATTGAAATACAAATCTATATTCTTTGCTTCTATGCTGTTGGAAGACAACAGATTGTTAAGAATAGATGAAGCATCTGATGTTTCCGACAGACTATTGTCAAATCCTTTATTGTGATGATAGGAGAAATTAAGGTCTGTTCCTGTGACCATACTATTATTGAGCAGACCACTTTGAATATAAAATTGATTGATTGAAGTCAGGTGGTCGGAACTACTTGTAGAGAATGATCTGCTACGGTTGTAAGAATCGCCTGTTGGCAAGAATGTCTGTCCAGTACTCTTAACCTCCATATCGCTTCCTGTATGGATGTAGTTAGTGCTGGTGCCAATGAAGTTATCTGGAGCTCCTTTAAAGAATCTATATGCCAGTATGCCTACCTCCTTCTTGGCAATACGACCATCAGGATTACTCTGGGGCGTTTCTTCTCCTATGAGGGCTGCGCGTTGGTTAAGGTTAATATTGTTGATGTCGGAATATATATGTATTATCTCTTTTTCTGAGAACTTTTGTCCTACAGCCTTTAATGTATATCTGTCTTCAGAGCCAAGACCTCCTTCCAACTTGCCCAAATAACTCGTAGAATACTCTTTCTTTAATCGTACGTCCATAACATATTGTTTGTCACCCATATCACGCTTCATCATCCTTGAAGCTGGGCCTTCTTGGTCATATACTTTGATTTTTTTTACCGTGTAAGCCGGTAGATTCTCAAGTGCAGCTCTTGGATTGCCAGAAAAAAAATTATTACCATTCACAAGCAGGCTTTCTATCTTTTTACCGTTCACGAATATCTCACCGTTCTTATTGAGTTGTGCACCAGGAAGCTTGGAGATAAGAGCATCGAGCATACTGCCTTCTGCAAGGTTGAACGCATCGGCATTATACACGATTGTATCGCCTCTCATAATCATCTTTATCTTTGTTGCTGTAATTGTAACCTCCTTTAACTGGTGAATCTTATTCATTTTTATAGGCGTGACTGATACTTCCCATTCGCGTTTTCTTGTAAGTTCACATTCCATGTAGGAGTCTTCATACCCCGTGCGTTCTGCTTTTATTATGTATTTTCCCAGTTTTTGTACGTAAAAATGATAAGAACCCTTGCCTGCAGAAAAAAAGTATTTTTCTATCTGAGTCCCTTTACGAGTCATACAAGTGTCTAAGATAGTGCTGTCATTGGTCATTAAAGTAACCAAGACGCTGTCTAATCCATCGTTTGTGAAATTGTTGACAACGCTTCCATATAGGATATAGTTGTTATCTTTACCGAACATATTGACGGAATATGTAAAGGATATCAACAGAAATGCTAATTTGACAAGCTTGAATTTGCTCATATTTGTTAATAGTAATAATAGATTTTTTCCTTGATTTTAATGTGGGTTAGAGAAAATATAAGTTGATTTGGTTATTACCGAGGACAAAGTTACAGATTTTTTCTGTATTGCGGATGATTTTTGTATAGTTTTTTCGCTATTTTTTCTCCCTTTTCTGTTTTATTTCCGTTTTTTTTCGTAATTTCGCACCATGATAAAACGAAAAATAGCATTTTTCATATTGGCACTTTCTGCCTTCGCGTGTAATGTGTTCCTCGTTTCGTGTGACGATGAGGAGGCAAAGGCACGCCTGTCGAGGGCGGAGAGGGAGAAGCTTAGAATAGAGGATTCGTTGGCTTTCAAAGTTGCGATTCTCCCTACAAGCGACTGCGATATAATCCGAAGGGCGGATTCCTTGGGAATATTCGACTCGCTTGGGGTGGATGTGCATATACGACATTATAACGCCCTTTCCGAGTGCCGAATAGCTTTGATGAAGAATATTGTGGAATGTGCTGTTGTTGACAGCGCGTTGGCCGATGTTCTGAGGGATAAGGATTCCGTTGCCCTGACTCTCGGTCCTGCCACTTCCTTGTCGTGGAAGATGCTTACTTCGACGAAATCACGTATAGTGAGGACGGAGCAGCTTGTTGACAAGATTATTGCTGCTGACAGTCACGGATGTACACGCAAGTATGCAGAACAGGTTACTGACAGTCTTATGAAAAAGAATAAGACTGTATATATCATTCAATGTGAGGATGTTAATGTCCGCACGAAGATGCTTACTACCGGTAATGTGGATGCTGCTTTCCTTCCAGAGCCTTTTGCCACAACTGCCATAAAGTCAGGTGCGAAGGTCCTGCGGGATTATTCCTCTCAGACAAAAGGTGTCTTCGCCTTTAGGAAGAAGGCTTTGGCGGATAAGAGGATAAAGAAACAGCAGGAATTATTCCTGAAGGGATTGGAGATAGCAAAAAAGAATTAACAATTAACAATTGAACATATTGACTATTTAGCTATTTACTATGTACTATTTATGTACAATTTCATATCGCAGTAGGCATTTACTATTTGTGATTGGCAAAAATAGTAAATCAGTCAAATAGTAAATAAATAGTACATAGTAAATTTGTAAATAGTAAATTAAATATACTGACGCGCATATAATTTATGCTAAGTGCTTTTTTACAGGACAAACTCGGTTTGGGACTTGCTATCCTGAAACCACACGTTGAGAGACTCGCAAGCATGGATATTTCCTCCCGTTATGAGTCTCTTACACAGGACTATGCCTATATGCTCCGTTTCATGACGGAGGGGTATAAGGATCCGCAGCGCGAGAAACTCTATGGCGAGATGCTTGCAAAAGGCTATCATATTGCCTCTGATGTAAAGAGATTGCTGAGGATTGTAAATGATACGGCACTTGTTAGCTTGCAGAAAACAGTTGCTGCCGATGATAATAGTGCCGGTAACTTGATTGAGGCTCTCAGGGATGAGAGTCTTGACGCAAAGGCGCATTATGAGGTGCTGAACAGGGCGTTTGTCTCTATATTCCTTTCATCGGATTGGCGTGAACAGGAACAGCGACTATGGACGGCTTATTTGATTTCTACAGAAGTGAAATCGGCTGATGCTCAGGTTATTGTCTCTGCCATAATGCTTGGTTGTATGCTGGGGTATTGCGTGGAGAAATACAAGACGCTTTGCTATGTGTATATGACGAGCGAGGATATGTATGTTCGTCAGCGTGCGTTTGTGGGGTGGGTGCTTTGCTATCAGATGAGCAACAGGCTTATGAAGCATGATGCCGAGACGCAGGATATGCTCGTGGAGCAGATGCTTGAGGACGATAACACGTGTTCGGAACTCGTGGAGATGATTATGCAGGTGGTTATCTGTACAGAGGCAGAGAAGGATAATAAGGTGATACAGAAGGAGATAATGCCTGATATTCTCAAGGGAAACCATTTCAAGTTCTCTCCGAAGGACGGATTAGTGGAGAAGGACGAAACGCTCGACGATATTCTTAATCCGGGAGAGTCGGAACTTGCTATGGAGAAGATGGAGCAGGGAATAAAGAGGATGTCGAATATGCAGAAGGCAGGTGTGGATATCTTCTATGCAGGCTTTAGCCAGATGAAGCGTTATCCTTTCTTCTATAAGCTAATCAACTGGTTCATGCCTTTTGATATCAAGCATCCGGATCTGGGCGAGACAATACTTAATGACGAGGGGCTGCAGTCGATAGCAAAGGTATTTACTGTTCCTACGCTATGCAGTTCCGACAAATATTCTTTCCTTTTTGCCTTGAAGAGCGTGTTGCCAACTTTGCCTGAGGATATACGTAAGGCGATGGCTGGCGGTGAGATGGCTATTGTAGGCATGGGGAATATTGATAATACGATAACTGAGGAGTCGGCATACGTGCGTAGGATGTATCTTCAGGACCTATACCGTTTCTTCAAGCTAAGTCCGCAGGTGAAGATGCCTAATGTGTTTGTCGAGACCTCTTGGATGCAAGGATTGGCAGACAGACCTCAGTTGAAGGGGCGTTGTGTGGAACTGGCAAAGTTCCTTCTCAGGCACGACAAACCGACTATTGCATCGGAAGTGGCACTTAAAGCTGAGGATTCAGAAGAGCGTAGTCTTGTGTTGGCTACCGTTGCCGAGAAAAAAGGAGAGAATCCTTTGGAGCATTACAAAAGCGTTTTGGCAACGAATGGGGATTCTGTTCCTGCCATAAAGGGTATTGCCCGCTATTATCTGCAGAACGGAAACGGGGAGGCTTTGCCGTATTGCCAAAGACTTTGTGAGCTGTGTCCCGACGTGTTTGCGTACGAACTCAACAGACTTCATGCCTTTGTGCTTGCGGGCAAGGTGGAAGAGAACTTGAATGACTTCTATCGTCTTGATTTTGAGCACCCTGACGACCCTAAGGTAAAGCGTCTCATTGCATGGGCGTTGTTGTGCCTGGGCAGGTTTGAGAAGGCGGAGGAACTTTATCTCAGGATTCTTGAGGGCAAATGGGGAGAGACCTCGAAAAACGATTTCCTCTGTATGATAGACCTGTATTTCTTCTCTGGAAATATGAGGAAATGCGTAGAGGCCTGCCTTAATTTCCTTGATGCCTATCCGCTTAAGGACAGCGAGCTCTCAGGCAGATGGAATGAGTTGTATTCAGTCTTGGATGAGGAGTTTACCTTGCTCAAGCAGTATCATAAATATTCTGCATCAGATGTATCTCTCCTTGTAGATGCCGTGCTTGGGGAGTAAGGGAAGGCTGCGAGGGCTGTAAGCCCGACATCTAAAAGGGCAGTCCGTAAGGGCTGTTATACAAAGGGTATTATAGAAATTTGAGCACCGTAGGTGCGACACTTATTATAGGTATCGCACTTACAGCGCTCATTAATTAAATATATCATTATTGGTAGCGCTGACGCACTACCCTTTTAGGTGTCGGGCCTTCAGCCCTCGAAGGGGTACACGAAAAAATGCCCCCTATAAATTTTTCAATTATTTATTTTGCTTGGACTATATCCCTCTGAGCGATAATCCGATGCGGTTGCGTTTCCTGTCAACTTCCACCACGCGCACCTTGACGTGCTGATGAAGGTGGAGCACCTCGGAAGGGTCGGAAATGTATTTATCCGCCATTCGTGAGATATGGATAAGACCGTCCTGATGCACGCCTATATCCACGAAAGCACCGAATTTAGTGAGATTTGTTACAATACCAGGAAGAACCATACCAGAAATAAGGTCCTCTGGAGTATGTACGTTAGGATCAAACTCGAAGGTCTCGATTTCTGCACGAGGGTCACGTCCCGGCTTCTCAAGTTCGTTCATGATATCCGTTAGGGTAGGGATGCCCACTTCCTCGGTAACATACTTCTTGATGTCGATAGCCTTACGCTTCTCGGCAGAAGACATCAGTTCCTTCACCGTACAGCCGCTATCCTTTGCCATTTTCTCTACGATGGCATAGCTTTCAGGGTGGACGGCACTACCGTCGAGAGGGTTCTTGGCATTGTGGATGCGAAGGAATCCGGCACATTGCTGATAGGCGGAAGGTCCGAGACGAGGCACTTTCTTCAGTTGGGTGCGAGAAGTGAACGCTCCGTTCTCCTTGCGGTAATCCACGATGTTCTTGGCAAGGGTAGGACCGAGTCCGCTCACGTATGTGAGGAGGTGGATACTTGCTGTGTTGAGGTCAACGCCTACTGAGTTCACGCAACTCTCCACAGTACGGTCGAGTGAAGCCTTGAGCTGTGTCTGATCCACATCGTGCTGATACTGACCAACGCCAATGCTCTTAGGGTCAATCTTTACGAGTTCGGCAAGAGGGTCCATGAGTCTTCTGCCGATGCTAACAGCACCACGTACCGTTACGTCCTCATCTGGGAACTCGTCGCGTGCTGCTTTTGAGGCGCTATATACAGAGGCACCATCCTCGCTTACCACATAATGAGGGATGTCGAGACCTGAACGCTTCACAATATCCGTTGTCTCTCGTGAGGCTGTACCATTACCTATGGCGATAGCCTCCGCAGCATATTTCTTTGCTATGTTTGCGAATTTCTGTGCGGCACGTTCGGCATTACCTTGAGAGCCGACTGCCATAACGACATCGTGATATAGAAGGTTGCCCTGAGCGTCAAGACAAACCACCTTACAACCAGTACGTATGCCCGGGTCAATACCCATCACGCGCTTTTGGCCGAGTGGGGCAGCAAGCAGGAGCTGACGAAGGTTCTCTGCAAATACGCCGATAGCCTCTTCATCAGCCTTGAGCTTGGAACTTGCAGCAAACTCATTCTCGATGCTTGGGCATAGAAGTCGCTTGTAGGCATTCTCGCAAGCCTCTTCAACAAGCGTTTGGCAACGGCCACGACCATGAACGTATTGTCGCTGTAATCTGCTTATAGCCTCATCGTTATCCACGTTGATGCTTATGCGGAGGATGCCCTCAGCCTCTCCACGACGCATAGCGAGAAGTCTATTGCCAGTACAACGGCGAAGAGGTTCCTCGAAATCGAAGTAATCAGAGTATTTAGCTGCCTCGTCAGAATCCTGTTTTGCTTTTACCACCTTGGATGTTATATAGGCTTCACGACGGAATGTGTTACGAAGGCGGTTACGGGTGTCCTCATCTTCACAAATTGTCTCGGCGATGATGTCCTGGGCTCCCTTTATGGCGGTCTCAGCATCTTTTACGTCTTCCTTAATGAAACGCTTAGCCAGTTGTTCCGGATTCTGCTCACGCTGAAGGAGAATGGCAGTTGCAAGAGGTTCAAGTCCAAGTTCGCGAGCCACCTGAGCACGAGTGCGACGTTTTGGCTTATATGGAAGGTAGATGTCCTCAAGTTCGGTACTATCCCAGCAATCGTCAATACGTTGCTGGAGTTCTTTAGTCATCTTACCTAACTCGTTGATAGTCTTGATGATTGTCTCTTTTCGCTTGGTGAGTTCCTTCATCTTGTCATAGAGCTGTGAGATGTTGCCGATTTGAACTTCGTCAAGTCCGCCGGTTTTCTCTTTGCGATAACGTGAGATGAATGGAATTGTGCATCCTTCATCAAGCAGAGATAGAGTATTTTCAACAGCTTTTACAGCAAGCTGTAATTGTTTGGCAATGAAAGATTTTATGTCTGTTGTCATGTGTATATATAATTTTTTGACTTTTTTGTGGTTGTAATGCAAAAAAACGGTCGGAAAATTCTTTTTTAAGAATTCTTTTCGTTAAATTTGCAATCGAAGTAACTAAATGAATGCAAATTTGGCTCGCGCGAATGCAGAAGTGCGTGTCAGTCCTATAGGTTGGCGTACGTCCTTTTGATTTGCAGAGTGCAAAGGTAGAAAAAATATTTGACAATTCAAAATTGATGGGCTATGAAAAAGTTGATTTTCTTTATAGTAAGTGTTTTTGCTTGTGTGGCAGTTTTTGCACAGAAGCAAAAGGATGTGCCATTCAATGGTATTGTGGCGGATCTCCTCGGTCAACCATTGAAAGGTGCTAAAGTGTGGGTTGTGGATCCGAATTATTACACAACAACAGACAAAAAAGGCAAGTTTGGCTTGACTAATGTTAGGCCAACGGATACTCTTCACGTGAAATACAAGAAACAGCTATATCTGATACCTGTAGATACGATGAAGTCTGTAAGAGTGCGCCTTGGTGATGAAATAAAATATCAAGTACAACAGGATGAGGAACTTGTAAACACTGGCTTTGGATTCGTTAAGCGTCGTGAATCTTGTAATTCATCTACAGGTATTTCAGGTGAGGTGCTTGTTCGTACGGGTAGGATTGACATTTTGGAGGCATTGCAGGGACTTGTTCCTGGTCTTTCGGTGATAAATGGTAAGGCTGTTATTCGTGGTTTAGCTACGATTTATGGTTCTCCAGATCCTATATTATTAGTTGATGGGGTTGAGGTTTCGTCGTTCTCATTTGTTAATATATATGATGTGGATAAGGTCGAGGTGTTGAAAGATGCCAATATGTATGGCGCCAAAGGTGCTAATGGCGCAATTCTTGTGACTACCAAGCGTGGTTCTAGTAGATAGACCAGAATGTTTAAAATAGGACTATTTTCTCATTAAGTAGGAGAATGTAGTGATGTTTGGTGCTTTAGAACGAGAAATGTAG
>JAEEGG010025177.1_pt1 | contig 11476 bp, 9 predicted proteins | sample 9134161 | NCBI WGS metagenome assembly JAEEGG01 (sample SAMN16246543, study PRJNA631951) | gut metagenome | biome: gut microbiome; feature: rumen; material: CR-attached | host: Bos | place: Iran: Karaj | collected 2018-10 | reverse complement strand
AGTGGAATTGCCGTCGCTCAACGGATAAAAGCTACCTCGGGGATAACAGGCTTATCTCCCCCAAGAGTCCACATCGACGGGGAGGTTTGGCACCTCGATGTCGGCTCGTCGCATCCTGGGGCTGGAGTAGGTCCCAAGGGTTTGGCTGTTCGCCAATTAAAGCGGCACGCGAGCTGGGTTCAGAACGTCGTGAGACAGTTCGGTCCCTATCCATCGTGGGCGTAGGAGATTTGAGAGGCGCTGTCCCTAGTACGAGAGGACCAGGATGGACGCACCAAGGGTGAATCAGTTGTCGCGCCAGCGGCACAGCTGGGTAGCCATGTGCGGAGCGGATAAACGCTGAAGGCATCTAAGCGTGAAGCCGACCTCAAGATAAGATCTCCCATTCAGTTAATGAAGTAAGACCCCTTGAAGACTACAAGGTTGATAGGTCGCAGGTGGAAGCGCAGCAATGTGCGGAGCTGAGCGATACTAATAGGTCGAGGGCTTGATCAAAGTGAATTACGAATATGCAGTTTTCAAGTTGCTTGGCAACGACACCTTTCCGGTGGTTAAGCTGTGCGGTCCCACCTGTTCCCATCCCGAACACAGAAGTTAAGCGCACATACACCGACAATACTTGGCTGGAGACGGCCCGGGAAGATAGGCAGCTGCCGGGATCCAAAGAGACACTCAAACGAGTGTCTCTTTTTTTGTCGCCGATACCGGCGACGGAAGAGTGAAATACGCCCTGCGGGCGTGTGAAATACCTGCGGCGTGAAATTTGCGCTCCGCGCAAGTGAAATGTGATCTTCGATCACGTTCATGTCGATTCTCCTCCCGGAGAATCTTTGATTCCATCGGGACGCCGAGGTCGCCGTCCCCTACATCCGTTGGCGCGTTTCTTGCCCGCCCTTACACAGGAGAGCCAAAATCATTTAAGCGCTGCAGGGGAGACCGCCCCCGGCCTCCCGCCGCAACAGCGGAACGGGAAGATAGTATCTTCCCCTACGATTCCGCACATTCCGTAGGGACGGATATTATCCGCCTGAGGCCGTCACCCGATGATATTTCCGTCGATCGCGTTGAGTACCAGCAATACAGCTTCCTCGTTTTCCTGCCGCTCGTTGTCGGCGTTCAGAATCAGGTCCGGCGCGTCCGCGCTGCTCGCGTATTTCGGGATCACCATACCCATAACTGTCCATGCGGGGACTACCGCGTAGTCACGCGCGCCGGAGGAAGTCGGAATCCGCTTATAGCCGAACTGTACTTCGGTGACCTGTATTCGGTGCGACGCCTCGCCGTTCGTCAGCGCGACGCTGTACTGGTAGACAAGCCCGTTGATGATCCGCTGCTTGGCCTGCTCGACGGACAGGAGAGGGACACTGGATCGGAGCTTCTCGCCGTATTCCGTCTTGGACAGCCAATCAAAGGCAAGCAGCTTTCCTTCCGCGACCGTGAACCGAATCGAGTCGTCCAGCCAGAACGGCTCTGCGGACAGCTCCTCGCTCTCGCGGTGCATCAGGCCCGTCGAATCGGTTGCGCGAGAGTAGGGAATTCCGCTGATCTGCTTCGTAAAGATGAACATCCGTTTTTCCGAAATCGCGTCTGCATGATTGAATGTGTACCCCGTAATCCCCATCCCCGCAAGGACCTCCTCACAGGCGCGGATCACCGCGTCGTCGGTCGTTGCTTCGCCGGACAGGTCAAGAGCGTAATCGGTCAGCGTCACGTGCAGCTTGCTCGAACGCGGATCGCCGCGCTCGATCCCGCAGGTCAGGCGGCATTGCGCCTCGGTAATCCCGGAGAGGTCCAACAACAGGAAATCCGCTTTGTCGCGCGCACACAGCGATTCGTACGAAACCGGTTCCGTCGCTTCGTCGTCCGCTTCCGCATAGAGTGCTTTCAGCTCTTCGATTTCCTGCAAAAGCTCCGCCTTGTAATGTGTTCTCGCCTCGTCCGATTCAAATTCCATATCGTCGGCGCGGTCAAGCGCCGCAAGCGATTCCTGAATCTGCTGCGTAAGGTCCGCCTTGGTCACGGTTTTCAGCGACAGCGCGGCGTTCGGCACAAGGTATTCCGAGACGGCCTTGACCGTGGCGGCGTCGAAGGAAACGGGCGTCGCCTTGATCATCGGCACGGCCTCTGCGGGGAGCGCCGGGATCGTGACGTCAATCCGGATTTCCGTCAAGCAGCCCTTTTCCGGCGTGACGGTTTCCGCCCACGATTCCGCTTGCAGCGCGTGCGGCGCGTCGTCGGTCGGCCCGTCCGGGATCGTTTCATAGTCCTGCCGTCCGACGACATATTCGGTTTCCGGCGTCGGCTGACAGGCGATCAGCGCTGCGCAGATCAGGCAGAATACGGCAATTCGTTTCATATGCATCCTCCTCAAATGGATTTGATGCAGCCATTGTATCGCACAGATTCGTCCGAAACGTCACAGAAATGCAACAGAAATGCAGTTTTTGTATGAAGAATCTCCGTGCTTGCGGAAACGCGGCAATTTTGTTATACTGTTTTCAGAAAAATAGAAGGAGGGCTGCGGCATGTTCGGGAAAAAGAGAGCAAAGACGCCGGGGTACGATCCGAACGAGGTCGTGCCGGTGCTGCACAGGAGCATCTGCACGGGCGAGACGACCGCGGGCTTTAAGGAGCTTCATGCGCCGGGCAAGTATCGCGAGGTCATGCTGATCCGCAGTCCGCGCGATCTGGAAGAGTTTATGAAGACCTACGGGATCGAGGAAACGCCGAAAACCGAATATTAGTGCTAAGCTGCAGCATGCCGATAGAAAAAGGGCCGAGGCCCTTTTTTATGCGTTCGTTCAAAGACGAACAGACGATATGCGGTTTTAGAGGTCAATTCCGGAAGCCTTCCAGCTTGCGCTTGACGCGCTGCATGGCGTTGTCGATCGATTTGCTCGGCTTTTCGAGCTTCGCCGCGATCTGCGGATAGGAATAGCCGCAAAGGTAAAGGTTCAGCACGCGCTGTTCCATCGGCGAGAGCACCTTCGAAAGATGCTGCACGAGCTGTTCGAAGTTTTCGCGCCCGATCACCACGTCCTCGGGATCCGCCACGCTCAGCGAACGCACCGTATCGAGCAGCGTCAGATCGCCGTCGGTCGTTTCGGACCGGTTCAGCGAGACGTAGTTGTTCAGCGGTCCGTGCTTTTTGCGCGTCGCCTGCTTGATCGCGGACAGGATCTGCCGCGTCACGCACAGTTCCGCAAAGCTCTTGAACGACGCCGCCTTGCTCCCGTCGTATTCGCACACCGCCTTGTACAGCCCGATCATGCCCTCCTGCACGAGGTCCTCGTGGTCCGCGCCGATCAGAAAATACGAATGTGCGCGCGAACGCACCAGCTGCTTGTACCGGTCGTACAGCAGCCGTTCGGCTTCCTCGTCGCCCTGCCGGATGCGGGCAAGCAGCGTTTCGTCGGTCGGCGCGCTCATGCTTCCGCGTCCTGCCGCTTCTTTTCAAACATCAGGATCGCCGCCGCAACGCCTGCGTTCAGCGAATCGATGTGCCCCTGCATCGGGATCGACACGAGAAAATCGCAGTTGTCGCGCACGAGCTTCGAAAGCCCTTCGCCCTCGTTGCCGATGACGAGCGCCAGCGGTCCCTTGAGCACCTGCGTGCGCATGTTTTCGCCCTTCATATCGGCGCCGGCAACCCAGAGCCCCGCGCTTTTCAGCTGCGCAAGCGCCGCGTTGATGTTGACGACGCGCGCGATCTTGACGTATTCGGTCGCGCCCGCGCTCGCCTTGACCGCCGCCGCCGTAACGGAAGCGCTTCTGCGTTTGCCGATGACGACGCCGTGCGCGCCCGCGCAGTCCGCGCTGCGGATGATCGAGCCGAGGTTGTGCGGATCCTCGATCTCGTCGAGCACGACCACAAACGGCGCTTCGCCGCGCTCCTCCGCAACCGCCAGAATATCCGCGATCTCGCAGTAGGTCACGCCCGCCGCATAGGCGACGATGCCCTGATGGTTGGCGGTCTTGCCGCCGTGTCCGAACGGCATGCACAGCTCGTCCAGCTTTTTGCGGTCAACCTCCCGCACGACCAGCTTCTGCTCGCGCGCAAGCATCACGATCTCGCCGAGCGAGCCGTCGCGCTCGTTCGTGACCAGGATGCGGTCGATGCTCCGGCCGCTCTTGATCGCCTCGCGCACCGCGTTGCGTCCGATCAGCAGATACGGCTGTTCGTCGGTCTCGTTCTGCTGCTCGCGCGGCTTGCGTTCGTCAAAGTCCCGCTTGCGGTCATACGGCTTTTGATTCTCGTCCCTGCGGAACGGCTTTTTGCCGTAGGGCTTGTCGTCGTTCTGCCGGTTGAACGGCTTTTTGCCGTAGGGCTTGTCGTCGTTCTGCCGGTTGAACGGCTTTTTGCCGTAGGACTTGTCGTCGTCATAGCGCTTGCCGCCGTTCTTCGCGCCGTAACCGCGGTTCTCGCCGCGCACGCCCGTGTCCTTCGAGGAGGGACGCTTCGGGAAATCATTCTTTTGATACGTCATAGTCGCTTTCCTTTCCGGAAGATTCCGAGTGTTCCAAAATGAGCTGCATCAGTTCGCCGATGCGCGCGTCCGCGCCCTTGAGATACAGATGTCCGAGCATCGATTCGAGCCCCGTCGCCACGCGGTAGTCGCGCACGTCCGCGTGCTTGGGCACGGTGCTGCTGTGCGCGTTGCGGCCGCGGCGAAACGCCGCCTGCTCCTCCTCGTTCAGCCGGTCCGCGATGCAGCGGTATGCTTCCGCCTGCCCTTTCGCGCAGACGCGCTTGGCGGCTTCGAGGTGCAGCGCGTGCACCTGCATGCGAAGTGTCTCCGCAAGATAGGTGCGCACATAGAGATCGAAGATCGTGTCGCCGAGATACGCCAGCGTCAGCGCGGGCAGCGACAGCGGATCGGCGGGACGCTCGATCCGAAGCGTGTTCAGAATGTCGGAGTGAATGCTCATACACAATTATGATACCTTTTTTTGCGGGGAAAGGCAACAGAAATCTTTCGTCCGGCGCAGAAAATCCGCCGTTTTTGTGCGGTTGCGTTTCGTTCCGGTCTGTGATATACTCATATACGTGGAAGTTTCCGCATACCCCTCCCCCAAAGCGGGCGTGGGGAATTCGACGGTTCGGAAAGGAACGGGTATGTATCTGATCGCAGGGCTCGGCAATCCCGGGCTGAGTTACGCAAAAACACGGCACAACGCAGGGTTCCAGGCGCTGGACGTCCTCGCGAAGCGCCTCAACGTGCGCGTCAAGACGAAGGGCTTTTCGGCGCTGTACGGCGAGGGGCGCATCGACGGCGAGCGCGTGATCCTGATGAAGCCGCAAACCTATATGAACAATTCCGGCGAGGCGGTGCAGAGCCTGCTGCACTTCTATAAGCTCGAACCGGACCGCATGATCGTGCTCTGCGACGACATCGATCTGCCGCTCGGCAGCCTCCGCATCCGCGCGAACGGCTCGGCAGGCACGCACAACGGGATGCGCTCGATCATCGCCTGCGTCCATTCCGAGAACTTTGCGCGCATCCGCATCGGCGTCGGCAAGGACGAAAGCCTGCTGCTGCGCGATTTCGTGCTGAAGCGCCCGTCAAAGGCGGAGCAGGCGGCGCTTTGCGAGGTCTTCGAGCATGCCGCCGACGCCGCGATCCTGATCGTGCAGGGGAACCTCAACGAGGCGCAGATGAAGTACAACAAGAAGCATGAGAAGAATCGTTCCGTCTCGATCGACGGACACAAGGAGGAATAATATGGTGCAAATTTGCACCATGTAAACGCGATGAAGGAACTGCTGCGGGCGATCGCAAAGGACGCCGCCTATCGACAACTGGATACGGCATTGAAAACCGGCGACGGAACGGTCGCCGTTTTCGGGCTTCCGGAAGCGCACCGCGCGCCGGTCAACGCTGCGCTCAGCGAGGATCGCACGGTCGTCTGGGTGGTGCCGACGCCCGCCGAAGCGCTGCGGCTTTTCGAGCAGCAACGGGCGTATCGACCGGATACCCTGCTGTTTTTGCCGCGTGAGCTGCCGATCGTGCATCTGGAGACCGTTTCGAGCGAGCGCCGCGCCGAACGTCTTGCCGTGCTGTCGCGGCTGGCGCTCAACAGCAACTGCCTGATCATCACCTGTCCGGAAGCGCTGATGGAGCGCCTCGCACCGCATGAGACGTTTTTGTCGCAGGTTATCACGGTGCATACGGGCGACACAATCGATCCGCGCGCGCTGCTGGAGCGGCTGATCGCGTCCGGCTACGAGCGGACCGATCAGATCGAGGGACCGGGACAGTGCACGATGCGCGGCGACATACTGGACGTGTATCCGCCGCAGGCGGAGGTTCCGTGCCGCATCGAGTTTTTCGGCGACGACGTCGACCAGATGCGCCTGTTCGATCCGCTGACGCAGCGCAGCATCGAGCAGACGCAGGCGATCGTTCTGCCGCCGGCGTTCGAAACGCCGCAGACCGCGGAGGCGATGGCGCGGGCGCTGCGCATGCTGAAACAGGCGGTCGGGTTCGACGCGCAGCGCGAGGCGTGGAAGGACGGGCGTCCGTGCGTGTGCGCGGACGTGCTCGTGCCGCTGCTCTATCCGGTGACGGAAACGCTTCTGGATTATCTCCCCGAGGAGCATATCCTGCTTCTGAACGACCCGGGACGCATTGCGGACGAGGCGCGCGCCGCGGAGCTCGTGTTTTCGGAGACCGTCGCCGCCACGCTCGAACGCGGCGAGGGACATGCGTCGCAGGGGAAGCTGCTGATTTCCGCCGATCTGCTGATGCGGCGGCTCGATTCTTCGCGCAGCGCGGCGTATTACGCGCTGTTCCGTCCGTATCCGGGGTTCAAACACCGGACGCGCGTCGGGTTCACCGCCGAGCCCGCGCCCGCGTATCTCAACGATTCCAAACAGTTTCAGACGGAGCTGACGCGCCTGCTGAAGGCACGCGAAGCGGTGCTGCTGTATGTCGGCGAGGCGCAGCAGCGGCTGACGGAACAGCTGAATGATATTGAACTGAACATCGCGTCCGCGGATACGCTTCTGCGCGCGCCGGTGCGCGGCGAAGCGCTGATTGTGCGCGAATCGCTGCCGGTCGGGTTCGTCTTTCCGGAACTGCATCTGTATGTGCTGACCGCACAGGAGCTGTTCGGCAAGAAGCCCGCGGCGCATACGAAGAAGAAAAACGGCGTTCTGCGCTATACCGACCTTGCCGTCGGCGACTACGTGGTGCACGAAGCGCACGGCATCGGGCGGTTCATGGGCGTCGAACAGCTGACGGTGCAGGGCGCGACCAAGGATTATCTGCTGTTCGCCTATCGCGGCGACGACAAGCTTTTCATCCCGACCGATCAGCTTGACCGCATCCAGAAATACGTCGGCGCGGACGCGGACGTGCCCCCGCAGCTGAGTAAGCTCGGCGGCACGGAGTGGCAGAACCGCGTGCAGAAGGCGCGCGAAGGCGCAAAGAAGCTTGCGGTCGACCTTGCAAGGCTCTATGCGGCGCGCAGCTCCAACGCGGGTTTCGCGTTCTCAAAGGACTCCGCGTGGCAAAAAAGGCTCGAGGACGCGTTCCCGTACGAGGAAACGCCCGATCAGGCGCAGGCGATTCGCGAGGTCAAGGCGGACATGGAATCGCCGCGTCCGATGGACCGGCTTTTGTGCGGCGACGTCGGCTACGGCAAGACCGAGGTCGCGATGCGCGCGGCGTTCAAGGCGGCGCAGGACAGCAAGCAGACCGCGTTCCTCGTTCCGACGACGATCCTTGCGCAGCAGCATTATCACACGCTGCTGCAGCGGTTTCAGGAATTTCCGGTGCATGTGGCGTGCCTGTCGCGCTTCCAGTCGCCGAAGGAGTGCGCGGAGGTGAAGAAGAAGCTTGCAAGCGGCGAGATCGACGTCGTCGTGGGCACGCACGCGCTGCTCGCGAAGTCCGTGCAGTTCAAGAATCTGGGGCTTCTGATCATCGACGAGGAACACCGTTTCGGCGTGAACCACAAGGAGCAGATCAAGGCGCTGCGCAGTGAGATCGACGTGCTGACGCTGACCGCGACGCCGATCCCGCGGACGCTGAATCTGTCGATGACCGGCATCCGCGACATCTCGACGATCGAAACGCCGCCGGAAAACCGTTTTCCGGTGCAGACGTTCGTCATGGAATACGACGATACCTTTGTCGCGACGGCGCTGAACCGCGAGCTTTCGCGCGGCGGGCAGGCGTTCGTCGTGTCGAACCGCGTGCTGACGATGGGTTCGACGCTCGAGCATCTGAAGGCGCTGCTGCCGGACGCGCGCATCGCGATGGCGCACGGGCAGATGCCGGAAGCGCTGCTCGAAGAAACGATGATGTCGTTTCTGAACCGCGAGATCGATATCCTGCTGTGTTCGACGATCATCGAAAGCGGCGTCGACATCCCGAACGCAAACACGCTCGTGGTGCTCGAAGCCGACAAGCTCGGGCTTGCCCAGCTCTATCAGCTGCGCGGCAGAGTCGGACGCTCGACGCGGCTTGCGTATGCGTATTTCACCGTGCCGCAGGCGCGCGAGGTCTCGGAGACGGCGCAAAAGAGGCTTCTGGCGATCCGCGAGTTCACGCAGTTCGGCGCGGGCTTCCGCCTTGCGATGCGCGATCTGGAGATCCGCGGCGCGGGATCGCTCTTGGGCGCCGAGCAGCACGGGCATATCGCGGACGTCGGCTACGAATTCTACTGCAAGATGATGCGCTCCGCGGTCGCCGAGGCGAAGGGCGAGACCTTGGAGCCCGAGATCGAAACGACGGTCGACGTGCCGATCGACGCCTATGTGCCGAAGACGTTTCTGCCGTCCGAGCTGCACCGGCTCGCCATGTACAAGCGCATCGCGCAGATCGGCGACAGCGACGCGTACGCCGATCTTCTGGACGAGTTCAACGACCGCTACGGCGAACTGCCGGAGCCGGTCATGACGCTGATGCAGCTGGCGCTGATCCGCGCCTACGCAAAGCGGGCGGGGATCGCCTCGGTCACCGTGCGCGAAGGCAAGGTCACGATGACGTACGACACTTCGGCGCATCCGGACGGGATGCGGCTTTTGGCGGTGCTTTCCTCCGAACCGAACCTCAGACTGCTCGCCGGCGAGCCGCCGGCGATCGAGTGGATCGACAAAAAACGCTCGGTTTCCGATTTTGTCAAAAATCTTCCACAATTAATTTACAGATTGATGCATTGCTAACGCCCGCAAAACAGGGTATAATGAGACGATCTTTCGGAAAGGACACTTTACATACGAATATGAAGCAAACAACCAAACTGATTGCGCTGCTGCTGGCCGCAGCGATGGCGCTGTCCTTCGCGGGCTGCCTGGTCCCGGATAAGGACAAGGAAGCGGACGCAACCGTTGCGCCGAAAACCGACGGTCCGGCCGTCGACACCTCGAACTACGATCGCGACGCCGTTGCGATCGAGCTCGGCAGCGTCAAGATCACCGCGGGCGAGATCGAGGATTCCTACAACTATTACGTCAGCATGCTCGAGAGCTACTACGGCGTGCAGATCACGGACGACGAATCGATCAAGGAATACCGCGACATGGCGATCAACGACCTGATCCGCTACTATCTGCCGCAGTGGAAGGCGGAGACGCTCGGCGTCAAGCTGTCGGCGGAGGAAGAAGCCGCGATCGAACAGGACGTCAATCAGCAGATCGAGGATCTGCGCACCAGCCTGATCTGCGAGTACGCATACTACTACGGCGGCGCGGCGGAGATCGCGGACGACATCGCAAAGCTCTCCGAAGAGGAGCTGGACCTCGCGATGGAACAGATTAACGCGGAGCTGACCGAGTATTTCTACGAGGGCTATACGCTCGAGCAGTATCTTGCCGAGCAGCAGAAGAGCATGATGGGCGACCGCAGCGCTTCGGCTCTGACCGACAAGCTGCGCGAAGAACAGATCAAGGAACTCACCGTGACCGACGAACAGGTGGATGCGTGGTACGCGTCCGCGCTCGCGTCGCAGCAGGAGGAGATCGAAAAGGATCCGCTCGCGTATCGCGATTATGCGGAATCGTTCCGCGACGGCGATTCTGCGGTTCCGGCGCTGGTCGTGCCGGAAGGCGTGCTGCGCGTGCAGCTGATCGAGATCGCGCCGGAAGCGGAACGCGACCTCAAGATCGAAACGAACCGCGCCGAGATGGCGGAGCTGGAAGCGGAGTACGGCAGACTCGCGCTCAACGGTGAGAAGACGGAGCGTCAGGAGGAGATCCTTGCACGCTATCTGGAGCTCAAGACGGAAAACGACGTGCTCGAAGAGGCGTTCATCGGCGATGCGCGCATGCGGATCAACCGCGCGTATGAAGCGCTCGAGGAGGAAACGCCGTTTGAGGACGTCATGAAGCAGTACAATGTCGACGGCTTCACCGGCGAAACGCTGCTGTACACGGAAGGCGACGAGCGCTACGGCGAACTGTGCGACTATGCGGCGGAACTGCTTGTCGGCACGTATTCCGAGCCGATCCTGATCGACGATGTGTACTATATCGTCATGCTGATCGAGAAACCGCAGGCGGGCGTGGTCGACCGCGCGACGATTGCCGATGCAATCCGGGCGGCCGCCGCGGCGAACGCGCAGGACGAAGCATGGACGGCGCTCTATGCGGAATGGGAAAAGGAAGCCGCAACGGCCGCGATCCGTCACGAGGACGCGTACGCCGCAATCGGTTATCTGAACTGAGCATTGGGGGGAGACGGCGTCTCCCCTTCATCAATAAAGGAGGAAATGACGATGTATTGTACCAAGTGCGGCAAACAGCTTCCCGACGACGCCGCGTTCTGCGACGCCTGCGGCGCGCGCTTCGCGCCCGAACCCTCTGAACCCGAACTGCAGTTTGATCCGCCGAAGACCAAGGCGGAGCCGAAACAGCCCGAAGTGTCGAACGCCTTCCGCAAGTGGGTGAAGGAACAGGGCCTGTTCTGCCTGATCGCAAAGGCGGTCGCCGTCACCGTGATGACGTTCTATCTGCTGGTCGCGATCGTGCATATGATTTCGCTGGCCGTCGCCGGCTATCCGGGCGGCACGATCTTCGCGCAGTTCTTTGCGGAGCTGCTGCAGGGACTTTCCTACGGCGTCATCATCTGGCTGCTCAGCGACGCCGTCCTGTATCTCCAGAACCTTCTCAAGATCAAAAAGCAGGAACTCAAGAACAAATAAAAAACCGCAAAAAAAGAGGGCTGTGCGCACAGCCCTCTTTTGTCGTTGTCTTATGCGAGCTTCTTTTCGAGACGCGCGCGGATGGCGCGGATGAAGTCGATCGTGTTGACCGCGGTGGGGGTGATGCCCTCGACGAGGTTCACGAGGTCCTTCGTCATGATGCCGTCCTTGAGCGTGTCGATGCAGGATTCCTCCAGCTTCTGACCGAACGCCACGAGCTCGGGCAGGTTGTCGAGCTCGCCGCGCTTCTTGAGCGCGCCGCTCCAGGCATAGATCGTCGCCATCGGGTTGGTGGCGGTTTCCTCGCCCTTGAGGTACTTATAGTGGT
>JAEEGG010025175.1_pt1 | contig 11476 bp, 12 predicted proteins | sample 9134161 | NCBI WGS metagenome assembly JAEEGG01 (sample SAMN16246543, study PRJNA631951) | gut metagenome | biome: gut microbiome; feature: rumen; material: CR-attached | host: Bos | place: Iran: Karaj | collected 2018-10 | reverse complement strand
AAGCGCAGATAACCAGTAAACGACAATTCTTAAGCACTACAATTATGAAGAAATTATCAATTATCCTTGCCGCGATGCTTGTTTGCGGCGTGATGCAAGCCCAGCTTGTGGAAGGCTGGCAGGAAATTCCGACGGGCGTTACCGAGAACCTTTTTGGCGTGGCTTGTCTTGACAAGAATGAGGTGGTTGCCTGTGGCGAAAACGGCAAAATCCTGAAAACCGTTGACGGCGGCGAAACATGGACAGTCAAGTTTGAAAAGGAAGGCTACGACATGATACATGTAGCCTTTGCCGACGCTCAGGTGGGCTATGCCTGCGGCGACTCCTGCTGGTGGAATAACGACAACCACAAAGGCGTTATCGTGAAAACCACTGATGGCGGCGAGACCTGGCAGGAACTCCCCAACACGGAGTTCGTGCATTTGCAATGGCCTGATTGGATTCGTTCCAGCGATTTTTGTGTGGTGGATGAAGATACCTATTACCTCTTTACTAGAGATGCCGTCCTTTGGCGAACCACAGACGGAGGACAGAGTTTTACTTCGATTCCGTTCCAATATGGAATGGTGAACCATTGTGTGTTGTTCTTTGAGGGCGAGACGGGATACCTTGTCGTAATTGATAACGGAACACATATTCATAAAACCACCGATTCGGGACTGACTTGGAGCGAAGTCGTTACTAATGGTGCGTATTTCGGTTATTCGGTTGTTACGCATTTCTTTGACAAGAACCATGTGGAAATGTATGGCTATTTCAGTGAAGGCACCCAAAATTTGCTTGTGACGGAAGACGGTTTTGAAACAGTTTCCTATTTGAACGTTGAGTGCCCAATTATGGATTATTACGGTATGTGGAATGTGAGCCATAGCAAATACACGTCAGACACTTATGGGTGCATTCTAATTGGCATGACTTTGACGAAAGGTTCGACAGACACGAACCCATACATTATGAAGGATGGATGGGAACACTGCGAATGGGTCAAACAAGGCATTCCGGAGTGTGAGAACAACGGTATGGTGCAATGCCGGGATTTGTATGCGGTTGATGGCGTGGACACGGTTTTCTACATTGCCGCTGAAAACGGATTCGTTTACAAGTCGGCGATGATACCTGTCAATGGCGTTGAAGAGAATGCTTTGCAGATCAATGTCTATCCCAACCCGGCAAAGGATAGGGTTGCCATTGAAGGAATTGAAGCTGCGGAAGTGAATGTTTATAATGCGCTTGGGCAGGTGGTGAAGACCGTGCGGGGGACGAATGAAATTGATTTGAGCGGATTGGTGGAAGGGGTTTATTTGGTGAGGATTAGAGATGGAGAAGGGAGAAGCTATGTGGCGCGGGTGTTAGTGAAGCAATAGAGATTTCCCGAAGGGAATCTCCTTCCTTTATGACGCGAAACGAGTGAAAAACAGATCCGTACCATTCTAAAACAGGAACTCCACGACAAAAAAATACTTATCTGTCTTTTTTTCAATAAGTTAAGCTACATAAAATCACATTTTTAGACATTTTTTTAGCCAAAAAATCACATTTTCGGATACTTTTTTCATCAAAAAATCACATTTTCTGGAGAAAATCACATTCAACGATGCACAAACGGAATATCATACATCCACTGAACATATTTTTTCACGTTTTTTCCCTTAATCCAAATAAAAAGTTTATTTTTGCGCAATATTTCAACCTATACACTGAAATATTTTCAAGAAATCACTCTATATAAGTTGAAAAAATGCGGAAAGTATGGACAAACAAGTCATCAAGATGTCCTATCGTGGTATCGCATTAGAGAAAAACTGGCAATATGATTCCGCCATGCTTCATGAGATTGCCCGACAGATGGAGGAATATTTTCACTATGGTGGTTTTGCGGAAGCCTTCGACCTTGTGGACAAACGCGAGTGGATCAACAGTCTTTATCAGAAAATACTGTTGGGTGACATCATTGCGCGTCACGGCATACGGAACACACGTTCCATCCGTCTTTTGGCGAAGAAACTGGCAGAAAATGTGATGCATCCTACCGCCTTGTCGCGTCTGCAGCACATCATCAAATCTTCAGGCGAGAAAATCGGGCTCGAAACCATCAAAGATTACTTGCAATATTTTGAAGAAAACTATCTGACTTTCTCATTGCCTAATTTCGTGTCGCCTTTCACCGACCAGGAAACCATTAAGAAGCGGTATTTCACCGACAACGGATTATTGAACAATTTCCTTTTCAATGGCGAAGCCAAACTATTGGAAAACCTCTGTGCCATCCATCTGATGAAACAGTACAGCAACACCGACGAACCTCGTCTATTCTATTACAACCGTAACATCGAGGTTGATTTCTATGTACCTGAAGCCAATCTCGCCGTACAAGCATCTTACGATATCAATGATGATGAAACACGTCGACGCGAAATCTCCGCGCTTGTGTCGCTCAACAAGGCTTTTCCCTTAAAAAGTGCCATCATCGTCACTCGTGACTATGAGGAGAAAATAGAAGAGGGAGGACTCACCATCGAAGTCATCCCCATTTGGAAGTGGCTGTTGAACTGATTATCTATGCACAAACGGCACATCACACATTATTAATATCTCCTTCACGAAAGCCTGCTCGCTGGGGCCGAAATGTCCATCGGCGCGAGAGAGTTGTGTCATCATGCGGGAGAAAGTGCGTTTCTTGTCCTTCGTCATGCGCCTCAAAGTCTCGTATGCCTTCATCTGTAGGGCGTTTTTGGGAATCGGGACAAAATCCTTGGCCTCAAAATCCAATTCCTTGAGACAAGACTTCAGGCAATCGCTTTCTCCAATGTGGGTCTGGAAATCGGCTCCGGCCAAATTGTACAGCACATTGGCGACGGCGTTTTTCTCCTCTTGGGTAAATTTTTCCTCCATGACGACAATTTTTGGTGCAAAGAAACGATTTTTTCTAATTTTGCAGCAACAAAATTTCAAAAATCGAATCACAATGAAAAGACTATCCTTTCTGTTCCTGGCTTTGGTAGCCTCGTTTGCGCTGCAAGCCCAATGGGTCGACGACCCGACAACTAACACCTTTATCGCCAATTCATCGGCAGATGGTGGCGAGATTTACACCTCCACCGACCCTGTTTCGGGCGACACCTACATGCAATGGTCTGAAATGCGTTCCAACGGCTGGGCACCCATCCTGCAACGCCTTGACTTTGAAGGCAATCCGCAATGGGGCGAAAATGGCATTCCCATCACTACGCCCGATATTGCCACATGGTCGCCAGGCTACGCCATGACCGCCACTAACGACGGTGGTGTGGTGAGCGTGTTCCGCACGGCTTCGGCCCATCATTATGCGGTCAGAATCAATGCAGATGGCACCTTCCCTTGGGGTGAGCAGGGCATCGTGCTCTTCGACGGACAAGGCGGGGACCGTTCCGAAGTGATGGCTGGCAACGACGGCGGCGTGTGGGCTCTTGGCACCGATTATACGTACAGCTATCTGCAATACGTCAGTGCTGACGGCACATTAGGCCCCATCATCACCATTGGCGATGGCGACTGGAATCACGATTTTGGCCTGATGGTTCCAGGTTTCGACAATAGTGTTTTGGTCGTTTACGAGAAAAACCACTGGGCTTACACCTATTATTATGAAAAGGAGATTTGGGTGGTCGGCTACACCCCAGACGGCGCACAAATCGGTCCCGAGGTGCAGCTGATGGCTCCCTATACCATGGGCGGCAGCTATTGCCACTATGTGGTGCCCGATGGCGCAAACGGTGGCTATGCCTATATGTGGCACGCGGGCATCATGGGTGCTTTCAACACCTACGTCTTCCACTTCGACGAGTACGGCAACTCCACCATCAACGACTTGAACGGCACCCCAGTTCACGAGGCTGACGCCAACAACTTCTTCCTTAGTGCATACGGCACCGTCGACCCCATCAGCCACGACCTCATCATCGCCTACGAGCAGACCGACGCCTCCACGCAGTCACAGAGCAGAATCTATATGAACCGCATCACCTCGACAGGCGAAAAGGTTTGGGGCGAAGGCATCTTGGTTGCTGATTATGTCGGTGATTCCTATTCTGACATCTTGGTCGACGCTTTTGAAGACGGCAGCGGTTTCTCCCTCATCTACACCAAAGGCAGTTACAACTCCACTGTAGAAGCCAAAGGCTTCGACATGGATGGCAACCTGCTTTGGACCAAGCAGATGAGTTCGAACAGCTACAGCAGATCCATGTGCGAAAACAGCACCGGCTTCCACCTTGGGCAGAATGTGATAGCTTGGGTCAATTCGGCCAACGGCGGTGTATACGGCCAGAACATCGGCCCCGACGGCACCATGGGCCCCATCGAACCACCTGTTATCACTTGTCTGGCGCCTGAAAACTTTGAAGGTGAGTATATTTACGACATGGAAGAAGAGTTGTTTGGCGTGAAACTCAACTGGGTTGCTCCTGAAACGCAACCTTTGCATTATAACCTCTATCGCTACCAAGACATCACCAAGGACGGAGAAATCATCGAAGTGCCTGGCGATGCCACCTCTTATTACGACGAAAGCGGCACCGGAATCTACAAATACCAACTGACCGCTGTATACGAAAACTGCGAATCCGACTTTGCCCTCACACCTGAAGGAGAAAACTATGTTTACATTGAAGTGACTGGCATTGAAGACAACAACAACGAAGAAATCGTCGCCGTCACAAGGATTTACACCATGAACGGACAATGCCTGAAGCACAGCAATGTGGATGAACTGAGCAACGGTGTTTACATCTTACAAGGCTTGACGACTGACGGACAGATGGTTAGCAGGAAGATTGTGGTGAACAAATAAACATTAGAAGCTATAAAAACGATGTAGAGACGGTGTGCACACCGTCTCTACTGTTTTTGTGGGAACTGTTGGATTCGAACCAGCGACCCCCTGCTTGTAAGGCAGGTGCTCTGAACCAACTGAGCTAAGCTCCCTTGCGTTTTCGGGGTGCAAAAATACGACTTTTTTCACTTTTGGCAAACAAAACTTCGCATTTTGTTGCATTTTTTCTATCTTTGCACATAATATTTCGCACAAATGAAGTGCTTGTTTGGCCATGAAAAAACTCAATTTCAATAGGTTAAATACATTCGGCTGCCACGGCGTGACAGTCCTACACGGAAATCAATTCAACAAATCAACAATAAACAATTAAACGACAATACAATGGGACTCATCAAAGCAATCACAGGCTCCATCGGCGGCACCTTGCGTGACCAATGGTTGGACCTCATCAAATGCGACAACATGGACATGGACACCCTGATGGTGAAGCAAACCACCAAGTCGGGGCAAATCTCCAAGAGCAGCCGCATCATCGTGGCTCCCGGTCAGGTGGCCGTCATCTACGACAGTGGTGCCATTCTCGATGCCACCGCCGAGGAAGGCGTCTACACCTTCGACAAATCCTCGTCACCTTCGTTCTTCGCGGGCGAGTTCGGTCCTGTCTTCAAGGAGATGTGGCAGCGTTTCACCTACGGTGGCACACCCGCCAAGGAGCAGGCCGTGTTCTTCTTCAACAACAAGGAAATCCTCAACAACAAGTTCGGCACCGCCACACCTATCCCCTACCAGGACTGGTCGCACGCCATCCCGAACCAGATGACCAACTCGCTGATGCCTATGGGCGTGAACGTGCGCTGCTACGGCACCTATACCTTCCGTTTGGACGACATGGGCGTGTTCATGCGCAACCATGCCGGTACGGCCAATGTCATCAAGAAAAACGACATCGTCGAGCAGATGCGTAGCGAAGTGATGGCCGCATTCCAGAACGTGCTCAACGAGTTGGGCAAGACCCAACACCGTGTGCCTGTCCTTGAATTGCCAAGCTACACCGACGAAATCAAGCAAATTATGGACGAGAACGTCTTTGACGAATCTATCCGCGCCCGTGGTGTGCGTTTGGTCAGCTTCGTCATCGAGTCCGTCACCCCCGACGATGCCAGCCAGAAGAAAATTGACCGCTATGAATACAGCTCCAACAACATGATGCAGCAAGGCAAGATCATCGACGTGATGGATACCGCTGCCGGTAACGAAAACGGTGCTATGGGCGGCTTCATGGGTGTCGGTATGGCCAACATGGGCTCGGGCGGCATGACAGGCGGCGCGATGCAAAACGCTTGGAACAACCAAGGCGGACAAGCCAACTACGACCCCTACAACCAACAGCAGAACGCGCCCCAACCTCAAGGCGTTCCCTGCCCGAAGTGCGGCACGATGATTACCGGCAAGTTCTGCCCTGAATGCGGCGCACCTGCTCCGGCACCCAAAGGCAAGATGAAATGCCCGAAATGCGGGACGGAAAGTAGCGGGAAATTCTGCCCTGAGTGCGGTACACCTTTGGTAGCCGTAGGCCCGAAGAGATGCCCGAAATGCGGCACTGAGGTGACAGGTAAATTCTGCCCTGAATGCGGTACGCCAGTGTGATAAAAACGTAGAGACGGTGCATGCACCGTCTCTACAATATTGAACGCGAGCGAATAACGGGGTTCGAACCCGCGACCCTCAGCTTGGGAAGCTGATGCTCTACCAACTGAGCTACATTCGCGTTTGAGACTGCAAAAATACAGAAATTTGTCATTCTGCAAACATAAAACATCAATTTTTTCGGCTATCACGATGTGACAGCTCTAACTGACAACTGAACAACTAACTATTAACTGTAAACTGAAATAATATGCCCATTACTGAAAAAGACGAAAGAATCATCCGAGACAGTTTCCACCCGAAATCGTGGAACGACATCAAAACCCACGACTCATGGTCGGTGTTCAAAATCATGGCCGAGTTTGTGGAAGGAATGGAAAAGATGGCGAGAAACGGTCCATGCGTCGCTATTTTCGGCTCGGCACGCACCCAACCTGGCGAAAAATACTATAAAATGTCCGTTGAGATTGCCAAAAAGCTGGCTGACTATGGCTTTGGCATCATCACAGGCGGAGGTCCTGGCATCATGGAAGCCGGCAACAAAGGTGCCCAACATGGGGGTGCCACAAGTGTCGGCCTGAACATCAACCTGCCTTTCGAACAGCACTTCAACCCCTACATCGACAGCGACAAGAACATCTCTTTTGACTATTTCTTTGTCCGCAAGACCATCTTCATGCGCTATGCACAAGGTTACATCGTAATGCCTGGCGGTTTCGGCACCTTGGACGAGCTGTCGGAGGCCATCACGCTGATTCAGACCAACAAGATGGTGAGCTTCCCTGTGGTGCTGGTCGGCAAGGAATATTGGCAAGGGCTGATTGACTGGTTCAGAAACACTTTGCTCGCCAATCACATGATTAAAGAGGAAGACTTCGACATCTTCAACGTGGTCGACACTGCCGACGAAGCCGTGAAAATCATCAAGGAATTCTACAAGAAATACGCCATCAAGCCGAACTTCTAATCATGCGACGCTATATTGAAGTTCCGCTGCAACTGCTTGACATCGAGGGAGAAGGCTTCCATATCATGGTCAAAGGCCTGATTCATGGTAAGGAAGCCCATTTCCTCATCGACACAGGAGCCTCGCGCTCCGTCTTCGACCCCAAGACCATCTCCACCTTCATTGAAAACATCGAGTTTGAGAAGAAAGAAGGCCTGACTGCAGGCGTAGGTAGCTCTGACTTGGAGAGTGCGACCTTCAAGATTGACGCTTTCTCCATTGGAGAAATGGAAATCCATGATTATGAAGCCGTTGCCTTGGATTTGGAGAACATCCACGAGATGTATGGCAAACTGGGTCTCCCCCACATCGACGGCATCCTTGGCGGGGATTTGCTAAAACGGTATAAAGCGGTGATAAATTACAGATTGAAAAAACTGAGGTTTACGCCGGTTTAGAGCAAAACAGCTGTCTTATTAAAATACCGCGGCTCTCGTAACCACCTTTTTCAAAGCAGACACAGGGAAACCTATTTTCAGAAGCAATTCCTCCAAACGGCGGCGTTCTTTGTAGGGAATTGTCAACTCGTAAGTCATTAGTTCGTTTGCATCCAAAGTCGGTATCGGCTCAAATTCATAATAAGAGTCCGTATCGGGTTTGTATTCCTCTGGAAGCGCAGAAGGTTGAACGAGCTTGACATCATGGTAATGCACATCGTTGTCAATATCAACGGAATAGAGATAGCCGTCATTGGGATGTTCCATCAGTTCGCGCAAGGTCAATTCCTTTCCGATATATTTCTGCAAATCGGCAAGGCTGACGCGGAAAACGAGCCAACGGTTGTCGTCCTCGTCCTTGTCAACCCAATAGAACAGATAATCGTCACCTTTCCCACTGACATAGTGCGAAAGAAAAGGCCCATCAAAATAGACCAAATCGGCAATCTTTTTGAAATTGCTGAAATCAAACTGTATGTCGAATCCCTCTAACTGCTTCATAGTCTTTTTGTTATTTTGAACGACTTGTTCAAGTCGCATTGTGCGTATTCGTAGAAGTCAAAATGTCCGTTAGGGCTGGTTGTTGTTTTCAAACCGTCTTCATTAGTCAGTATTCCTTCAGCCAATGCGTCACCGATGGAAGTTCTGGCATTCTTGAACGCTTTTTGCAAGTTGGAGAAGAAAATTTCTGCTTGAGAATTGGAAGCAAAACACGAAAGGGCAAGAAGAGATGTGTCAGCTTTTCCCTTGCCAAGGTCTTGGAGCATCCTTTTCGGATTGCGGACATATTGCGGAATGTGATTTTGCTGATCTGGTGAAGAGAAAGCGAAACGACAAGCCTTCATATCATTTGGTGCATACAAAGGAGGCATGGTGCATCCCTCTGCAACCAACTTATCAATCCACTCTTGGTATTTGAGCTTATTATCGGCCATTCACAAACAACTGTTTTTGTTTCACCCTGCAAAAATACACTTTTTTCCAATATAAGTAGAGAATCACTCCTCTGGAGTGCCATCCGTTGTTCCCTTTTTAATCAACTCCAGTTCAGCCTCTTCCTTCTCCTTGACATACTTTGCATCAAGACACAATCTAAACCCACCAAAAGAGTTCTTCAAATCCGGCAGGCGTTTGCCGCGCCATGAGACACGGCACGAGGTCTTGGGCAATTGCCAGGCACCACCACGGATAATGTACATCTGACCATCCTTGCCGAGACTTGCATTGCGCTCGTTGTCAAAATAACGGTATTTGGACGAGCACCATTCCCACACATTGCCAGACATGTCGTAAATGCCCAACTCGTTGGCGGCGCGTTTTTTAACCTTTTTGACTTTAGTAGCGTTGCCGTTATGCCAAGCCACGCGGTCCACATCTTTTCCACCGCTGTAAATGTAGCCTCGCGAATTTTTTCCGCCACGCGCCGCATACTCCCATTCCTCCTCGGTGGGAAGCCTGAAATGCATCCCAGAAATGCTGTCCAAAAGTCGCAGAAACTCCTGCACCTCATAATAATCGACATTGGTCACAGGGCGTTTCGGGCATTTCGTTTTGCTCGGGTTGTAGCCCATCACGGCCTTCCAAAGTTTCTGCGTCACCTCGGTCTGGCCGATATAAAAATCCTCGTTCATCTTCATGTAATGCACTGGCAACTCGTCCGTTTGAGAGAAGCGATCATAATTGAATTCCGAGGTATCTTTGTGCTGGGCACCCATCCAAAAGCCACCCTTCTCGACACGTACCATATTGAAAGACACCTTGTTGACGCGATAGGAAGTGGGTGCAGGAAGCGTATCTTGCGCCAAAAGAGCCATTTGCAAAAAAAACAGCAAACCTAAAAGCAGGGAAATTTTCTTCATTTTAATTCATTTTGAAGGCAAAAGTAGAAGTTTTAATTCAAGATTCAAAATTTAAGATTTAAAATTCCGCATTCTGCATTCTTAATTCTGCATTCTTAATTCTACATTCTGCATTCAAAAATTTCCACTATCTTTGCGCAAAATTAACTACGAACAATGCCAAGAATACTTATCATCGACGACGAGGCCCCCATCCGCCGCGTGCTGCGCGACATCCTCGAAAACGAAAGCTATCAGGTGGACGATGCCGCAACAGGCATGGAAGCCCTGCAACATATTAAAGACCAAGACTTTGATGCCGTTTTCTGCGACATCAAGATGCCGGAAATGGACGGCATCGAGGTGCTGGAAGCCATCCGCAAGGAGTCGGATGTGCCTGTCATCATGCTCTCGGGTCACGGCACCATCGAGACGGCGGTCGAAGCCATCAAGAAAGGTGCTTTCGACTTCATTCCCAAGCCGCCCGACTTGAACCGCCTGCTCATCACCTTACGCAACGCCTTGGACAAGAAGAACTTGGCCACCGAGAACAAGGTTTTGAAGAAGGCGGTGAAAATCCAGCACCAGATGATTGGCGAGTCGCAACCCATGCTCGATGTGAAGGACATGATTGAAAAAGTCGCGCCCACCAACGCCCGCGTGCTCATCACAGGCGAGAACGGCACAGGAAAAGAACTTGTCGCCAGACAACTGCACGACCTCAGTCCAAGAAGCAGCGGACCCTTCATCGAGGTGAACTGCGCCGCCATTCCTGCGGAACTCATTGAAAGCCAACTTTTCGGTCACGAGAAAGGCTCTTTCACTTCGGCCATCAAACAGAAAAAGGGTGATTTTGAGTTAGCCGATGGCGGCACCCTCTTCTTGGACGAAATCGGCGACATGAGTCTTCCAGCACAAGCGAAAGTATTGCGTGCCTTGCAAGAGAACAAAATCGTGCGCGTGGGTGGTGAGAAGGAAATCCCTGTGAATGTGCGCATTTTGGCGGCCACCAACAAAAATCTGAAGAGCGAAATCGAGAAAGGTAACTTCCGCGAGGACTTGTACCACCGCTTGAGTGTCATCGTCATCCAAGTGCCGCCGTTGCGCGAGCGCAAGGACGATATTCCGCTGTTGGTCGGCAACTTCTTGGAAGTCATCGCACAAGACATGGGCAAGCCCGTCCCGACCTTTGAGCCAGAGGCTTTAGAAGCCCTGAAGCAATACCAATGGACCGGCAACATCCGCGAATTGCGCAACATTGTGGAACGCCTTGTGATTCTTTGCGGTAGCGACATTACTAAGGATGATGTGGTGCGGTTTGGTAGTCCGCTGAAATAAGAATATGTCCGACTTTCTATGTCATTCCTCGCTGAGGCATGTGCGACTGGAATCTATAGAAGGTCGGGCATATTCTATTGACGGCTTTTGAAAACATAGATTCCATCCCCGCAAGCCCTTGCTTGGAATGACATGCTTTCAAAAGCCTGCTTTACTTTTTTTATTAATCCCCTTGCGGGGCATCGAAAATAGCTGTATTTTTGCCGTCCGTTCTTTGAGGATGACAACTCTAAACTCTCAACACTAAACTCTAAACTAAAAAGGGGATGCATGGTTTTGACAGCAAGATGAATTGTCATGTAAGCATGTCGAGCCTCGCAGTGACGCTCGTAAATCTTGACTGCAAAAAATTAATTGGCGAAAACAACTACGCTCTCGCTGCCTGATTGAAGCACAG
>JAEEGG010025173.1_pt1 | contig 11477 bp, 15 predicted proteins | sample 9134161 | NCBI WGS metagenome assembly JAEEGG01 (sample SAMN16246543, study PRJNA631951) | gut metagenome | biome: gut microbiome; feature: rumen; material: CR-attached | host: Bos | place: Iran: Karaj | collected 2018-10 | reverse complement strand
GAAAACGAATATGTTACCGACAAAGGATATCACGGAATGACATGTTATGGGGGTACAGCAGACCTCGCCATCATACGCGAACTGCTCACCAATACCCGTAAGGCAAACGCCATTATAGGCGAAAAAGGTCTCACAAAAAGAATTGATGCCTCAATCAGTCGCCTGCATCCATACACCATCGGCAAGAACGGCGACCTGAACGAGTGGTACTACGACTGGAACGACTGGGACCCGAAGCACCGCCATCAGAGTCATCTCATCGGACTCTATCCTGGCAACCACATTTCAGAATCATCATTGCTGAAGGCCTGTGAACAGACACTCATCCAGAAAGGCGACGAGACAACAGGATGGAGCACAGGCTGGCGCATCAACCTATGGGCACGACTAGGCAACGGAAAAGAGGCATATCACATCTACAAGAAACTGCTAACCTACGTCAGTCCCGACGGTTATGAGGGACCAGACAAGCGACGCTCTGGCGGCACATACCCCAACCTCTTCGATGCTCACCCGCCATTCCAGATAGACGGAAACTTCGGTGGCACAGCAGGAGTATGTGAGATGCTGATGCAGAGCACGTCCAACGAGATAACGCTGTTGCCCGCCTGTCCTACAGAATGGAGCGAAGGCGAGGTAAGCGGACTATGTGCCCGTGGCGGTTTCGAGGTGTCGATGAAATGGAAAGACGGCCTTGTGACGAAGGCAACGATAAGCAGCAAGACAGGCGGCACCACCACCCTACGCTACAACGGCAAGCAGAAGAAAGTGAAAGTAAAGAAAGGAAAAAGAGTAACAATAACCTCAAACCCCTAACCGACTAAACCACCAAACCACTAAACGACCAAACCACCAAACCACTAAACACCTAAACGACTAAACACATGGACATCAACAATATAGAAGAAATAACAATAGAAGGAGCACGACAACTGTACAACGGAAGTCACATCGGCAATGACCTTCTTCTCATCGACGACATCAACAAAGTGCCGCTGCCTAACGAGCCGCAGCGCATGAAGTGCATATTGCTTGGCATCTGTCTTCACGGCAAGGCGCAGTATAGTGTTGACACCGAGGAACACATGGTGACACCAGGCGACGTGATAATAATAAACGAGGGAACTGTAGTGGACAATTATATGCTATCTCCCGACTGCAAAGGCATAGGCATACTGATTTCCATCGATTTCTTCCGAGAGACCATCAAGGGTATGCACGAACTGTCGCAGTTGTTCCTCTTCAGTCGCACTCATCCCGTTTTCAGTCTCACACAAGACGAGATGACCATGATAAAGACATACTACAAAGCCATAAAATACAAGGTGGACGACAAGGAACACCACTTCCGCAGCGATGTGGTGCGCTCCATGCTGATGACGATGATATATGACATCAGCAACGCCATCTACCGCATACAGCAGGCCACCGACCATCGCCAGACACGTGCCGAGACGATATTCGCATCATTCATAAAACTCGTGGAGGCCAACTTCCGACAAGAACGGCGCGTCAGTTGGTACGGCGGGAAACTAGGCATTACTCCGAAATACCTGTCAGAAACGGTGAAGCAGGTGAGCAAGCGCACTCCTAACGAGTGGATAGACAACTACGTCATACTGGAAGTGCGCGTGCTGCTGCGCAACACCACCATGAGCATCAAGGAGATAGCACAGCAACTGAACTTCCCCAACCAGTCGTTCCTCGGCAAGTTCTTCAAGGAACGTGTCGGCATGTCGCCATCAGACTATCGCAAGAGTTAAGATATTGTTACTTGAAAGCAGCCTAATCACTCTCTCACTTGTGTCTTTTGAGCACTCACTTGTATATTTCTGAGCATCTCACTTATATATATCTGATGTTGTCAGAAGTGCTTCCTGACAACATCATTTATATACACTTGATACTTAATGGGTGTCTCTTGACTGCAGTATCAAGTATTCTTTGCATTTAAAATAACGCGGCACCAACCTCAGTTCATAATCTTCAGAGGCAAGGATAACCATGCCGCAAACATGTCTTTATGTCCAATAACCATGAAAACCTTTTGTGTTTTTTATTTTTATTTGTACTTTTGCTGACAAAATAAGTGTTATGGAGCAGAAGCCCTTGATAAAACGCCTAGGTGAGAAGTGGCGTGCTTTTCGCCAATGGCAGCAGAAACCGTACGAGGTAGCGCCTCTTTCGGAGGTGCATCACACGTGTGCTACATGCAGAACGGAATATCAGGGCAACTACTGTCCGCGCTGTGGTCAGTCGTCAAGGATTGGACGTTACTCGTTAAAGAACGCATTCCTGCTGTTCCTCGACGTGTGGGGACTTGGCAACAGAGGCATGTTCCGCACGTTGCGCGACCTTATCTTACGCCCAGGTTATATGATTCGCGACTACCTCTCAGGCATGCAGATGGCGTATTTCCCGCCATTCAAGTTATTTTTCCTGCTCACCGCCCTATCTGTTGTAATAGAAGGAGGCTTCAACCTAAAAGGCAAGAACTATTTTGAAGAGTCGCGCACCATTACCAACCAAGCCTTAAACGACAGCATGCAAGACGATGTTTCAGTAGACCCAAAAGCGAAGGCTTTTCAAGATGCATATAAGAAATACTCTATCAAGTATTACGATTTAAGTATAAGGTATCCGAACATCTCCACGCTGCTGATATTGGTTGTACTGTCGGGCATCCTCTACATCTTCTTCCGCCGAAGTCCCGCCATTCCTGACCTGCGCTATTCAGAGTTTCTTGTGGCACTGGTGTATATCACCAACATGTTTTCCATTTATAACATCGTGTTCGAATTCTTATGCATTAATATGATTATGATTGCCGTCAGCATGTTGCTTTCGCTCATCCCGCTGAAGCAGATGTCGGGATTCCCTTGGTGGAAAATATTGCTCTATGCATTCATTGTCTATATCATTGCAGCTGGTTTTTTCGGACTTATCGGCATAGCCTATGCTATAATAGAAGTTGTCCGTACGTAGGCAACATGAGCTGAGTGAACAAGAATGTTTCGCCACTTGGTGCAGCAAGCAGCAATACATTGGGATATGACTAAGTGGGATATTTGATATATCGTTATGGCATGCTTTCCAGTTGCTTTGCCACCTCAACGAGTTCGTTGTACCATTCCTCACCGAAACGTTTGATGAGGGGTTCACGCAGGAAACGATAGACGGGAATGTTGAGCTGTTGTCCTTTCTCACGTGCGCAGTCGCACACTTTCCAACGGTTATAGTTGAGTCCTACGAGCCCTCCCTTGAATGTCTTGACACGAATGGGATAGAGGGCGCAGCTTATTGGCTTGCAGAATGATGACTTGCCTGCACGGTAAGCCTTCTCAAGCAGGCAAAGGCAGCATCCACTCACTACGGAGCCATCATCGAGCTGGAGGTCTTCATGACAAGTGAAGACACAGTCCTTGCCACGCACTATACTTGTCACAAGGTCACCTTCCTGATCGGTGTAAGCCACGCCTTGCTTGTCTATCACCGCTTGTGCCGATGCCGAGAGACCATCCCACACAACATCAAGAGCCTCCTCAATGGCAGCAATCTCGTCGAGAGTAACGGGCGCACCAGCATCTCCCTCAACGCAACACTGCCCCTTGCATTTCTCGAGGTCACAGCAGAAACGCTCGTAGATGATATCTCCTGAGACCAAAACGCCGCCGACATCTATTATTCCTACCCTATTCTCCATACGTCATTAACATTCTACCATTCGATTTCTTTTATCCCGTTGTTTCTCAGATATGCGTTGCATTGTGAGAAATGATGGTTACCGAACCATCCACCACGGTTTGCACTAAGTGGAGAAGGATGAGCACATTGAAGCACGAGATTGTTACGCGAGTCTATGAGCGATGCCTTGCCGCGTGCGAAACCACCCCACAGCATATACACCACATGCTGACGGTCGCGTGCGAGAGCACGGATACAGGCATCGGTGAACTCCTCCCAACCGCGGCGCTGATGCGATGCAGCCTGATGAGCGCGTACGGTAAGAGTGGCGTTGAGCAACAAAACGCCCTGCTCTGCCCATCTTCTCAGACTGCCCGAACTCGGCATCTGCTTGCCAAGGTCGGTTTGTATCTCCTTGAAAATATTAATAAGCGATGGCGGAGGCATCACCCCGTCCTTTACCGAAAAGCACAAACCCTCTGCCTGTCCTGGCTCATGGTATGGGTCTTGGCCGATTATCACCACCTTCACTTGGTCGAAAGGACACAGGTTGAAGGCATTGAATATCTCTCGTCCGGGAGGATAACATGTGGTGGTGGCGTACTCCTGACGCACGAAGTTCACGAGATTGGCGAAGTATGGCTTGTCGAACTCCGCACCCACATGCTGTTTCCACGATTCTTCTATCTGTACATTCATAATGACTGAAGTGTTTTCAAAGATTAACGCACACCACACCGGGTAGCACAAGGCCAATGCCAAGATACTGCAGGGCATTGATGTGACGTGCAGGATTGCCGAAAAGTCCCTTGCCCTCGATGACCGCACCGCTTACCAACTGTCCGAAGATGCTCACCACAGAACAAATTCCTATGCCGAGCAATGGCGTGAACCAAGCGAACATCGTGACGAAGAATGCACCCAGAATGCCACCTGTCCACATCCACCACGGCGACTGCAAGCGGAACATTCCTGCCATTTGCTTGCGCTCGTTGGGCATGACAAACAGCAGGATGTAGAGTATCACGGTGGAGATGGCAAAGGAAATAAACGATGCATGAACCGATGATGTGAGCGCCGTGGCCAGCACGCCATTCATCACAGGCTGTATTGCGAAGCAGAAACCTATGAATAAACCTGCCACAAGCCACACTATGCCCACACCCTTTGTGTCGGAACCGTTGTCATCTTGCTTGCGTTTGCCCATAACATAACAAATAAGCCCTGCCGTGACAAGCAGCAATCCGACGATACGAGGGAACGATAGCGGAATAGGTTCGCTGCCGAACCATCCGAAAGTGTCGATGAGGATGGAAAGGAATATCTGACCTATCATTGGCAAAAGCACGGTGAGCACGCCGCCAAGTTTGGGGAACACCACGATGAGTGCTGTAAGCATGACGGCACCAACGACTCCTCCACCCCACGCCCACCAAGGCACCTGCGATGCCACCGATGCGGGAACCAGCAAAGAGTCGCAAGTGACGAGCGTAAGCACCATAAGCACCAACAGCCCCACCGTGAACGAGACGGTGGAGGAAATGAGCGGAGTGCCCAATGCAAAGCGGAGACGCGAGTTAACGGCTGTTTGCACGGGGTTGCCTATTCCTGCCAGTAATATCAATAATATTCCTATGTATTCCATAACAATGGCAAAGATACAACTTTTAAACCGAAACACAACGCATTTCTGAAAAAAACACTACCTTTGCATCATTAATACAATATTAAAAACAGGAATATATGAGAAAAACAATTACATCACTTCTTCTGGCGGTATCACTATCGGCATTCGCACAGGGTTCTACAGATGATTCATACGATGTATGGAACATCACGGAAGCAGAATTTAGCAATATCGCACCCATTGAACTATGGATATGGGGCTACTATGCCGGTTCAAACACTCTGGGCATGGTTAAGTTTGCCGAGCATTTTGACAGTCCAGAGACACCAGTAAAGATAAACAGCGTGAAGGCGTTGTTCGCAAAAGGAACGGCAGCAAACCCGAGCAGCACCATAACGGCTGTCATATGCAAGCCCGATGACAACGGTATGCCAGGCGAGACAATTGCCTCTGCATCGATAACTGCAGCCGATATAGTATGCAATGCAAGCACAAAACCCGCCACGGTGTTTACCTTTAGCGAGCCTGTTAGCATCGACGGTGAGTTCTTTGTTGTGATGGAAGGCATTGCAAATGCCAGTGACAATATGTACCTCTACTGCCTTCGCCGCGATGAAGGCGAACTGTGCACCGCCTATCACTTGCTGGAAGACGAGGACCCCGTTACCTACGCACCACTTGGCACCTACACTTGGTATAAGAACATTGACGACCCTACTTCGATTGCTATAGGCGTAAACGTGTCTAATGATGATACCAACAGCATTGAGAACATTGTAATCAGCGATAACCACAATGTCGTTGAACACTATTCCATCAACGGACAGCGCGTTGACAGCAACCACCGAGGCATTCAAATTAGAAGAAATGCTGACGGTTCTACCACGAAAGTCATTACAAGACAATAATAAGAAAAGATATAAAAACAACGGATTCCACAGGTGACACGGATTTTTGATAGTATAATCCGTTATGCCTGTGGAATCCGTCCTTTATTATTATCGCTGTATTTTCTGTTTACTGAGCGATGTTATCGCTGATAAGGCACTCGCCAGTCATGTCGCTTGGCTGCTCAAGACCCATGATATGGAGTATTGATGGAGCGACATCGGCAAGACGGCCGTCCTTTACTGTTGCCGAGTTGTTGTTTGTCACATATATGAACGGCACAGGATTCAACGAGTGAGCAGTATTTGGAGTGCCGTCAGCATTGATGGCGTTGTCTGCATTGCCATGATCGGCAATGATAATTGCCTCATAGTCGTTAGCCTTTGCTGTCTCGATGACCTCTCGAACGCAGTTGTCAACAGCCCATACTGCCTTTGCGATGGCATTGTAAACACCAGTATGCCCCACCATATCGCCGTTGGCGAAGTTAACCACGATGAAATCGTATTCCTGAGTCTTTATCGCTCCCACGAGTTTGTCTTTTACCTCGAAGGCAGACATCTCTGGCTTCAGGTCATAGGTAGCCACCTTTGGCGATGGCACAAGAATACGGTCCTCTCCTTCGTATGGCGCTTCGCGTCCGCCGTTGAAGAAGAATGTCACGTGAGCGTACTTCTCTGTCTCTGCTGTATGCAGCTGACGCTTGCCGAGTTTTGACAGATACTCGCCCAGTGTGTCCTCAACGTTCTCTTTCGGGAAGAGGATGTGAACGCCAGTGAACGATGCATCGTAAGGAGTCATGCAGTAATACTGCAAGTCCTTGATTGTATGCATGCCCTGCTCAGGCATATCCTGTTGCGTGAGAACTACGGTAAGCTCTTTGGCGCGGTCGTTGCGGAAGTTGAAGAAAATGACAACGTCGCCCTCCTGGATAGTGCCGTCAACCTTCGCATTGTTAATTGGCTTGATGAACTCGTCGGTAACGCCATCGGCATAACTCTCTTCCATTGCCTTCACCATGTCGTCGGCCTGCTTTCCCTTGCCCTCAACGAGCAGGTCATAAGCTTCCTTTACACGTTCCCAACGCTTGTCGCGGTCCATTGCATAGAAACGTCCCACGATGCTGGCGATGGCTGCGCCGTTGTTATCACACACGTCCTTAAGTTGCTGAATGAAGCCAACACCACTCTTCGGGTCGGTGTCACGACCATCCATGAAGCAGTGAACGAACACTTCCTTCAAGCCATACTCCTTGCCAATCTCAATGAGTTTATACAGGTGATCGAGTGAAGAATGTACTCCACCGTCACTTGTCAATCCCATCAAGTGCAGACGCTTGCCTGTCTTCTGTGCATAACTGTATGCCGAAACAATTTCCTTGTTCTGAAGGATGCTGCCGTCCTTGCACGCGCGGTTTATCTTCACGAGGTCCTGATAGACGATTCTACCAGCACCGATATTGAGGTGACCCACCTCAGAGTTTCCCATCTGACCATCGGGCAGACCAACGTCTTCGCCCGAGGCATTCAACTGTGAGTGAGCCGAAACTGCGTTAAGATAATCAAGATAAGGCGTCGGAGTGTTATAGATAACATCACCCTTACCATGCTTTCCGATTCCCCATCCGTCGAGAATCATAAGTAATGCTTTCTTTGCCATACTGTCAATTGTTATATAATGTTTTAATTTATGATGCTACAATGGGCATGATTCCTCTTTCCTACGGAAAGTTCGCGTGCAAAATTACAAAGAAAACCGCTAATGGCAAAGTTTTGATGTACCTAAATAGCTTCAAGAAACAAAAAAATTGATATAAGTTTTGCAGTTTCAGTTATTTACCTTATCTTTGCAAAACTAATAGTATCAATTATTTCTCTTATAGACGGAGAAATAAGAAGACATAAAGAAGAATAAAGGTGAGGGCAATGATGGGTGTAAAGGGCACCCGAAGACTACTCGGACGAGAAGAAGAAAACGTGAAACACATTAAAACAAAGACTTATGGGAAAACTTAGAAACTGGACTTTAGGCATTATTGGCTCCTCAGTGCTCGCCGCATTGGGTTTTTCCGCATGCTCGGGGAACGGACTAAGGCGAGAGAATGTGGAGTGCGTTTATGGTCCTCCACCTGAGTTCTACAACGACACGGTGAAGATGCAGAGCATTGAGGCACCTGACACCGCTGAGACTATTCCTCTAAAGGAAAAGAAATAAACGTCGGAAAGTTAGAAAACCAACAGCAATAGTGCTTATGAAAAGACTGAAGACATGGGTTTTAGGCATCATCGGAACATCAGTGCTTACGGTACTGGGCATAACGTCGTGTTCTAAAAAAGCTCTTAACAACCACGAAATTGTCGATGTCTATGGACCACCACCGTCAGAATATGTCGATTCTCTCGACAACTCGGAAATAGAAGTGATAGAAAACAACGACACAACACAAACGTTGAAGGATAAGAAATGAGGAAAGGAATAACCAAAGCGGCAATAGCAATGATTTCGGCAGTGCTCACGGCTCTCGGACTGAGCAGTTGTGACATCATTGGAGGCACTATATCTCACCCGAAGGTGTACGGACCGCCCCCTATGGAGTATGAGGACACCATAGGAAGCAACTCTGAAAACATCCAAGAAACAAACGATTCAACAAAGGCTGAAAGCGAGAATGAAAAAGGGAATAACTAAAGTTGGAATGGCGTTGGTATCGGCTGTGCTGGTGGCATTGGGATTTTCAAGCTGTAATCCGTTCAAGAAGATACTTCCGCAACCGCTGGAATACGGCACGCCTGACGTGAGATACATAGAGAAGATCGACTCCGTCGGCGAGAACATGAATGTTCCGGAGCAAAACACAGACAATGGAACAGAAAAACAGCGCTAACGACTACCGACTCGACCTGCGCCACCGACTGGGACTGGAAATGGCTCGCGTGGTGCAGAACAACTACAGGCGCGAACACCGACTGACGCAACTGTTTTGGGAATGCACATTGAGATGTAATGTGCATTGTCGTCATTGTGGCAGCGACTGCCGTCAGATAGCCAACACAAAAGACATGCCACGCGAAGACTTCTTCCGTGTTCTAGACAGCATTAAAGAGAAAATGGACCCTCATAAGGTGTTTGTCATCGTCACCGGTGGCGAGCCTTTGGTACGCGAGGACATTGAACTCTGTGGAAAAGGCATCTATGAACGGGGGTTCCCTTGGGGCATGGTGAGCAACGGACTGATGCTTACACGCGAGAAACTCATAGCACTTAGGAAATCAGGACTGCATTCCATCACCGTTAGCCTCGACGGACTGGAGGACGACCATAACTGGATGCGCGGCCATCGCGATAGTTTCCAACGCGTCAGCGAGGCCCTTGACTATCTCGTGGAGATGCGCGACAAGGTGGGACTAGTATTTGATGTGGTGACATGTGTTAACCAACGCACATACCCGAAACTCACAGAGATACGCGATTTCCTTATAAACAAGGGTGTCAAGCACTGGCGAATGTTCTCCATCTTCCCTGTGGGAAGAGCAGCAAAAGACCCTGTTTTACAACTTTCCAACGAACAATACCGAGGCATGCTCGACTTTATCAAGAGAACGAGAAAGGAAGGAATCATCAATGCTGCATACGGCTGCGAGGGCTTTCTCGGCAATTATGAGGGCGAGGTGCGCGACTCCCTGCTTGGCTGTCAGGCAGGAATCAGCGTTGGTTCGGTAATGGCCAACGGTGACATTGCTGCCTGCGCAAGCATCAGGGCTGACTATGCTCAGGGCAATATCTACCGCGATGACTTCCTGACAGTATGGGAAAACAATTATCAGCAATACAGAGACCGTTCATGGATGCGCAAAGACGAATGTGCCGACTGCAAGTATTTCCGCTATTGCAAGGGTAACTCGATGCACCTTCGCGATGCCGATGGCAAACTGATTACATGTCACTTGAAGAGATTATTATGAGAAAACCATTTCTGAAACTCACCACCCTACTCTGTTCGGGCATCATTGCGCTGCTCGGACTGGGAGCGTGCAAGTCGTCAAAGGCTCTTGAAAAAGAAGAACAGAGAAAACAAAACGACCAAAACGTGAAGCCCATCGACCGTGACAACGGGCGCGTAAGACTCATGTACGGGGTGCGACCAACGCCCTATTCTGACAAGATTCACCAAGAAAACAAATAACCATTAATAATATAAGCAGGCGAGTTTACTTTAAACTCGCCTGCTTTATTTATTCATTTGTGCCTAATGGCACTGTCAAAGATGCCTTATCGCACAGCGAAACGTGTGCAATGGCACTGCGAAATGTGCATCATTCGCACTCGCATCAATCGTTCTTTACTTTTTGTATTGTGCCGTCCTCATTGTAGAAGAGGCGCTGTACCTTCAGCGAACGGAGATGAGTGATGTCGTTAGAAGGAACACAATCGTGATAGAATAGATACCACTGTCCCTTGTACTCTACAATACTGTGGTGGGTTGTCCAGCCAACAACAGGATCGAGGATAACTCCCTGATAGGTGAACGGACCGTATGGGTTGTCACCCGTGGCGTAGCACAGGAAATGGCTGTCACCCGTAGAATACGAGAAGTAGTACTTGCCGTTGTACTTATGCATCCATGATGCCTCGAAGAAACGGTGTGGATCACCAGCCTTCAATGGCTGTCCATCCTTGTCGAGGATGATTACTGGACGTGGAGCCTCAGCAAACTGCTTCACATCGTCGGTCATGCGAACCACATTGCTAGGCAATGCAGGCGCATCTGGCTTTGCAAAGAGTTGTGTCTTATGGTCTGGAGCCGGGCCGAGGTCGATGAGACCGTTATCGTCACCATACTTGCCAGGAATAGCCTCAAAGCCGTGATAGAGCGTACGGCCCCACTGCAGCTGTCCACCCCAGAGTCCACCGAAGTAGCAGTAAATCTGTCCATCGTCATCCTTGAACATACAAGGGTCAATGGAGAACGAGCCACGGATAGGGAATTTCTCAGGAATGAACGGACCCTCGGGCTTGTCTGCCACAGCAACGCCAAGACGGAACACACCACTGTATTCCTTGGCAGAGAAGATGAGATAGTACTTGCCGTCCTTCTCAACGACATCGTTGTCCCACATCTGCTTCTCAGCCCATGGTACGTCCTTAACATCAAGGATAACACCGTGGTCGGTGACTTCGCCATTTTCAATATCGTCCCATGATAGCACATGATAGTCCTTCATCTGGAAGTGACCGCCATCGTCGTCGAAGCATTCACCAGCATCCCAGTCATGAGAAG
>JAEEGG010025168.1_pt1 | contig 11477 bp, 5 predicted proteins | sample 9134161 | NCBI WGS metagenome assembly JAEEGG01 (sample SAMN16246543, study PRJNA631951) | gut metagenome | biome: gut microbiome; feature: rumen; material: CR-attached | host: Bos | place: Iran: Karaj | collected 2018-10 | reverse complement strand
CGCCAATGGTTTCCAAGTCACTCTGCATGACGAGTGCCTTGATGAGCCTCTCGCTTGGCGGCAACCTCACACCATCTTTGTCTGCTCCATGAGCGACCTCTTCCATGTGGACGTTCCTTTCTCTTTTGTGGACAAGGTGATGGACACCATCTGCCGCACGCCGCAACATCGGTATCAGCTGCTTACCAAACGTGCTGACCGCATGGCGGAGTATTTCCTCACCCACGATGTGCCGAAGAACGCATGGCTCGGTGTGACCGTGGAAGCACAAACCTCCAAGCCACGCATTGACTGTCTTCGGGTCTTGGACGCGCCCATACGGTTTCTTTCCTGTGAGCCATTAATTGAAGATTTGGGAGAATTGGACTTGACTAATATCGACTGGGTGATTGTAGGTGGTGAGAGTGGCCCTCAAGCCCGCCCGATGAAAGAGGAGTGGGTACTTAGCATCAAACGCCAAACTGAGGCGCAAGGAGCAGCTTTCTTCTTCAAACAGTGGGGCACTTGGGGTAGCGACGGCATCAAACGCAACAAGCACGTCAACGGCAAACTGCTTTTTGGTGAGGTCATTCAGCAAATGCCAGAGAAGAGAGTTGTATAATTTAATACAAAGGGAAAGTTTTGGATGAGATTTGAATAGAAAGCATTGAATAGTTAAGATTGCAAATTATGATAACGAAAGATAATTTGACAACCCTTTTAACGCATCCATATTTTGGTTTCACCAAAAGTGGTAACATATATAGAAGAGAGTATCCACAGGGTGCAAGTATAGAGGTCAATACCAATACTCAGAAAATTACATACGCTCCGATAGATTCTCTATTCAAGGAAGGCGAATTTCCATCAAAAGATAAGCCAGCGAATGGTTTTGTGATCCATAGGGATACGACATTGAACTTTAGTGCGAACGAGAATTTTGTTTGTTTAGTTTGTGTTCATCTTTTGCTTAAAAAGGGATACGAACCTAAACACTTGGTCTTTGAACCCGCATTTAAAGTCGGACATGTAAACAAACCCTCTTATGGCGACATCCTTGTTTTTGATAAAGAATATAATCCGCTTGTTCTGATAGAGAACAAGACTTATGGCACAGAGTTTAGCAAAGAATGGAACTTGATGCAAAAAGATGGTGGACAACTTTTCAGCTATCTTGGTCCACTTGTAAATGTTATGGGATTATGTCAGAACCTTGTCCTTTTTGCGGCTGACTTTGATGAAAAAGAAATTATCCTCAAAAATCATATCATCACCCTAAAAGATAACGAAAAACGTATCAAGGAACTTGAAGATGCAAAGTCATTTGCAGATGCTCAAGGAAAATATTTTGAAGTTTGGGATCAGACTTATGGAAAATCTTTTGAGACAAAAGGTCTTTTCGAAGATGACATCGCAGCTTATTCTGTTGGCAAACTCAAATATACGATTAATGATTTGAAAGGATTGTCGCATGCTGAAATACGCCCGATATACCATGAGTTTGCGACGATTTTGAGGAATCATGCCATTACAGATTTTGAACATTCGTTCTACATCCTAATTGATTTATTCCTTTGCAAGATTACCGATGAACTAAACAACCCAGAAGACCTTCAGTTTTATTATAAAGGAATAGCCCGTGATACACCAAAGGAATATTGTAACCGCTTGTTGAAACTTTATCAATTAGGGAAGCAACAACTTTTCAATGTGGAGGTAGTCAATAAAGATGAAGAAGACATTAAGCAAATTTTTATAGATACAAGTCGCAACCTTACAAATGGGCTTTTTGCTGGAATTAAAGCACTATTTGAAGAAATGAAATTCTACAATATCAAGAAGTTCAACTTCATTGATGTGGAGAATAGAGAAGAATTTGAAATGAACTTCCAGATTCTTATAAAGATATCCGCCCTCATACAAGACATTAATTTGAGTTCAAGTGAGACAAACCATTTCTTTGGTGACTTGTTTGAAGGTCTCCTTTCTAAGAACGTACACCAAACTGAAGGCCAGTTCTTTACGCCACTTCCAATAGTAAACTTTATCATCAACTCATTGCCCCAGTTCCCAAATTCTGACAAGGTGAAAGTTTTGGATTATGCTTGCGGTGCAGGGCATTTTCTGACCGAGTTTGTAAAGCATTACCCCAAAGCAAAAATCTACGGTATCGAGAAAAGCCAAACATTGAGCCAGGTCGCAAAAATTGCCACTATCATCAATGGTACTCAAGATTCCCGTATAGTTTTTAAGGACTCTTTGAGTCTTATGAATACAATGGATGTACGATACCAAGGGTTTGACAAAGAATCATTTGACTGTATTATTGCCAATCCGCCATATAGTGTGAAAGGGTTTTTGAACACGATGGAACAAAAAGATCGCGACCAGTTTGAACTTGCAAAGTCTGTGGAAGAAAAAGCCTATTCCACGAATAGATCGATTGAATGTTTCTTTGTCGAACGTGCACAGCATTTTTTGAAGAAAGACGGTCTGATGGGCATAGTATTGCCAAGTTCACTATTGAGCAACGAAAATATTTACACCAAAACTCGTGAAATCATTTTCGCAAATTTCAACATTCTGGCAATTGCCGTGATGAACAGTCGCACCTTTGGCTCAACTGGAACAAACACCATCATACTTTTTGCTCAAAAGGTGAAGAAGAACTCGGAAGGTTTGCTTCATACATTTATCGACAAAAAGGATTACACCCAGTACACAACCAGTGGTGCAATAGAGTCCTACATTCAAAAACAGGGTTATCCCAAAGATGAGTACTTCGCCTTTATGCAGGATGACATTCTGGGTGAAAATTTGAAAAACACAGATGTATTCAGAGACTATGCATCTAACTTTAAGAAGAGCAGTTTAAGCAAAAGCCTCCAAAAAGAATGGTTTGCAAAGTCCAGTTGTTATAGGAAAGACTTAAAAGAAAATTCAAAGGAATACAAGAATCAATTTGCTCTTTTCTTGGCAAGTAACGAGTATAAGAAACTTGAAGAAGTTGAATATAGAAAACAATTCGTCGCATTTGCCAAAGACATTGAATGCAAAAAGCTGAATGTATTTATTCAGACGGAAAACAATATTGTTGCCATTTTGCAGTCTCCACCCGAGAAGATTGACAACAAGAGTAATAAAGCAGAAGTGATCAAATTCTTGGGCTATGACTGGAGCAACCGTAAGGGCGATGAGGGCATAAAATATCTGACAAGTCACATGCAAGAGACTGTGGCTTCGGAGGATGATGACGATAAAGATACCGAAATCGTTCAAGCTATCAATTCTATAAAATACATAGAGACACCCCTTTATAATCCTATCGACGATAATGATGTTTCAAAATTCTCATACGCATTAAGGAAACATATAACGGACACCTGCAACAAGTTTTCTTTTGGAACAGCAAAAAATAATTGTGAAAAGCCTTTTGCTGGTGAGAAAGATTCACTTTTGCAATTTACTCGACTTACCAATCTGATAGATTTTGGCAAAACGGTTTTTAATCTTTCTGTAAAGACAAGTGTTGAAAAGAAAGTAGAAGAAGTGAGATACAAAAAAGGACTCGCAGTCGATATCTTAGGGAATATTTGTGAAATACAAAAAGGGACGGCTATCACATCCTCTGAAATAGAAGAAGGGAAGTATAAGGTTGTAGCAGGAGGTGTCGATTTTGCATATTTGCATAACAAGTACAATCGCCCGGAAAACGTTATTACAGTTTCAGCTTCTGGTGCTAATGCAGGTTACATAAACTTCTGGCAGGAAAAGATTTATGCATCTGATTGCACTACACTTATTGGAAAAAGTTTTGAAGAAACTTGTTTTATCTATTATTTCTTAAAGGCAAATCAAGCTTTGTTATTCAATTTGCAAAAAGGAGCTGCACAACCCCACGTGTATGCAAATGATTTGAAACAAATCAAAATTCCTCTTCCTCCAAAAGCCTTGCAACAAAAGATTGTAGCCGAATGTCGGAAAATTGATGCTGAGGTTCAGAATGCAGAAGTGAGAATTGGCGAGTTGCAAGAAGGTATTAACGAGATTGTAGCTGGGATAAAAGGTAAAACGACAAAACTTGGTACTATCGCTCAATTTAAGAATGGACTGAATTACAAAAAGTCAACCCAAGGAATAACTATCAGTATTGTTGGTGTTGCTGATTTTAAGGAAAACAAATCACCAGATTGGGATAGAGTACAAAGTATTAAAATCAATGAACATGTTGATGACTCCTTCCTTCTGCACAAGAATGATCTTGTGACTGTAAGGTCTAATGGTTCAAGAGAATTAGTTGGACGCTTTATGCTAATTGACAAAGAACCCGAACAACGAACCACCTTTTCTGGCTTTTCAATAAGAGTACGCATTGTAGCGGACGAAGTGGATAGTGAGTTCTTGTATTATTTACTTTCTTCTGCAAATATCAGACAACGTCTCACAATAGGAAGTAATGGTGCCAATATAAAGAGTCTCAATCAAGATTTATTATCAAATCTTGAAATTCCAATTCCCCCATTATCAGAGCAAAAGAACATTATTGATAAAATCAGAAAAATTGAAGATGAGACAGTATCTCTCAAGGCTATTTGTGACGAAGCCTCTGCTCGCAAAAAGGCTGTTCTGCAACGAGAATTAATTGAAGATGACGGGCAAGGGGATAACAATACTCCAACCAAGACTATATACATGAATGCAACGACTAATGAATATCAACCTTTAGAATTTGAACCTTTTATGGCTGCCGAGTCTTTTGAGCGTTACAAATGGGAAGGTTTTGATCAAAGCATCTGTGATTTCTTTGGTGGCAATCAAACTATCCTTATAGGATGTTACAAGGGAAAAGAATATCAAAATTGGATTCTCTCTCACAATATGTATAATATAAGATTAGGTAACACAAAAGGCTCTATGGAGGAAAACCGAGAACTCTTTGAAAGTACATCTTTATTGGTTCTCTATGAAATAGGAAAACCTGACAAGTTAAGTGCATACAAGATAACAGGTTATCATGAGATAAGTAAAGACGAATTGATTGAATTGGGATACCCCAACAAGAAACCCAGAAAGAGTTATATGGCATTTGACATTATTCCTTTTGAAAAGGATTTGACTTTCATAGTTGAACATCAACTAATAGAGAGACTCGGAGAATTGCATGCTGATAACGCAAAAGGTACACCAGTCTTTATAGAGCCGTAGTATTGTGTGGCGTGAAATGGATGATGGAATTTTTCAGACGTGAAGTATCGAATGTAGCAAGACATTATTAGAATATGGCATTACCAATCAATATAGAAGAATTGCTGAATAAACGAAAGGTGGAGGGCAATCGGATTGTGTTTAAGAATTGAAGTAGAAAATGAACCGCCTCCTCCATCTCATCATCCTCCTGCTCATTATCGCAGGTTGCCAAAAGCAGTCCCCAAAGCCGCAATGGGCCCTCACCCACACCGCCCCCGCCCAAATCTGGGAGGAATGTTTCCCTTTAGGCAACGGCCACCTTGGAATGATGCCCGACGGCGGGGTGGAGCAGGAGACCATTACGCTGAACGACATCACCTTGTGGTCTGGCGCACCGAGCGACGACAGCAACCCCTTGGCATTGGAATCCCTGCCTGAAATACAACGCTTGTTGAAGGAAGGCAAGAACGACGAAGCCCAAAACTTGATGTATGAGACTTTCGTCTGTGGGGGTCAAGGTTCGGGCCACGGTCAAGGTGCCAAGCTGCCTTTTGGTTGCTATCAGAATTTGGGCAATATTACCATTGAATATCATTATCCTAATAATGATTCTGTAACTAATTATAAACGAACGCTTTGTCTGAACGATGCCACCCATACTGTCTCTTTTGAGAGAGGCAGCCAACGCTATGAACGCGAGGCTTTCATCTCCCGTACAGATGACGTGGCGGTGATAAAAGTTAAGGTCCCTGAGCCTGTCGAATCTAAGGTCCCTGAGCCTGTCGAAGGGCCGACAAAAAAAGTTGAAGCCAATATAAACGGCGTTTCGATACTTCGACAAGCTCAGCACTCAACGACCTGCCTTCCCCTCACCATCAACCTCTCCCGTCCCGAAAAAGCCGAAGTCATCAATGATGCTGACGTCGTAGTGATGTTTGGTCAGCTGGACAGCAACGTGGAAGGCGTGGAAGGGATGCATTACTTCGCCAAAGCACAAACGGTCACCAAGGATAATGAAACAATAATCTATTTCTGTGCCGCCACCGATTTCATGTGTGACAACCCTGAAACATACGTCAACGAGCACCTGCAAAAAGCCATCGCGAAAGGCTTTGATGCCGTGAGAAGTGACCATCTGAAGGCCCATCACGAGTTGTTCGACCGCGTGGAATTGGTGATTGGCGACCCCAAAGAAAAACAAGACCTGACCTTGGAAGAACATTGGAAAGACTTCCTTGTCAACGACGACCCTTGGCTGCCGACCTGTTACTTCCATTTCGGTCGTTACCTCCTCATCAGCTCCACAAGCGAGGATTTGCTGCCACCCAACCTGCAAGGGCTGTGGGCCAACACCATCCAGACGCCATGGAATGGCGACTACCACTTGAATATCAATGTGGAGATGAACCACTGGCCCTGTGAGGTCTGTAACCTCTCGGAACTGCACCTGCCATTAATTCACTTTGCCGAGGGATTAATGCCTTCAGGAAGTAAGACGGCTCGCGATTTCTACGGTGCCCAAGGCTGGACCGCCCATGTGGTCTGCAACCCGTGGGGCTTCACCGCCCCCGGCGAGCACCCTTCGTGGGGCGCCACCAACACGGGCGGGGCTTGGCTGGCTCTCCACGCTTGGCAGCATTATGCGTTCACGCAAGATACGGTTTTCTTGCAAGAGGCCTATCCATTAATGAAAGAAGCAGCCTTGTTCTTTCTCGACGCCATGATAGAGGAGCCCGAGCACGGTTGGCGCGTCACCGCCCCGACCACCTCGCCCGAGAATGCCTTCTGGCTCAACGACAGCACCGCCGTCAGCGTGTGCATGGGTAGTACGATGGATGTTCAGATTGTCAGTGAGTTGTACGATGCGGTCTGCCAGTCGGCGGAGATTTTGGGCGTAGACGCGGCTTTTTCCAACAGCCTCCGCGCTGCGAAATCCCATTTTCCACCCATGCAGGTCAGCGAGCAGGGGTATCTGCAGGAGTGGCTGAAAGACTACAAGGAAGTGGAACCGCAACACCGCCATGTGTCGCATCTCTTTGGCTTGTATCCTGGCACGATGCTAACGCAGTCCAAAACGCCAGAATTAATGGATGCCTGCCGCGAGACCTTGCGTCGCCGTGGCGACGAAGGTACGGGTTGGTCGCGGGCATGGAAGATCTGCTTCTGGGCGCGCCTTCACGACGGCGACCATGCCTATCATCTTTTGAGGAACCTCCTCGAACCGGCAGTTCATCTTGACGGAAGCCAGTCAGCAGGCACCTATCCCAACCTCTTCTGCGCCCATCCGCCTTTCCAGATCGACGGCAACTTCGGCGGCACGGCTGGTATCGCCGAGATGTTATTACAGAGCCATGATGGCAAAATAGAATTACTGCCCGCTTTGCCATCGGTATGGAAGGACGGCCATTTCAAAGGGCTCTGTGCCCGAGGCAATAAGGTTGTGGAATGCACCTGGAAGAATGGCAAAGTCACGCATTATGCTGTGACTTCGCGGTGAGCAATCTGTAGATCCAGATGGCAAACGGCAACGAGGTCAAGAAGGTGCAAACGTCGGCGACGGCTTGTGCGGCTTCAAGACCCGTAATCCCCAAAAGCCACGACATGATGAAGACCGCAGGCAGGAAATACAAGCCCTGACGGCACATCGAGAGCAAGGTAGCCTGCCATGTGTAGCCTATGTTTTGGAACAGCATATTGGTCGCAGTGCACATGCCCATCAGCGGGAAGGCGACGCACTGCCAACGTAAGGCCTGACTGCCTACGCGGATGAGCTCGGGGTCCTCGCCACGGAACCAAGAGATGATGTCGGGCGCGAAGATGTAGACCACCGTGCCCAAAACAATCAGAAATGCCGTGGTGATTGTAATGCAAAACATATAGCTCTCCTTGACACGTGCATAGAGTTTTGCGCCGTAGTTATAACCGCACACAGGTTGGAAGCCTTGCCCAAACCCGATGACGATGGCAAAGCAGAACAAGGTGATGCGCGAAACTATGGTAAAAGCGGCCACGGTAGAGGCTTCGTTGCCAGGCAAGGCATAATGCACCGCCATGCGGTTGAGGCTGATGGTGGCCACCACCGACAAGGCCTGTCGCGCCAAAGAGGGCAAACCGCCTCGCGTGATTTCCTTGTAATAGTATAAGGTAGGGGTGAAATTCTTGAACTTGATATGCACATTGCCAGGACGTGAAGTGCCCCAAAGAAGCACGCACCAGCCGAAGCATTGGCTCACCGCTGTGGCCAACGAGGCTCCGCTGACACCCATGTCGAGCAAAAAGATGAAAATCGGGTCGAGGATGATGTTGAGGATGGCACCCGAGGCGATGCCAATCATGCCGAAACGGGCATTGCCCTGCAAACGCAATTGGTTGTTGAGCGTCAGCGACGACATCATGAAAGGTGTGGCAAGCAGGATGAACCGCAGGTAGTCGTTGGCGTATGGGAGGATGCTCTCGGTGGCGCCCATGGCCCGCGACAAGGGCGAGATGAATATCATGCAGACGAGACCTGCAATAGCGCCCAAAACCAAAGGGGAGAAGAACCCCGTGGTAGCCATGCGTCCCGCATTCTGTCCCTGTTTTGCACCCAAGGCCCGTGAGATGTAGTTACCCGAGCCATGCCCAAAGAAGAAACCGCATGCATTGATGAAGGCCATATAGGCGAACGAAACGCCCACACCTGCCACGGCTTCAGTGCTCAAATGTCCTACATAGAACGAGTCCACCATATTGTAAATGGTGGTCACAAGCATGCTGATGATGGTAGGCACGGCCATCTTGAGGATCAGCCGCCTGACGGGCTGCTCCGTCATCATCTTATACCGCTCGTTGATCTTCCGCTCGTCGTTGATGTTGGACATAATGATCGAATTCGAGCGCAAAGATAAGCCCTTTTTGTGTCACTTTGTCACCCCGACTGACAAAACCCTGCCATTTTCCACTTTGGCACGAAATGTGACTAACATCCGCCGTTCCGAAAGGTCGCGGTCCCTGAGCCTGTCGAAGGGCCGCCTCAACAATTCAACGAATAAACAATCAACAATAAAACATCAAATAAAATGGCAAAATTAGCAATCAAACCTTTGGCCGACCGCGTGGTCATCGAGCCCGCAGCCGCCGAACAGAAAACCGCTAGCGGTATCATTATCCCCGACACCGCCAAAGAGAAACCCCAACAAGGAACTGTCGTAGCCGTGGGTCCTGGCACGAAAGACAACCAAATGACCCTGAAGGTCGGCGATACTGTCATCTATGGCAAATACGCTGGCACCGAGTTCCACCTTGACGGCAAAGACTATATGATTATGCGTGAATCTGACGTCATTGCTATCATTTAATAATAGCTTCTGGCCTTTGGCCTCTGGCTTCTGGCAGCTTTCACATGCTATAAAACAGACAATGCTTTAAAGATGCCAATGGCCAGTAGCCAGCAGCCAGTAGCAAAAAAGTAGAAATCAACAAATAAACAACAAATATCATGGCAAAAGACATTCTTTTCAATATCGAATCACGCGACGGCCTGAAAAAAGGCGTCGATGCATTGTCAAACGCAGTGAAGGTGACCCTCGGCCCCAAAGGCCGTAACGTGGTCATCGAAAAGTCGTATGGCGCTCCCCAGATCACCAAGGACGGTGTGACTGTCGCCAAGGAAATCGAACTCATCGACCCTGTTGAGAACATGGGTGCACAGTTGGTGAAGGAAGTCGCTTCCAAGACCAACGACCTCGCTGGTGATGGTACCACCACCGCCACCGTGTTGGCCCAGAGCATCGTGGCCACGGGTCTGAAAAACGTCACCGCCGGTGCCAACCCGCTCGACCTGAAGCGTGGTATCGACAAGGCTGTTGCCGCTGTGGTCGCTTCGCTGAAGAAGATGTCGGTGAAGGTCGACGGCGACAACGAGAAGATCAAGCAAGTAGCTACTATCTCTGCCAACAACGACAGCGAAATTGGTGGCCTCATCGCCGAGGCTATGGGCAAGGTGAAACAAGAAGGTGTCATCACCGTTGAGGACGCCAAGGGCATCAACACCTATGTCGACGTCGTCGAAGGTATGCAGTTCGACCGTGGCTACATTTCGCCTTACTTCGTGACCAACACCGAGAAGATGGAAGCCGTCTACGAGAATCCTTACATCCTCATCTACGACAAGAAGATCTCCGTGATGAAGGACCTGCTGCCCGTGCTCGAAAAGACCTTGCAAACGGGTCGTGCCCTCATCATCATCGCTGAAGACATTGACGGCGAAGCTTTGGCTACCTTGGTTGTCAACCGTCTGCGTGGCTCGCTGAAAGTCGCTGCCGTCAAGGCTCCTGGCTTCGGTGACCGTAGAAAAGAGATGCTGGAAGACATCGCCATCCTGACTGGTGGTACCGTCATCAGCGAAGAAAAGGGCTACAAGTTGGAGGATGCCAACCTGCAAATGCTCGGCCAGGCCGACAAGGTCAGCATCAACAAGGACAATACTACCATCGTGAACGGTCACGGTGCCAAGAAGGACATCGAAGGCCGTACTGCCCAGATCAAGGCCCAAATCAAGACCACCACGAGCGACTATGACCGCGAGAAACTGCAAGAGCGTTTGGCCAAGTTGGCCGGTGGCGTGGCAGTCATCTATGTGGGTGCCGCTTCAGAGGTCGAGATGAAGGAGAAGAAAGACCGCGTGGAGGATGCTTTGAACGCCACCCGCGCTGCCATCGAAGAGGGTATCATCCCTGGCGGCGGTGTCGGCTTTATCCGTGCCATCAAGGCCATCGAGAAGATGAAAGGCGACAACGAGGACGAGACCACGGGTATCGCCATCATCAAGCGCGCCTTGGAAGAGCCGCTGCGCCAGATCGTTGAGAACGCCGGCCTCGAAGGCTCGGTCGTCGTCAACAAGGTGAAGGAAGGCAAGAACGACTTCGGTTTCAATGCCCGTACTGAGGTCTATGAGAACTTGCTCAGCACTGGTGTCATTGACCCCGTCAAGGTGTCGAGAGTCGCCTTGGAGAACGCTGCTTCTATCGCTGGCATGCTGCTGACCACCGAGTGCGTCATCAGCAACCACAAGGAGCCTACGCCTCCTACACCTCCGATGCCGATGGGCGGCGGAATGGACGGAATGATGTAATCCTGAAACGCGGATAATCATTGAACACGGATAGCACGGATGACACGGATGGATTTCCGTTAAATCCGTGGGATCCGTGTTCCTAAATAGAAAACGAGCAAAAGACCTGCCTCGAAAGGGGTGGGTCTTTTGCGTTATTGACCTTCAGCATCAAGGCTGCAGTGGACATGTCATCCCTGCGCTGGCAGTGCGATGGCTT
>JAEEGG010025166.1_pt1 | contig 11478 bp, 13 predicted proteins | sample 9134161 | NCBI WGS metagenome assembly JAEEGG01 (sample SAMN16246543, study PRJNA631951) | gut metagenome | biome: gut microbiome; feature: rumen; material: CR-attached | host: Bos | place: Iran: Karaj | collected 2018-10 | reverse complement strand
CCACCGACCCCGATTTTTTATCAGAATCAATGTCAAAATAACCAAGCTCCTTTAGATCAGGAATTAAGTTTCTCATTTTTACCTGCCACAAATTTAGAAGGATGGAACAAATTTAAACGCGAAATTATAGAGATATATATAATAAAAACAAGTTTAAACGGAAAAAACCTTGCGGATCAGTGCATTCCGGTGAGCATCAGTTCCGCCTGCGATTTCAAGAATCTCACAGCCTCGTCGGAAATGTCGGCGATGTTCACCCAGAGCTCCCTCTTTCCGCCGTTGCGGATCATTTTTTTGTGGGAGATGAATTCGGAGTAGCCGATATGGTTCTTGAGGAAAATGTTTATGTCGGTCCACGCGTATTTGCTTCTGTTTTCAGATCTGAAGCGTGAAACGAATACCGGAGTCGAAGCCGAAAGATAAGACGGAGCCTCTTCGGGATCGCTGTATGCAAAAGGATGAAGAAGGATCTCCAGTTTCGGGAATTTCTTTTCGAGAACTTCTTTCAAAATGGTGTCGGAAACAACGATACCCTTCAGTTTTTCAGCCGATGCGATGTCATCGAAATCCTTTTCCACCAGATTTCCGGCAATGTAGATATAGTCGGAAAAACTTCTCGGGATATTGCGGTTGTAGATGAAAACGCGCCGCTCGACATGCCTGCTCTTGAAAGCTGCAAATTTTTTGATGTCGTCCGAGATCAGAGTGATCTTCGCGCGTTCCGAGTATTTTCTGAAAGTTTTCTTCTTTTCCGGCTGCTCTTCTGTCTTTTCCGGCGCCGGAAGGATCTCCGAAAGCGGCAGCGTGTAGAGATAGTGCCGCGCCTTTTTAAGGAAATCCTTTTCCTCCTCGGTATAGCGGCAGATCATCAGGACGGATCTGTAATTTCCCGTGATATCGGCGCAGAGCCGTGTGTCGCTGACTTTTCTGACATTCGTCGTTTCGATCCACTTTCCTTTGTAGAAAGCCCCCGTATAGCCGTAAAACCCGAGAAGGTCCTTGTCGAACATCATGGAAGAATTCTTGTCAAGAAGGAAAGAGTATGTCCTGCAGTCCTTCGTTTTTCCCGGCTTGAGTATCTCCACCCCCACGGGATAGCGGTAGTTCCACGATTTTTCGAGAATCTTTTCCTTTGCGCAGACCGCTTTTTTTACTTCAGGAAAGAAAGTCTTTTCCGAAAAAAGAAGGAAGGGGGCGTCGTGCGGAGCGTCGAGATCCGGCCTCATCGAAACAGGAAAGTCAAGTCCCGGTTTCGCAGTGCTTTTTTCGCGGCAGCGGTTGTCGCAGTTGAAGCAGAACTGAGGCTCGCTCTTTCTCGAAAGGCAGAGCCCGAATTCGGCGATACATGCCTTGTCGGAAACAAAATAGACCGGTTCCAGAGCGTTTTCCTGCGCGAGTTTGAAATCGGCCTTCCCGCTGACGACCGGATTTACAGCGAAGTCTTTGAAAAAATCGGGAAACGAGATCATCCTGAAGTTTGAAAACAGCGCGATCTTTCCTGCGAATCCCGCCTCACGCAAAGGCCTGACGTCCGAAGATCTGGTCAAAAAGATATAGTCGAAGAGATCACGGTTCTGCAGAAAAGCATCGAACGGATATGAGTCTTTCCCGTAAAATACGGCAACAGGTGATTTTTTGCGCTTGAGCGATGCAAGGATCCTGTTGAAAGTCTCGAAATCGTCAAAAAACGGAAGGACAGGAATACCTTCAGGAATATTCTGACGAAGATTGAAAATCTGTTCGGGGAACCGGATAAAGTAAAAGTGTTCCAAAATTCAGAAACTTATTTCTTTTTACCGGAAGCTCTTTTCGAAGCCTTAAGAGGATTGAGCTTCTTCGTGACGACTTTAACTTCTCTTTTTACATGGGATGCGAAAGAGCATATCTGGTCGTTTTCCCAATGAAATGAAGGATCTGCATATTTTTTGCAGAAGCTGCCCGCCTCTGTCGTCTCAACTTTGTCGCAACCTTCGCAACGTTCGTCAACCGGAAGTTTTACTATTTTGTCGAAATCTTTGTTAGCCATTTTTTTACCCTCCGAAAATGGTTAAAACCAAAAAACCGCGCTATTAAACTCAATTTTTACAAATTGTCAATAAAAATCGCCGTTATGCGGGTCATATCAGCGATTTGAGCTCTTCCGTTCTGTCGGTCTTTTCCCAGCTGAAGCAGTTCCTGCCGAAATGACCGTAAGCCGCTGTCTGTTTGTATATCGGTCTAAGCAGGTCAAGCTGCTCGATTATCGCTGCCGGACGCATATCGAAACATTTTTTTACAGCCTGTTCGATGTCGCATTCTTTGACCGCAGCTGTTCCGAAAGTGTTGAGATAGACCGATACAGGCTCGGCGACTCCGATAGCGTATGCAAGCTGGACTTCGCACCTTTTTGCGAGTCCTGCTGCAACGACGTTTTTCGCGATGTAGCGGGCCATATACGATGCCGATCTGTCAACTTTCGAAGGATCTTTGCCGGAGAACGCGCCGCCGCCGTGACGCCCCATTCCGCCGTAAGTGTCAACGATGATCTTCCTGCCGGTGAGCCCTGTGTCCGCAACGGGACCACCGAGAACGAATTTGCCGGTCGGATTTACGAATATCTCGGTCTTGTCGTGCAGAAGATGAGCCGGGATCACAGGTTTGATGACCGTATTTATAATAGTTTCCCTGATGGTGTCGTAGGCTGCTTCCTCTTTGTGCTGAGTGCTTACGACGATTTTATCTACCGCTACCGGAGTGTCGTTTTCATAACGGACGGAGACCTGAGTTTTTCCGTCGGGAAGAACAAAGGGGGCTTCACCGCTCTTTCTGACGGCAGCGAGTCTGAATGCAAGCTGGTGGGCAAGATTGATCGGAGTCGGCATGAAATCTTCGTTTTCGTCTGTCGCGTAGCCGAACATGAGCCCCTGGTCGCCTGCTCCCTGCTCTTTGAAAAGTCCTTCGCCTGCGTTGACGCCCTGGGCGATGTCGGGAGACTGCTTGTCGATAGTCGAAAGGACGCCGCATGTGTGGCCGTCAAAGCCGCAGGTCCTCGTATCCTGATAGCCGATCTCCATGATCGTGTTGCGGACTATTTCGGGAATATCAACATAGGTGTCTGTCGTGATTTCGCCGCCTACAACGACGAGTCCTGTCGTGACAAATGTCTCGCATGCGACTCTTGCAAGTCTGTCGCGCTCTAAAATTGCATCAAGAATGGCATCCGAAACCTGATCGGCGACTTTGTCCGGATGTCCTTCCGTAACTGACTCAGATGTGAAAAGATAAGGCCTTGACATAAATACCTCCAAAAAACACAAAAACCCCCTCTTTTGAGGAGAGGGGGCGTAAAATCGAGAAACCGTATATAAAAATTATCTCTTCGAGAACTGGTATCTTGCTCTTGCGGAACGAAGACCGTATTTCTTTCTCTCTTTCATTCTTGCATCTCTTCTCAGGAATCCTTCCTTTTTAAGAGCTGGTCTCATTTCCGGATCGTATTCAACGAGAGCTTTTGAAATGCCGTGTCTTACTGCTTCTGCCTGAGCGCAGATCCCGCCGCCGCAAACCGTGACGAGGATGTCGAATTTGCCCTGCGTCTTGGTGATAGCGAGAGGAGCATCGATCTTAATAATGTTGCTGTCAGTGTAGAAATAATCTTTGGTGTTTTTGCCGTTGACAACGATTTCACCTTTTCCCGGTCTCAAAAAAACTCTTGCGACTGCTGTTTTTCTTTTGCCGGTAGCGTACCACTGTTCCATACTTTATCTCCAAATAGTTAAATTTTTTCCACTTTTCCGGTTACGTCAACTCTGAGCTTGGTCGGCTGCTGAGCTGTGTGGGCATGTTCGTTTCCTGCGAAGATCTTGAGCTTGGTCATGATCTGGTTAGCAAGTTTGTTCTTCGGCATCATTCCTTTTACCGCGTGAAGAATGAGGTAATCGGGATGTTTCTGGATCATTTCAGCTGCCGTAAGCGATTTCATACCGCTCTGATAACCTGAATAATGGTAATAATTCTTTTCAGTAAATTTGCTGCCGGTAAGGTCGATCTTCTCGGCATTCGTGATAACTACATAGTCACCGCAGTCAACGCTCGGCGTGTAGTCAGCTTTTGTTTTTCCGCGAAGGATGTTTGCAACGGCTGTTGCAAGTCTTCCGAGTCTGACGCCCGTTGCGTCGATCTCGAACCATTCTCTTTTAACGTCTTCTTTTCTTTTGTATTTTGTCAATTCCATGACACTCTTCCTCATGTCAGTTACCAAAAAAGCGACAGTATATTACGCGACTAAACTCTAAAGTCAAGAAAAAAGTGTGATTTTTGAGAATTTTTTAATGATTACGGTGCATTGACTTCCAAAATCGCCGCACTGCAGGCTTGCAGGGGAGAGAAAAGGTAAAAAGTTGCCATTTTCCGGAGGATCCCTAAAATTCGTTGATTTTTTGCAGGTTTGTTGTTTTTTGAGGTGAGATCATGAAAAAATTCTGTTTGATATTTGTTGTTCTTTCACTTTTTGTCTTTGCGGGTTGCGGAAGCTCAAAAAGCGAAACCAAAAACGACGACAAAACTGATCCCGGCGAAACCGTGAACGATGATGATCCGACTGACAGTGCTCCATCATCAGACGACAGCGACACGACTCCCGACACGAGCGATCCGGCATCAGACGACGAGAGCGACACGGCTCCCGACACGAGTGATCCGGCATCGGATGAAGACAAAAACGACACGGCTCCCGGCGACGATGCCGATCCTGCTCCCGACGGCGGCGATACGGCTGATGATTCCGATACTGATCCGGCACCGGACGAAGATGCCGACACGGCTCCCGCTCTTCCTGAATGCAAAGGCGCCTCAAGTGTTTTCCCGTGCAAGGATGCGGCGACCGGCTATATCTGGTCATCAAAATCCAACGGCAGCATTAAAGGGATCAATGCTGCGGAATACTGCGAAAACAACACTGAAGGCGGCCTCAGCTGGAAGCTGCCGGATATCGATGAGATCAGGACTCTGGTCAAAGGCTGCGAAAACACAAAGACTGGCGGCGAATGCCAGATCGGCAGGAAAAACGGCAAACTTTCGCAGAATTACTGGTCTTCAAAATGTTACTGCTCTGACGATGCGTTTGATGAAGGTATATACAGCATTTTCGGCGATACTGAAAACTGGTTCTGGTCGTCATCGCTCCGCGTCGAGGACAGCAGTATGTGGAGCATAGACTTCCATCAGGCACGCGTGACCGCGGAAGATCCCGCGGCAAAGGCTTATGTCCGCTGCGTCGTGAACGAAGAATATGACGGCGGAACGATTTCTGAATGCAGTAAGGAGACGAGTTCGATCCTGTGCAAAGATTCGGCTACCGGCTACATCTGGTCGGAAAAGTCAGAAAAGATGAAGTGGGAAGACAAGACTGATCCCGAAAATGTGATCTATCCGCCGGCTGATTACTGCGAAGGCTTGAATACATCGAGCTACGGAGGGTTCAGCAGCGGATGGCGTCTGCCGACGATCAGCGAACTCAGGACACTCATTCAAAACTGCCAGGCTACACAGATGCCGCCTGCCGGAAACGATCCCTGCCTTGTCCGCGAAGACAGCAGCGCCAACTGTCTGGCTTATGCGGACTGCTGGACTGAAAGCTCATGCAACTCATGCACTTTTGAGACGACCGGTATTTACAGTAAATTGGGTGATATAGAATATTTGTGGTCTTCTTCTTCCAGTCAGGCAAACAACACGGATCTGGCATGGTGTATACTGTTCTCCCACGGATCGGTGCTCGGCCTGACTAAAGGTAACAGATTTTTTGTCCGCTGTGTAAGGGATGCGGAATAAGGCATGTTCCGCGCCTGAATATTACCGCAGAAGAGATCGGATCTCTCAAAGGGATCGAGATCAACTACGAAGGCAAAAACCATACTGCTTACTTCGAGATAAAATAAAAATCTGAAAGACTTCAATCTCGAGCACACTCCTTCCATGCTAATACGAAACTCGTAAAAAATGTGTTGCAAAATTTATAAAAAGTATTATGATTAAAATCTCGAAAGTTCCCTGATATTCTTGAATTTTTAGTTCTGTCATTTGTTAACCATATTTTGGAGGCTGATCATGACTAAGAAATCATTTCTGACACTTGTTTCAGTTGTTGCACTTGTTTTCATGCTTACAGGTTGTGGAAACAACAAAAAAGAATCTGTTAAACCCGACACTGGCGACACAGAAGTTGTTGCTGATACCGATCCGACGGACACAGAAGTCGTTCCTGACGAAGATCTGACTGATTTAATCTCTCAAAAGTATCCGGAAGAATTTACCGCTTATTTTTATGATTCTTTTGTGCCGAACAATATCGTGGAACAGCTTTTTGGGGTGAAAATAGAGGGGGAAGGCGAAGGTATGCACAAAGATGCTCGTATTATCTTGCATAAAAGGGCCAAAAGCATCCAAGTTGTCATGAATAGAGAAATGAGTTTTTTCGTAAGTGAACAAGAATTGGAAGGGACGATTGATGAGAAATTCAACGAAGCAAAAAATATGGCAGAAGCTCTTACTTTACTACAACTTAAAAGTGATGAAATAGCAAGAGATACAAACGAGGATTTTGAGGTCGAAGGAAATGTAGAATCCCTCGACCAAACGAGAGGTTCCGTTACTTTTGTCTTCAGACCTGTGATTAACGGAATTCTAATATTTTCTGCAAGCATAGAAATTGAATATGATGCCGAAGGATTTTATCAATTGCGTTCTAATGTTCCTTATTCTGTATCGGAAATAAGAAGAAGTGCAATCAAATCCGAAGAACAGGTGGAAGAAGAAATATATTCTGCGTTAGGGAAAAAAGAAGACAAAATCATAGCTTATGTTTTGAATGAAGAAGGAGAATTTATTTTATCTGCTGTGACGAAAGATGATGCAAACAGCACATTTTTAACAATTTCATTGGAGGCTGATCATGACTAAGAAATTATTTTTTACCGTAATTTTAGCAGTTTTTATGTTTTTAGGTTGTGGAAGCAATGATTCCTGTGCGACCACGCATTCTTATGGTGTAAACTCGTTGACAAGAAAAGAGTCTGCTGAAATATGCTATGAAAAGATTGCCGGGAGCAGTTGTTACAGCAATTATTCTTCAGAACAGGTTGAAAGCATTATTCATGGTTGGCAGGACAAAAAATTTGTGTTTCATAAAGATAGTTGTAAAGACTCGAAAAATCTGGACAAAGCTGTTGAATGCCCCGATTTTATTCCTGATTTTTTCAAATTTTCAACGCTTGAAGGTTGTGAGATTTACACTGTAGATCCTGATACCAAATGTGATGCTCCGTGCTATGATTTATATTTTTCCACAAACGACAGGTATTTTCCAAAAGCGTTTTTCCAAGAATTCGGCGAGAAATACATAAATTCCGTGAGCAGTGACGGATTGGCAAAATTCTCTTCTACTATTGAGCTGAACGGTTCAACAAGTGCTTCTTTCGTCTGGTCAGAAAAGGCTGAAGACGGCACTGAGATTGAAAAGGGGGTAAGAGTTTATATGGAAGTTATTGATCCGAGTGCCGTCGAAGAGGAGCCTGTCCCCAGCGAAGATGCCGATATTGAAATTTCAGACAAGGATGAAGAATAATTGGAGGCTGATCATGAATGAGAAACTTTTGATTTTTATCGCAATGCTTGCGCTTGCGATGACACTTTTTGCTGAAACTCTTGACTGTCAGTCAGAACTCGGAAGATGTATGTATGAACTTTTAGACGATTCATTCACGAAAGAGTGCTTCTGCCTCGACGGAATCGGAACCAGTGAAATGGAAACGCCTTCTGAAGACGGAACTTTTGATTTTACTCTGCCGACAAAAGAAGAGTGTCTGGCAGAAATTGAAAACATCTGCAAAAATGCAGGAACCAAATGTAAAAACGAATCAGGATCGTGCTCAGTAAAACGTAACGGTGACTACGAATGCTATTGCGACTATGTTGACGGTAAAAAAACCGGAAACGGGTATTTCGGTCAGGAAGGATGCACTGCTGTTTTGGAGAAAGAATGCGGAACAGGACTCCCGACTCCAAGAAAAGTCTGCCAGGAAGAAATTCTCAATGAGTGTGCCTCCTATTTCAAAAGAATCAAGAGCAATTGTTCCAAAGAACCTGTCAACATTGAAGAAATTCTCGATACTCCGATTGATGCTTTCGATTATTCGACAGAATCAGCTGTAACGGCGCATGAATTCGCGGATTGCTGCCGCTCCGAATATTGGAGAAACGAATATAAAAGGGAGTCAGACTGCATTGAAACCTTTGATTCATGTGAAGACCACGAGTGCTGCGAATGTACTATCCAAGTAGGCGGCGATGCTGCAAATACTGAAGCTCCGACCGACGGTGCAGCTAAAGAAGACACTGCTGACGGCGATTCCGCAACTCCCGCAACCGATTCTGAAGCTCCTGCAGAAAACAAAGAAAATAGCAAATCCGACGGCTGCTCGATGCTGTTTGTCTAAAATTTTCAGCGGCTCTTCGGAGCCGCTTTTTTTTGCTTTTTTTGCATACCGCAATCTTCATTTTCACTATTGAGCAAATTTAAAAAGGCATATAATATTGCGTTTTTTGCTCTAACAAGTTTGGAGGAAACTATGAAAAAGTTTTTTATTATTTTCGTAATTTTTGCTCTTGTTTTCCTTGTCGGCTGCGGAAACAACAAAAACAAAGAAGAATCTGAAAAACCTGACAGCGACATGGACACCGCAAGCATTCCTGACACAGATCCGGCTGATACAGGCGACACAGAAGCTGCTCCTGATGAAGAGCCGGCAGAAGTTGAAGACACTGAAATCGTTCCAGATTCAGATCCTACAGAAACTGACGATTCAGAATCCTGGACTGTTACACAAGATGGCTGCACGATAAAATCATCTTTCGGGACACATTCTGCGAAAAGAGAGCTTTCTCAAACCTGTATTCAAAAAATTACCGAAGCTAAATCTGCAACCTGCACATGGGATTACAAAAACGAAGAAGAAACTTCCAAGCATATCGAATATTTGCAGAAAATTGAAATCACTTTCGGCAATGAATGCAAGGAACAGGACAAAACCGTGGAATGTCCTGATTTTATTCCTGAATCCTTGAAGTTTATAAATCTTTCCGGCTGCGATGTCTATAGTGCTGATCCGGATACTGATTGCGAAGTTCAGTGCGCTGATCTGTATTTCCAGACCGACGACGATGTTTTCCACACTGTCTATGTAGGTGCTACAGGTGCTGAGGTCGGAAATGAAGCTTTTATAAGATCATCAGATGTAATCACAGAAGCATCTTTCAGCTCGACGCTGAAAGTCGGTTCAAACAATGCAGTTTTCAGATGGTCTGAAAAAGCAGAAGACGGCACTGAAACCGAGAAAGCGGTATCAGTAGAAATGGTTGTTAAGTAACATCAGCGACGAACCTATCGCAAGCCCGATCGTTCAGGCTTATGACGCGGCAGTCGTTTTCAACCAGCCTTCGCTTGAAAAATTCGAGTCGAAAGTAAAACCCGGCGGCGTTCTTGTCTGGGAAAGCTCCACGATCAAAAAGCACCCGACCCGCACCGACATCACAGTCGTTGCAATTCCGGCAATAGAAATCGCTACAAACGAGCTCAAAAACACCCAGGTTATGAACATGATCGCTCTCGGCGCACTTCTCAAACACCTTCCGGTTGTCCAGATCGAGACCGTTATCAAAGCTCTCGAGCACACACTTCCGGAAAGACACCACAAACTCATCCCGCTCAACGAGCAGGCTATGAGAATCGGCTGGGACAGAGCATAAAGTTTTTTTCATGGTATCTCTCAGCGGCTCTTCGGAGCCGCTTTTTTTATCCGGAGATTCCGAGTCCGCCGGATTTTCCTGCTTAAACCTGGATTTACCATTTTTACTATTGACTATAATATAATAATATATATATATAATGTTTTCTGTTTATTGTTCAAACCACTTGGAGGAAAACCATGAGTAAGAGATCATTTTTTACACTTGTTTTGGCAATTTTTCTTGTTTTCGTGTTTATTGCCTGCGGAAGTGACAACAAAGAATCGGAAAAAACCGACACCGGTGACACGGAAACTGTTCCTGACACGGATCCGACTGACACCGGAGATGCAGAGGTGGCTCCTGATGAAGACAACACGGATACCGGAAACGTCACGCAGGAGGGATGCACGATAAAATCATCTTTCGGAGCCCGTTCCGTAAAAAGAGATATTGCCGAAACCTGCATCAAAGAAATCGCCAAAGCCAAAGACGCAGAATGCAGCTGGAATCACAAACATGAAACAGTAACTGCCATTCATATCGAAGCCTTGCAAAAACTTAAAATCACTTTTGGCAAAGAATGCAAAGACAAAAATGGAGAAGAGACCGTTGAATGTCCCGGTTTTATTCCGGAAACTTTGAAATTGGGAAGTCTCACGGGATGTGATGTCTACAGCATTGATCCTCTTACAGACTGCATTGCTCCATGCGCGGATATCTATTTTTCAACAGGCGACGACACTTTTCACACAGTCTATGTCGGTGGTGCTTATGGCAGAACTTTCATAAAATCATCGGATTCGATCAAGGAGGCATCGTTTTATTCCGAAATGAATACCGGCTCGAATAAAGCTGTTTTCACATGGTCAGAAAAGACTGAAGACGGCACTGAAACCGAGAAAGCGGTATCGGTAGAGATGAAAGTCGTTGATTCAGACGACTATACGGGTGAGGACTTTGAAGCGGTCGATGTCGGCGAGTGCCGTCACGAAGAACCGGCTTTTGCTTTGAGAGACAGGATTTATACGGAAACTGACAGTTATTGGTGCAAAGAATATGTCGAAGTCACTGATAAAACAGAGACTTCCATCCGTTTCAACTGGTTCGGCGAGATGCACTGCGGTGCGGACTGGGAATACGGCTATAAAGTTGAAGGAATCGCTGAAAATGTTCTGAAAGTCCGCATTCTGGAGCGCGACACCGATAGTATTGCTGCTGACTGCGACAACTGCTGCTATCTTATGCCGATAGAATACACCGCTTCAACTGCCGAAGAAATCGAATCAGTCAAAACAATCGAAATCAATTACGAAGGCAAAAACCACAAAGCTTACTTCGAGATATAAAAAATTTACTCCTTATTGTTGTTGCGGCTCTTCGGAGCCGCTTTTTTTTGCCTTTTTTTATACTGAAAATCTTCATTTTCACTATTGAGCGAATTTAAAAAAGGCATATAATACTGCGTTTTCTGTTCAAACTACTTGGAGAAAATTATGAAAAAGTTACTTGTTATTTTCGGAATTTTTGCGGTTACAGCGACACTTTTTGCTGAAACTCTTGACTGTCAGTCAGAACTCGGAAGATGTATGTATGAACTTTTAGACGATTCATTCACGAAAGAGTGTTTCTGCCTCGACGGAATCGGAACCAGTGAAATGGAAACGCCTTCTGAAGACGGAACTTTTGATTTTACTCTGCCGACAAAAGAAGAGT
>JAEEGG010025165.1_pt1 | contig 11478 bp, 9 predicted proteins | sample 9134161 | NCBI WGS metagenome assembly JAEEGG01 (sample SAMN16246543, study PRJNA631951) | gut metagenome | biome: gut microbiome; feature: rumen; material: CR-attached | host: Bos | place: Iran: Karaj | collected 2018-10 | reverse complement strand
CGCGGCCGGGACGTCGGCCTGCGGCGCGGCCACGAGCCACGCGCGGTCGGCCGGCGGCGTGCCGGCGGCGGGTTGGGATGCAACTTCGGGGGCGTCTGTCATTTCGGGGGCACCGTGGGGTTCGGGGTGGAGGGGGCGATGGCGCGGGCCAGCGCCTCGAAATCGGAATCGTTGAACCACCAGCGCCCGCGCAACGGGGCCTGCCAGCCGGGCACGGGCGGGGTGGAAAGGATCGAGAGGTAGGCCAGGAAATCGTCGCGGCCGAGCCGCTCGCACAGCGCATCCACGAGCCGTTCCGCCTGCCAGTAGAAGGCCCCGGAAGCCGCCGGGGAGCCGCCGTAGTCCCCGAGCCCCGTCAGCTCGTCCAGGGTGAGCGCGCAGGCTTCCCAGCCGTCGGGCGGTGTGCGGGCGAGACCGCGCTTTTCCGTGCGGCCCGCCGCGGCCGCCGCCTGCGCGCCGATGCGCTGCGCCAGCCCTTCGTCCAACCACAGGGGCGGACGCCGCGGATTCGACTTCGCCACGAGCCAGTGCGACATCTCGTGCCCCAGCCGGAACGCCAGCTTCACGCCGTCCGCCTCCGGTTGCAGCGCGATTTCGTCCTCGCGCTGCATCCCGTGCGGGCTTCCCGCGCCGAACCAGCGCTTGTAGAAGGGGGGCGGGGGCAGGAGGCGCACCGCCAGCGTGGACGGCGCCTCCGGCGGGGGCAGCGTGCGCAGCGCCGTCTTCATCGCCAGCTCCGCCGCGCCGGCCAACGGCCCCGGTTCCACCACGCACCGCACCCGCCCGTCCGCGAACTCCAGCACCGCAGCACCGTCCGGTCCGCCGGTCCCCGCACTCCCCCCCTCGGCCGCCAGCCACAGGAGAAGCCCGGCCATCCAGCGCACCGCCCGCGCCGCCAGAATGGAGTGTTTTGCATTCATCCCGTCCAACATACCAGATTCCCGCCCCCGCGGGAGCGAAAAACATCCCCCATCAAACGAGATTACAGAAAATGATTGACATTCCAACACTCATCCCCCATCCTCCCCGCATGAAAACCCAAGCCCCCCGCCTCGTCTCGAACACGGCCAACACCCTCTCGGCCATCCACTCCGTCTTCAGCGTCAACGCCACCATACGCGACAACGACTGGATGCTCCTCCTCGCCATCACGCCCCCCATCCTCGCCGCCTATGCCGCCACCGAGGTCGGCGCCTGGGTCATCCACGAAATTGCCCGCCAGGTCCGCATCCACGAAAAACGCCCCGCCGCCCCCTCACTGCGCGGCACACCCACCCCCAAGGAACTCGCCGCCGACTGGCGCGAAAAGCCCCGCACGCTCACCATCCGCCTCCGCCTCGGCTCCCGCCTCGCCGACCTCGATCCCACGCTCGACCACACGATCCTCCGCACCACCCTTCCCAACGGCAAGACCGTCATCAATTCCCGCAAAGGCGGCATGAAAGACTGGCTGGAAGACCGCCGCGTCGCCATCCCCTACTCCACCGCCATGCGCTACAAGAAACTCGCCCAGCGCCTCCGCCAAAACCTTCAACTGGACGACCGCATGCCCCTCGAATGGATCCTCTCCGGCGTTCCGTCCGGGCATCACCTCCCCTCCGACCTCCAGAGCGCCTTTGCGACTGCCGCGCGGCGGCTCGCCGCCATCCTGCGCGAGAACCCGACGCTCGCCGCGCTGGCGCGCTATGCAGAGCGGAAGCTCGGCATCGTGCGGCTGGTGACGGTGCGGAAATCATGGGGGAATAGAAGTGTGAAATCGCGGAAAACAAAAGAGTTTTCAGTAATCTCGCGAGATAGGAGGGCCAAAGTGTCGCCGGAGCGGGTGGAGGCGACGAAGGAGGCGATGGGGAGGGTGCTGGGGGCGCGGAATCTGGCGGGGGGAGCCCTCCATCTCCAGAACCGGATCAAGGCGTGGCTCTCGGGCCTGCAATCCAGGGGCGAAGCCTGAGGCCAGTGGCCCCCCTTTCGCAAAGGGGTGCTGGGGCCGCAACGTCCCGTTGAATCTCCCTCCCGCTTCCCTCTTGGCACCCCTCCCCCCCCTTGCTACACTCCTGCGCAAATGCCCCCTCCCCCTCCATCCGATCCCCCCCGCGCACCCCGGCGTGCCCGGCGCCAAGCCGCCGCCGCCGTGCTCCTGCTCGCCGCCGGCCTCGCCCTGACGCTCCTCCTGGCATTCGCCCTCGCCCACCGCGCCCGCCGCGCCGCCTTCCGCGATTTCCTCGCCGAGGCCGAAGGCGCCCGCGCCCGCGCCGCCCGCGAACTCCAGCTCTACCTCGACGTCTTCGACTCCATCCGCCGCCTCCACGGCCTCTCCGACCGGGTCACGCCGGAAGCCTTCGCGGAAATCGCGCAGAAAGGCATGCTCCACCAGCAGCGCATCCTCGGTGCCTACGGCTTCGCGCAAATCCTCCCCGACGCCGACCGCGCCGCCGCCGAGCGCCAAGGCTCGCCCATCGTCGAAAGCGACGGCCGCGGCGGCTACGTCCCCGCCCCGTCCCGTCCCGCCTACTTCCTCCTCACCTACCAGACCCCGCCCGGAGGCCTCGGCGTCCCCACCGGCTACGACTTCGGCTCCGATCCCGCCGCCCACGGCGCGCTCTCCGAGATGTTCCGCCATGCCATCTTCACCGTCGCGCCCACGCCCGCGCCCGACGCCTTCCTCCTCTTCGCCCCCACCCTCTACATCGCCGATCCCGCATCCCCCGCGCCCGTGCCATCCGGCTTCGCCGTCGCCCTCTTCTCCCCCTCCCGCCTCCTTGCGCCCGTGGCCGGCGACCTCCACCGCCCCTCCAGCGCCCTCCTCCCCCCGCCCCCCGCCGCGGACGCCCGCCGCGCCGCCGCCGCCCTCTCCGCCCCCTCCGAGCCGCGATGGCTCACGGCCGTCCCCGTCGCCATCGGCCAGCAGGAGTGGCTCTTCTGCGCCGAGTCCGCGCCGTCCTTCTGGCTCCCGAAACTCCCCCGCACGCCCCTCCTCGCCGCCGCGCTCGGAGCCCTTCTCTCGCTGGGCCTCTTCCTCTGGCTCTGGGGGGCCTCCCGCCAGACCGCGCAGGTCGAGCGCCTCGTCCGCCACCGCACCGCCCAGCTGGCCACCGCCAACCGCCGCCTTTCCGACCTCATGGAAGAGCGCCGCCAGCTCGAAGACGCGGTCCTCCGCGCCGGTCGCGAGGAACGGACCCGCATCGGCCGCGACCTCCACGACTCCCTCGGACAGAAACTCACCGGCGTCCTCTACCTCTTCACCGCCTGGCGCCGCCGCCACGCCCCGCCTTCCGACCCCGAAGGCGAACAGATCGCCACCACCCTCAAGGACGCCGTAACCCAGGTCCGCCGCATCGCCCGCGGGCTCGCCCCCGTCGCGCTCACCGGCGACGGCCTTCCCGACGCCCTCCGCCAGCTGGCCGAAGAAGCCTCTGCCCTGCACCCCGCCGACGTCGACTTCTTCTACGAGCGCGAGGGCCGTCCCCGCGACGACACCGCCGCCGAGCACCTCTACCTCATCGCGCAGGAAGCCATCGCCAACGCCATCCGCCACGGCCATGCCACCCGCGTCGCCCTGACCCTTGACTTCGCGCCCGACGCCGGCGTCCTGTCCATCGAGGACAACGGATGCGGCCTTGCCGCCGCCACCCCGCCCGACCCCGCCGGCCCCGGCGGCAACGGCCTCCGCATCATGCGCCACCGCGCCGACATCCTTGGCGCCACCCTCTCCCTCGACTCCCCGCCCTCCGGCGGCACCCGCATCACCGTCACCTTCCCCACCTGACCCGCCGTTCCTCCCCTCCCCGCTCCCGCGCCGCCCCGCCCTGCTCCCCGCCTTTTGCTTTGCACCCCGCGCGGTGGAGTGCTAGGGTTCCACCCCGTCCGGGCCATTCCCGCCCGCAACCAAAGGAAAACGACATGTCCCAGAAACTTCTGCTTTCCGCCAACGAAGCCATCGCCCGCGCCGCCTGGCGCGCCGGATGCTCCGTCGCCGCCGCCTATCCCGGCACCCCCTCCACCGAAATCATGGAGAACATCGGCAAATACAAGGGCGAAATCAACTGCGAATGGTCCGTCAACGAGAAGGTCGCGATGGAAGTCGTCATCGGCGCCTCCCTCGCCGGCGTCCGCGCGCTCACCGCGATGAAGCACGTCGGGCTGAACGTCGCGATGGACCCGCTGATGACCTTCACGAACATCGGCGCCATCGGCGGCCTGGTCATCGTGACGGCGGACGACCCGAGCATGCACTCCTCGCAGAACGAGCAGGACAACCGGGCCCTCGCCAAGTTCGCCCGCTGCCTCCTCCTGGAGCCCTCCGACTCCCAGGAAGCCTACGACATGACCCTGGCCGCCTTCGAGCTCAGCGAAAAATACCAGGTCCCGGCCATCCTGCGCATCACCACGCGCACGGCGCACACCTCGACCCTCGTCGACCCGGGCGAAGGCACGCGTACCGTCCCGTCCGCGATCCCCTACGTCAAGAACCCGGCCCGCAACATCCCCATCCCGGCCTTCGCGCGCGGCATGCGCTACAAGGTCGAAGAGCGCACCAAGGCCCTCCGCGCCCTCTCCGAGACCTCCCCCTTCAACCGCGCCGAACCGGGCACCGGCGACCTGGGCATCGTCGCCTCGGGCGTCGCCTACCAGTACGTCCGCGAAGTCTTCCCCGAGGTCCCCGTCTTCAAGGTCGGCCTCTCCTACCCGCCGCCGCTCGACGCCATCCGCGCCTTCGCCGCGCCCCTGCAACGCCTCGTCGTCGTCGAGGAATGCGACCCCGTGCTGGCCGACCAGATCCGCGCCGCGGGCATCCCCGTCCTCGAAACCGCGACCGAGCTGCACATGATGGAGCTCAACCCGACGCGCCTCGCCGCCCTCCGCGCCGAACTCCTCGGCACGCCCGCGCCGGCGGCCGCCGAACCCGAACCCGGCATCCCGCCGCGCCCGCCGGTCCTCTGCGCCGGCTGCTCCCACCGCGGCCCCTTCTACGTCCTGGGCAAACTCAAGGCGACCGTCACCGGCGACATCGGCTGCTACACCCTGGGCCTCTCGCCCCCGCTGAGCGCCATGGACACCACCGTATGCATGGGCGCGGCCATCGGCAACGCCATCGGCATGAAGAAGGCCAACCTCCCCAACCCGCGCCTTGCGGCCGTCATGGGCGACTCCACCTTCTTCCACTCCGGCATGACGGGCCTGCTCGACGCCGTCTACAACAAGACCCCGATCACCCTGGTCGTCCTCGACAACCGCATCACGGCCATGACCGGCCACCAACCCAACCCCGGCTCCGGACGCACCATCCTGGGCATCGACTCCCCGGCCGTGCGCATCGCCGACATCGCGAAAGCCTTCGGCGTCCCGCGCATCCACGAAGTCGATCCCTACGACCTGGCGACCCTCGAAAGCACCCTCAAGGAATGCCTCGAATCCGGCGAGACCTCACTCGTCGTCGTCCGCGGCCCCTGCGTGCTCAACGAAAAGATCGGCGGCCAGCGCATCTCCGTCGTCGACGCGGACAAATGCCGCGCCTGCGGCGCCTGCTTCCGGCTCGGATGTCCCGCCATCGTGCGCGGCGAAACCACCCCCGACGGCAAGCGAACGAAATCCGCCATCGACCCGCAAGCCTGCATCGGCTGCACCCTGTGCAACCAAGTCTGCCCCTTCGGCGCCATCACCACGAAGAACCTCCGCTAACCCAAAGGCCTCCCATGACCACGACAACCACCACCCCTTGCAGCATCACCCTCGTCGGCGTCGGCGGACAAGGCACCATCCTGACCTCCGACCTCCTGGCCCTCGCCGCCATGCACGCCGGTTTTGATGTCAAGAAATCCGAAATCCACGGCATGTCCCAGCGCGGCGGCTCCGTCGTCAGCCAAGTCCGCTACGGCGAGCGCGTCCGCTCCCCGATCATCCCCGAAGGCGCCACCGACGTCCTCGTCGCCTTCGAGCGCAACGAAGCCCTCCGCTTCGCCCACCTCCTCAAGCCCGGCGGACTCCTCCTCGTCAACGACACCGAGCGAATCCCCGTGACCGTCTCCTCCGGCGCCCAGCCCCCCGCCGAACGCCTTTCCGAGCGCCTTGCCGCCTATCCCGGACTCCACCTCGTCCCGGCCGACCGCATCGCCGCCGAAGTCGGCAATGTCCGCACCGCCAATGTCGTCCTCGTTGGCGCCCTCTCCAAACTCCTCGACGCCATCCCCGACTCCGCCTGGCAATCCGCCCTCCGCCAGCGCGTCCCCGCCAAATTCCTCGACGTTAACCTCTCCGCCTTCTCCGCCGGCCGCGCCGCCCTCTAGCCCCTCGTCGTTGGATCGTTGGATCGTTGAATCGTTTGATTGTTTTCCACCGCCCACTCGTCACTCGTCTCTCGTCACTCGTCTCTCAAAAATGCTCCCCACCCCCCATCCCGAGCACCTCCTCTCGCTCCACCTCGAGCGCCTCATGCGCGACTCCCCACCCGCCGCGCAGCCGCCGCCCGAGACCGCGCGCGCCGTGGCCGACGCCGTCATCCTCTGCCTCCGCGACCAAGGACTCACCCTGCCCCTGCCCGACGGCTACCTCCGCCTCATGATCTACCGCGCCCTGCGCGCCGTCGGTCCCGAAACCACCGCCCGCGCGTGGGCCGCCGCGCACCTCACCGAAAGCACCGCCCAGCTCGCCCGCTCCCCCGACCGCACCCTGCGGCCCGTCTTCGACCCCCTCATCTGGCCGGGCCCCGTCCCCCTGATCGTCTGGCAACTCTTCGAGAGCCGCCTCGTGCGCCCCCTGCGTACCATCACCCTGCGCGGCCGCCTCGTCTGGCGCCTCGACTTCCGGCGCCTGGTCCCCACCGACGCCGGCTGGATGGAACTCACCCTCTTCCCCGGCCTCCACGCCATTTTGGAGCGCTTGGCCGACGCCTTCGACGACACCCAGGGCCGCGGCATCATCGGCCTTGCGGGCCTTTACGCCAGCGGCTTCGCCCCGACCCCTCGCCGCCGCCGCCGCGGACGCCCCGCCACCCGCGGCATTGCCCCCCTCGACGCCCCGGCCGTCCGCGACTACATCCTCCGCGTCCTCCACACCCTTTCCGCCACCCGCCACTGGACCACCCTCCCCGAAGTCATCTACCTCGACCTCACCCCCGCCCGCAACACCCACCCCACCGTCCCATGACCGCCCCCTCCTCCAACTGGGGGCGCAGGCGACCCGCCTGCGAAACCTCCCCCACCCCCTCCTGGCACACCGCCCTCCTCGCCCTCGTCGCCGCCCTCGCCTGCTGGGCCGTCCTCCCCCTCCTCCTCGAATACCTCACCGCCGACCTCGACCCCTGGACCGTCAACGGCATGCGCTACGTCTTCTCCGCCGCCTTCTGGCTTCCCCTCGTCCTCCGCGACGCCCGCCGACTCCCCCCCGCCGGCCCCGCCTCCCGCCACGCTCTCCTCCTCGCCTCCCTTCCCGTCGCCGCCGCCCTCGTCGGCTCCCAACTCTGCTACGGCGCCACCCCCTACTTCACCGACGCCACCCACATGAACTTCGGCTGCCGCCTCTCCATCCCCTTTGCCACCCTCTTCGGCTTCTGGCTGCTGCCCAGCGAGCGCCCCCTGGCCAAGACCCCGCTCTTCTGGCTGGGACTCCTCGCCTCCGCCACCGGCTTCCTCCTCCTCTTCGGCCGCACCTGGACCCCTGGCACCGCCACGGCCCCGGCCCTTCTCCTGATGCTGGGCTACTCCCTCTTCTGGGGCCTTTACGTGGTCCTCGTCCGCCGCCGCCTGACCCCGTGGCGCGCGCACCTCTCCTACGGCGTCGTGAGCCTGCTCGTCTGCGCCGTCATGCTCGTCCTCATGTTCCTCCTCGGGAATCCGGGTACCCTCCACCACCTTCCCCTCCGCCTCTGGCTGATTCTCTTCTTCGGCGCCATGCTGGGCCTTGCGTGGAGCCACGTCCTCTACTACCGGGCCCTCCGCGTGACGGGCCCGATCGCGGGCGAAAGCGGCATGCTGCTGCTCCCCTTCCTGACGGCCCACCTCGCGCACCTTTTCCTTGGCGAGACCCTCCTCCCCGGCCAATGGCTGAGCGGCCTTCTCCTCCTCCTCGGCTGCACCCTCCTCCTCCTCTCCCGCTACCTCCTCCACCGCTCCCGCTGACGCCCCCCTCCAAGCGCTCCTTCTGACCCGCCCCCCTCCAAGCGGTCCCGCGCGGCGCCGGAAACGGCGCCATCCCCCTCACTCCCCTCCCATCTCGATTTTCCCCACCCACCCCGCCGGCGCCCGCGCCGCCGGGAAACTCCCCTCCGGCCACGTCGGCAGCTCCGGCCTCCCCGACGCAATCGGCCAGCGCATGGGCTCGAACGCCCCTTCCACCAACCGGATCCGCTCCGGCCGGAACCCCAGCAGCCTGCACGCGAGCAAATCCCCCGCCGCCGGATTGCGCGTCGCGAAGACGGCCCCCGTCGGCAGCGGGTCCGGCTCCAGCGGCCCGGTCCCCTGCCCGGCGACGACGGCGTCCGCGATGGACAGCACCTGCCGCTGCGGTGTGTCGTGGAACCGTCCCTGCGCGTCCGCGTAGAGCAGCGCGCGGTTGAGGTCGAGGCAGGTCCGCCAGATGGTGTCGTTGCCGTGCCAGGAGCCTTCCAGCTGCGCCTCGGGGTCGGCCTTGCGGTGCTTGACCATGAACCGCCACGCGATGCGCTCCGCCAGCCGGTACGCGTGCGGCAGCCCGCGCAGGTGCTCGTTGGCGAAATCGAGGAGGTCCTCGGCGAGGCGCATCTTCCAGTGGGCGTGGGAGTAGTTGTCGCCGGAGCCGTCGTCGGCGGCGCCCTTGCGGTGGTGCGGCAGGTACTCCTTGTTGCCGTTGATGCCGACGAGGTTCTTCAGGCAGCACGTCACGCCGGCCTTCTTGTGGGTCTTGAGCTTGGGGCAGTTGAGGACGAGGTCGGCCTCCATGATCTCGCGGGCGACCAGGTAGCGGTGGCGTCCGGGCCGGTGGTGCGGCCGCATCTTGCGCGGATCGTACACGGTGACGCGGAACTTCTTCCAGTCCCGGGCGATGGGCTCCAGCAGGCTGTCCGCGCCGAGGTCCACGAGCACGTACTCGCCCTCCGGCCGCCGGTTCTCGCTGACGCCGGTCTTGAGCAGCCCCTCCTGGCGCATGGTGGTGCGGCGGAAATCGACGACCTCCAGCGGCAGCCCGCGCGTGCGGAAGGACTCGATGACGGCGCGCATCCCGGCGTGGTCCAGCACCCCCGCGAAGTCGCACCCCTGCAGCGGCGCATCCCCCAGCACCACGCACCGCGGCTTCGCCAGGAACGCATATTCCAGCACCGCCCGCAGCACCGACGGATGCGTCACCATGCACTCCATCCCCCCCGCCGGATTCTCGTTGTGGTGCAGCACCCAGTTCGGCTTGACGACGATCCGCCCGCCCGGCGCCACCAGATCCCCGAGCGGATTCCACTCCGCCGACCCGTACCGCCCCGCATCCAGCCCCAGGTCCGCCAGCACGCCCCGCACCATCGCGAACACCGGATTCGGCGCCCCCGCCACCTCCACCCCCGCCCCTTCCAGCTCCGGATACGCCTCCCCCGGCCCATACGGCGCACGCTCCGCCGGCGGATACGCCCCCCCGCCATCCATCCGCCTCAACGCGATCGCAACATCATCCACCGCACTCTTCATGCCGCCACTCTAGCACCTCCCCCCCTCCCCGTCCATCCGAGTCTGGCCGTGGCCGCCCCGTCGGCCACTCAAAACCGGAACCGCACCCTCACCACCGGCAGCGCCCCCGTCTCCACCTCCGCCCCGCCGTCCCCCTGCACCGCGCGCACCGCGCCGTCGAGCCGCTCCCGGTTGTGGCGGTGCGCCGCGTCGATGCCACCGTAAATGCTGCCCGTGTACCACGTCAGCTCGAAGAACGTGCTCACCCCGAAGAGCGCCCACTGGTCCTCCTCCGCCGTCTCCACCATCGCCCAGATGAACAGCCCGTTGAGGATCATCGACCGCACCATGTTCCCCCACTCGCCCGAATACGCATACCCCAAACCCGGCACCATCCCCAGCACCCCGCCCACCCACGGACGCTTGTCCCCCCGCGCCGCATACCCCCGGATCGCCTCCCGCGACGCCTCCGCCTCCCCCGCATCCGGCAACGCCCCCAGCGCATCCAGCGCCGCATCATAATCCTTCTCCCGCAAATGCGCCGCCGCCTCCCCACGCGCCGCCGCCGCCCGCCATCCGTCCCCGTCGTCCCGTCCCTCCGCCTTCCGCCCCAAACTCCCGTAGAAAAACGCCGCCGAACCCCAATCCTTGTCCGCCTCCGCCTGGCGCGCCCGCAGCCACGCCAGCGGCAGCTCCAGCGCCCGCTCCGAGTCGGCGTCCTCCGCGCGGTCCAGGTACTTCCACGCCCGCTTCCGGTCCCCCGCGCGCGAATACTCCCGCGCCGCCATCCAGTACCACCCCGCCGCCCGCTCCCCGTCCTCCTCCCCGAGCGCGAGCCGCCGGAACTCCAGCGCCGCCTGCGACCACTGCTTCTCGCTGTCGAGCTGCAGCGCCAGCGAAGCGTCCTGCCCCGCGACCGCCACGCCGCCCGCCCACACGCAACCGGCCGCCATAAAAGTTTCCAATGATTGGAAAACTTTTTTCCAATGGTTGGAAAACTTTTTTCCAATGGTTGGAAAATTTTCCGTTTTTTTCCAATGATTGGAAAAAATTTTCGCGATTTTTCCAATGATTGGAAAAAATGTTTCCAATGGTTGGAAAACTTCATCGCCCCGGCAACCGCGCATAACCGTCACTCCATCCATGAATCATGCTCCTCCACGGGGTCCGCGATGCGGATCGAACCATCCGGGCGCTCCACCGTCCGCTTCTCCTCGTGCACCACCATCGGCTCGCGGATGAGCCGGTCGGCGCCCATCGGGATACCGAGCAGGCCGTGCTTGCGCGACGCCTGCAGAAAATACTCCGAGCAGCTCGGCGACAGCGAACAGCGGCTGCCGAGCGCCGGCGAAATCGCCTTGCGATAAAAACCCACCACCGCCCGCCCCGGCCACGACCCGATTCCGCCGCCCGGCGCCCCGCCCCCGCGCCGCTTCATCCCGTTCGTGCGCGGATTGCTCTCCCGCCACACCGCCGACGGCCACGAATCCCGGCACGCCTCCACCGCCATCGCCAGGTCCGGACGCGCCCCGCGCAGCGCATCGTCCGCCTTCAGGTAGAAATGCATCAGGCACGCCGCCCGCGAAAACAACTCCGGCTCCCGCAGATGCAAAAACGCGTATTCCAGCGCCTCCGCCGTCCGGGCGTCCGCGTGCCGCCCGTTCCACGCCGCCCGCGCCGTTTCGTAGGCCGCCAGCGGACGCAGCGCCTCCGGCTCCGTCCCCTCCGACCGCCACAACCCGTCCAGCCGCTCCACCGCCGCCCCGTACGCCTCCGACCCCCCATTCCCCCCCCCCCCCCCCCCCCCCCCCCCCCCCAACCCCCACCCCGCCCCCCCCCCCCCCCCCCCCCCCCCCCC
>JAEEGG010025164.1_pt1 | contig 11478 bp, 1 predicted proteins | sample 9134161 | NCBI WGS metagenome assembly JAEEGG01 (sample SAMN16246543, study PRJNA631951) | gut metagenome | biome: gut microbiome; feature: rumen; material: CR-attached | host: Bos | place: Iran: Karaj | collected 2018-10 | reverse complement strand
GAAACGAGTATTTCCGTCTCGTCGAAGACGCCGAAGCAGTCCGTGCGTGTCTTTTCTGGGTTCGCCTGGTCCGCCGGGTCGATGTAGGACACGTGCGGGCACCGGCCGCACACGGGGCAGGGGCCGGCGAGGGAACCATGGTCCTGCTGGCAGGGCGAGACCTTCGCCCACTTGTTCGAATGGCAGGCCGCCGCGCGCTCCGCGCGAGCCACCGGCTGCAAGCTGGCCAGGTTGCTCTCCCGTTGGGCCGCGACGACGCCCAGGCTTCCGGCGAAGCAGAGCGCACCGTCCGCGTCGTCCTCGCTGCCCTGGCCTCCGCCGATGGCAACGCCGCCGTCCTCGCTCCCGGCCGTGACCATGCCGTCTTTGAGAATGACCGTGCCGCCCTTGCCGCCGTCGCCTGAGCCGAAAACGGAGAAACCGGAGCAAACGCCGCCGCCGCCGATGCCCGCGCCCGCGCCTTCGGAGACGGCCCTCACCGTGCCGCCGTAGATCCTCACCGTGCCGCCGTCGCCGCCGTCGGCTGAGCCGGTGCTGCCGACGCCCCCGCCGCCGATGCCCGCGCCCGCGCCCCTGGCGGTGGCCGTGACCGTGCCGCCATGGATCGTCACCGTGCCGCCCGGTTGGGCGTAGATCGTCGGGGAACCCGCTTCGCTGCGGTAGCCGTTGCCGCCGATGGCCGCATCGTCATCATAGCCGTATGCCACCAGCGTCCCGCTGCCGCCGCTCTGGCACCAGACCGTCAGGCTGTTGGTGCCGGTCAGGTTGATGCCCGCGTAGGCGCGAAGGACGCAGCCGTCGCCGAGGATGAGGTTTGCGTCGCCATGGACCACGATGCGGCCGTTGACCGCCACGGAGGAATTGGCGACGTACCAGTGGGAGTGGAGCGTCGTGGTGCTTTCCGTTATGGGGATGCAGGCGGTCGTCTTCACGGGTTCCGCCCCGTCCGCAGGATCCGCGTAGGGATACTTCTCCAGGAGATAGCGCAGCATCGGGCCGGAATCGCCCATGTACCAGATGGTTCCGAAATCGAACCCCGCGAAATCGACAGGATCCGTGAAGTACCGGGTCAGCAAGCCGACGACGGTGGAATCGGATGAGCCATTGTTCTGGCCGATGCCCGGGGCTGCTTTTTGAGCGTCGTAGTAGCAATGGGTCAAGGTCGCCTGGGTGGCCTTCCCCGCGATGGCTCCAAAGTTTTGATAGTTGGTGTCGGGTGGCCTGTAGCCGTTAAAGCAACAGGTCGCGACAGTGCCTTCATCCATGTACCCCACGATTCCGCCCGCATGGTAGCCCTTGAGGGAGGCCGTGCTATGGCAGTTGCGCACGAGGCCTCGCGTCTGGTAGCCTACAATGCCCCCCGAAGATTGGCCTGAGCCCCAGGTGCTGCAGGTCGCGCTGCCGGAGAAAATGCAGTTCTCCACAGTGCCTTTAAGGAGATACCCCACGAGACCGCCAACATAGGCACGGGTAGTGGACAATGCCATATTCCCGCCAACGACGCGGACATTCCGCACCACGCCCGCTATCCCCATGACACCGACCAGCCCCGCGAATTGAAGGTCATCTCTTGCGCCGGCATTGTTCAAGCCAGTAATGGTGTGGCCCTGGCCTTCGAAGCTGCCGTTGTAGCTTTTGTATTCGTTGGTGGCGATGGGCGTCCAGGCCGTGTCCGTGGCGGCGATGTCCGTCGTCAGCTTGCAACTGATGAAGGTGTCGCCTGCGTTGACCTTGTTGGCGAACGCCTTGAGGTCGGCGTAGTCGTCGATCAGGTAGTACCCACCCGAGTCCTGGACGAGGTTGCCGTTCGCCGCCTGCGCGGACGCGGCGGTTCCGAGAACCATCGCCGCGACTGCGGCGAACAGGAGGTTTCTCTTCGTTGTGTTCATGGCTGACCTTTCAAATTATGAAATTGTGAAATTGTGGAAATGAGCCATTATGAAATTATGAAATTGAAAATGCCACAATGCCACAATGCCATAATATCATAATTCCACAATTCCATAATCACTCCTGTGTTACCTTCAGCCTGAAGAAGCGGGTTGGGGCGTCGTAGTCGAAGGGAATGCGGTAGATGCCGACATCATCAAGGATCAACACGTCGACGCTGGACCAGTCGTTGAGGTTGGTCGTGGAAATCACCTTGACGGTCACGTCATCCGTATTCGCGATCCTAAGCAGCCTGAGCCACGGCTTGCCTTCCTCGTTGTAGCCGAATCCCTCGAACGGGTTGCACGCGCCGGTCGGGCGGTCGAAGACGTAGCGGATGAGGTTCGGCACCCCCTCCGTCACGTCGGTCGACGGGCCAAGGCCGTACTTCCCCGCCCAGATTCCATACGCGCCTTCGTATCCGGTCCCTCCGTCGTAGGATGTCTCGTAGCATCCCCGGTCGATGCGTCCCCTCCGCACGCGGGCATTGCAGTCGAGGTCGAGTAATCCGGCCTGGGCCGCGTAATTGCCGTTTCCGCTGTTGATGGCGGGCGAACCCTGGAGCAAATGGTAGTCGCCGTGCGCCGCGTCCACGAACAGCGGATCGACGGCATCGTTCGGCTCGATATAGCTACCCGGCGCGAGGTGGCTGACGTCGCAGGCGTTGCCCCAGCGAACGGCGTTGACGACGGTGCCGATCATGAGGAGCTGCGCGGCGTTGTCGGCGAAGGTGCAGTTGTAGGAATTGGCATAGCTCACGATGCAGTCACCCTCGACCTGGTTCCGGCAGAACAGCGAGTTGCGATGGTCGCCCTTCAGCACGATGAAATATCTGGAGCTACAGTTGCGGACGATGCAGCGGGTCGTGCTGGTTCCGAAGAGGACCGCGGCGTCATCGGCGCCGGTGCAGCCCTCTACGATGCAGTCCTCGAGCAGACCGGACGACACGACGCTGGGCACGTAGTCGAGAGGGTCGACCCACGTCAGTCCCCAGGCGCGGCCGTTCCGCAGCGTGAAGCCGCGGAGCGTCGCCCCTTCCGCGAGCGTCGCGCATTTGCCGTCGTTGATGACCGTCGAGGCGGCGCCGGCGCCGATGATGGTGATTGCCCGACCGCCGACGTGGATCGGCGCGTACGTTCCGGCCGCGACGCGGATGGTGTCGCCCGAAAGAGCGATGTCGATGGCCCGCTGGATTGTCCGCCGCGCCCGGGCGGGACTGAGGCCGTCGTTCGCGTCGTTCCCGGTCGAGCCGTCCACGTAGATCGTGGCGCCCGGCGCGAATTTGACCGTGATGACGGTGTCCGCCGCCACTCCGCTGATCCGGAACGTGTTCTGGGCTCCTGCCGCACAAACCCCGTTCGTGAACCACCCGACGACCGGGCAGCCCCAGACGGACGTGTCCGCCGTGAACAGCACGGCGTCCTCCGGCCCCGTGACGATGGCGTGATTCGGCGAAACGTTGCCATGTCCTTCAATCGCCAAGTCGATTACAATGCCGGAAATCCCCGATCCCTCGTAGCAGCCGCGGTCGATCGCCGACCCCTGCACGCGGAGATCTCCGGCAAGGTCCGTTTCGCCGGCTTCGGCCGCGTAGGCGGCGTCGCCCGAGTCAATGGCGGGCGATCCCGCGCGCAGACGGTAGTCGCCGCCTGCCGCGGACACGAACATCGGATCCACCGCGTCGTTGTCGCGCGCGTTCCCCCAGAAGATGCAGTTGGCCGACTGCGTTGGGGAGGTCAGCGTCCCATTGCGATTGTCCGCGACCGTGCAGTTGAAAAGCTTCGTCTCCTGGGAGAAAAACCAGCCGTTCTGCTGTGACACGGAATGGATGAGCGTGTTGCGGTGGGTTCCCCCGATGATGGAACCCCACATCGACGACGATGTGCAGTTGCGGACAATGCAGCGCGTCGTATTGACTTCCTGAAGGATGGTGGCATAGTCGCCGCTGTCGCAATTCTCGACAACGCAGTCCACGAGCGATCCGAACTTCGCGGCGGCACCATCCGACTCGGCGGCCGTGTAGCCGCTGCGGAGCGTGAAGCCGGCAAGCGTCGCCCCGCCGGAGAGGAGCGCGCAACGACCGCCGCCGCCCTCGATGACCGTCGAAGCGGCATCGGCGCCGACGATGGTGACGCTTCGCCCGCCCGTGTCAATGGGGGCGTAGGTTCCGGCGGCAACGCGGATCGTGTCGCGCGACGCGGAAATGTCGATCGCCGCCTGGATCGTCCGGAACGCCGTCGCGGGCGTGAAGCCGTCGTTCGAGTCGTTGCCCAAAGTCGCGTCTACGTAGAGGTTGGTCGCCGCAAAACGCACGGAGACGTTGACATCCTCTGACCAGTCCGCAAGCGTGAACGTGCCGCCGCCAACCGCCGCGATGACTCCGTTCGTGTACCACCCGACGACATTCCGTTCGATTCGGGGATGGGACTCCGCCACAAACGTCGCCGTGGCGGGCGCATTCGTCACGACGGTGGCCGGGGCGACCGTGCCGCCGCCGCCGTCCACTGCGGCCGTGAACCGGACCAGCCCCGCCACGCCGCCCTCGTAACAGCCGCGGTCGATCGCCGCGCCCTGCACGCGGGCGTTCCCGGCCAGGTCGGTTTCCCCGGCTTCGGACGCGTATGCGGGATCGCCCGTGTCGATGGCGGGCGATTTGTCGCGCAGGCGGTAGTCGCCGCTTTCGGGCCACACGAAAAGCGGATTCTCCGCGTCGTTGTTTGACGAGTTGCCCCAGAAAACGCAGTTGCGCGCGACAAGGTCTTTCCCAAAAAACTTGGTTCCGGCGTTGTCGGCGACTGTGCAGTTGTAAAGCGTGGCTTCGACGAAAACGGCATGCCAGCCGTACATTCCGCAGAAGAGCGTGTTGCGGTGCGTGCCGCCGACCACGGCGTCATAACCCGTCCAGTGGTTGCGAACAATGCAGCGGAGCGTGTCGGTGTCGCGCATGGGGGCACAATAACGCCCCGAGCAGTCCTCGACAACGCAGTCCTCGAGTGCGCCGCCCAGTACGCCGGCGCATCCATCGTGTCCGTCGTCGCGGCCGTTCCGCAGCGTGAGATGCCGGAGCGTCGTCCCGCCCCCAAGCGTCGCGCAGCGGTTCGTGCCATCCGCGTCGATGACCGTCCTGCCCGCACCGGCGCCAACGACGAACCGCCGACAACCGCCATCGTCGATGGCCGGATAGGTCCCGGCCGCCACATGGACGATGTCGTCCCGCAAGCCGGCGTTGAACGCCCTCCATATCGTCCGAAACGCCGTCGCGGCCGTCAGACCGTCGTTCGCGTCGTCGCCGGACGTTGCGTCTACATGCCAGTCGGCCGCCGCGAAACGGACGGTCACGGCGGTATCCTCTGTCACGCCCGAAAGCGTGAACGTGTCGCCGCCCGCCGCAGCGAGGACGCCGTTCGTGTACCATCCGACGACAGGCCGGTTCCATCCGCCCGAATCCGCCATGAACGTCACCGCGTCCTGCGCCGAAACAGCGATATGTTCTGGCGAAACCGAGCCGCACCCGATCACGGTCGTTGCAATGTAGGCATCCAGACAACCCTCGTAGCAGCCGCGGTCGATTCTCCCGTTCTGGACGCGTGGTCGCATGTCAAGGTCGGCGCCCCCGGCCTTGGCCGCATGGGAGGGATCGCCCGTATCGACTGCCGGCGAATCCGGACGGAGATGGTAGTCGCCGTCGTCCCGGTTCATAAACTTCGGGTCGACTGCGTCGTTTTCGGGGGAGGATACCCTGAGCGGGAAAAGACTATATGTTTGATCATCCGGATCAACGCAGGCAATCGTGCTGTGATTCCCCCAGAAGATGCAGTTGTAGCACGCGACACTTATACAGATAAAACCGTCATCAAGTAATCCATCTTCATCATAATGATGGGTCGCCTCGCAGTCCACGACCGTGCAGTTGCAGAGCGTAGCGCCCTGGAAGACAGTGTTGGCGACCAGGCCGCTGAAAAGCGTATTGCGATGTGTCCCGCCGTCCACAAGGGGCTCCACGAATTCGAGGAGTGAACAATTGCGGACGATGCAGCGAACCGTGTCGGTGCCGGAAATGGGAGACTGAATCCAAGAACCGGAACCATAGAGACCGAAACCATAGAGAATACGACTGTCCTCGACGATGCAGTCTTCGAGTCTGCCGCCCGCCACGAACGGATTGCCGTTCCGCAACGTGAAGCCCCGGAGCGTCGTGCCGCCATGGAGCGTCGCGCAGGTTCCCCGACCGCCGTCGATGACCGTCGAGGCGGCGCCATCTCCGACGATCATGAGTCCGCGCCCCCCGGAGTCGACTCCACCATAGCGGCCTGCCGCGACGCGGATGGCATCGCCCGACACGGACGAGTCAATCGCCTTCTGGATCGTTCGGAAGGCCGTCACGGGCGTCAGGCCGTCGTTCGCGTCGTCGCCGTCCGTGCCATCCACGAAGAACCGGAACACATGATGCTCCGAGAAGTAGATGACGCCGTCCGCGGCCAACACGGGGGCCGACCACGCGCCGTTCTCGGAGGTCGCGCTCACGGCCGTGCCGCCGGCGCCGGGGACGAGGACGTCGCCCGTCGCGGTGGGCGTGGCGGTGTGCAGATAGTAGACGCGCTCAACCGCGGCCGTGACGGTGCCGGCGGCGTCCTTGCAGGCGACGGGGTGGAACACGCCGCCGGCGGCGGGGGCGATGTCCCCCTTGAAGAGACAGTTGTCAATGGAGAGGGCGAGCGCGTCGCCGCACCGGCCGACGAACCCTCCCGCGCATTCGTCGAAGCCGGAGATCGTGCCGGTGAATACGCCGTTCTCCAGCGCCAGCGCCCCCCGGGCTTCGCCCACGATGCCCCCCGCGCAGCCGGACGCCGAGACGGCGACGGCGACGGTGCAGTTCCGGACGAGGTTCGTGGCTGTGCCGCCGCAGAGGCCGACGAGCCCCGCGGAGTGGTAGCCGCCCGATACGGATCCCGTGACGGCGAGGTTGCGGATCGTCGCGCCGCCGATGCGGCTGAACGGCGCCGCGTACGCCCCCGCGCCGTTGATGGCGACGGCGAGCGTGTGGCCGACGCCGTTGAAGGTGCCGGCGAAGGGATGGTCGCCCGTGCCGACCATCGTCGTGACGGCGATGTCGGCGATGAGGGCGACGGTTTTCCCGGCGTAGGTTTCGGCGCCGCTGTTCACATCCGCCGCGAAGGCGTCCCATTCGGCGGCCGAGTCGATGAAGAGGTCAACAGACAGGAGATAGTAGACGCGGCCGTCGGCGGCGGCGACGGGTTGCGTCCAACACTCGTCGGCGTCGTAGGTCGCGGCCACGGGAAGGCCCTCGGCACCGGGAACGAGGATGTTCCCGGTCGCCGTCGGCGCCTGGTCGCGCACGTAGTAGGTGTCGGAAACGGCGGCGGTGACGGCGCTGGCGCCCCGCTTGCATGCCACGGGGTGGTACTTGCCTCCGTCGGCGGGCGAGAACGAGCCCTTGAAGAGGCAGTTGCTGACCGTGAGCGTCATGGACTCGCACCAGCCGAGGAGTCCTCCGGCGTAGTTGGCGAAGCCCCTGATCGTGCCCCCGCAGACGCTGTTTTCGATGACGAGCGCGCTCGCGCCCCCATGCCCGACGATGCCCCCCGCGTATCCGGGGGCGGAGACGGAGGCGGAGACGGTGCAGCCGCTGACGGCGTTGGCGCCGCCGGAGCAGAGGCCGACAAGACCGGCGGCGTGATGGGCCGTGGACGTGACGGCGCCCGCGACGGTCAGATTCGCGATCCTCGCGCCGGCGATGCAGCGGAACGGCGCCGCGCCCTGCTCCGAGGAGCTGATGTTGACGGTGAGCGTGCGGCCGTTTCCGTCGAAGACGCCGCGGAAGGGGTGGTCTGTCGTGCCGACCATTGTCGAGACGCCGATGTTGGCGGTCAGCCGGAAGAATTTGTCGGCGAGCAGTCCGTCCCCGACGTTGGCGACGAGCCGTGCCCAGTCGTCGGCGCTGGAGATGAGAAACGGATCGCCTGCGGTGCCCGCGCCGGAGAACGGAAGGGGCGCGGCCGCGGCGGTGGCGACGTGCATGTAGATGTAGGCGGAGTTCGAGCCGCAGCCTTTGTTCAGGTCGTATCCGGTGGAGGTGTCGCCGTTCACGCCGACGGCGCCGCTCTTCGTGGCGTTGAAGGAGATGCCGGTGACGGCGCGGTTGTCGGGGAAAGTGTCCGTGGTGTAGTAAAGGTGGATGTCGTCCCCGCCCGCGTGGCTGTTCAGGTCGCCCTTGTGCGTGCAGAAGTGGTCGTCGCCCTGGTAGGACGCGAGGAGGTAGGTGCGGCCGTCGTGGGTGACGGTGGTGGCGTCTGTTTGGTTGCTGATGTAGAAGTCGGTGATGTAGCCGCGGTTGAAGCCGTCGGCGTTGTCCTCCGCCCGGTAGAGCAGGTAGATGTAGTCGCTGCTGCCGCCGCAGCCGGCGTTCAGGTCCTTGTTGACGAGCGTCCACCCCTGGTTCGTGTAGGTGTTCGCGAGGTCGTCCACGGTGCTCCGCGTCCCGCCGATGACGAGCACCTCCTTGATGAAATCCGTCGCGCGGGCGGGAAGGGCGGCGAGGAGGAGCGGGATGGCCGCAAGCCAAATTGTCCGTTTCATGGTACTTCCTTTTTCATTGTGGGATTGTGGAAATGTGGAATAGAGCCATTATGAAATTATGAAATTGAAAATTCCACAATGCCATAATCACTCCTCGGTTGCCTCCAGCCTGAAGAACCGGGCCGGACTGTTCGTTGCGGGGATCGTCGTCTCGCCGCCGGCGTCGAGCGGATAGGTCGTGGCGCCGGAGCCGTTGAGATCGTCCGTGGCGAGGATCGAGAGGTCGAAGCCTTCGCCGTTCACAAGCGGCGGGGTGTGGATGACCGCGCGGCCGAGGGCGTCGAAGGAGATCGAGAGGAGCGGCGGACTGGTGAACGCGCCTCTTGGCTTGTCGAAGGCGTAGCGGAAGACGTTGTGGATGCCGCTACCGTCCGTGGCGTTCCACGCGCCCGCGACGTTGTTCGTCGAGGCCCAGGCGGCATAGGCGAGTACCGGGCCGCACCACGGGCAGACGCCGCTGTCGCTTCCGTGCGGGCAGACCTCGAGCTTCGCCCAGCCGCTGCGGCAAACGCCCACCCGCTGCGCCGCCGCGACGGGTTCCGTGGCGTCCGCGCTGGCGAAGACCCTCATGCCGTCGATGTCGAGGCTTCCCGTGTTGTCGCCAGAACTACCGTGGTCGATGGCTTGGGCGTCGGTACCCGCAATCGCCGTGACCGTGCCGCCATTGATTGTGATGGCGCCGCCATTGCCGCCCACGCCGCAGCCGATGCCCGCGCCCCGGAAGCCGCCGGTGGAGGTGACCGTGCCGCCCGTAATCGTGATCTGGCCGCCCGCGCCCCGGAAGCCACCGCCGATGCCTGCGCCGCCATCCGAGCGGCCTTTGGCCGTGACAAAACCGCCGGCGATCGTAATCGTGCCGCCGTCACCTAGAGCGCCGCCGCCGATGCCCGCGCCGTCGCCGCCGCCGTTGGCCGTGACGAACCCGCCGTTGACCGTGGTCTTGCCGCCATTGCCCATCTCGCCGCCGCCGATGCCCGCGCCGTACAGACCACCGATGACAGTCAGAACTCCGCCGTTGACCATGATGCCCCCGCCCGTTTCGCGGTCGTTGCCCCCGATGCCGGCGGCCCTGTTAGGCGCCCCGTTGACCGTCAGCTTCCCGGCCGTCGCCCTGTCTGTGCTCTGACCACAGATTGTGAGACTGTTCGTGCCGGTCACATGGAAGCCCTGCGCCACCGTCAGCTCCGCTTCGTCGCAAAGGAGCAGGGTCACGTCGCCCAGCACCTCGATGCGGCCATCGACTGTCAGGTCCTCTTCCACCTCGTAAAATCCGCCCGCGAGGACCGTCTGCCCGGCGTAGGGGATGTATTTTCCGCAATACAGGCACACCCCCTCCGGACTGTACATGTGCGGGCAGACCTCAAGCTTCGCCCATCCGCTGCGGCAAACGCCCACCCGATCCGCCGCCGCGACGGGCGCAGACGACGGGCTTGCGAAGACCCGCATGCCGTCGATGGCGAGGCTCCCCGCGTTGCCGCCTTCATCGCCGTGGCCGATGGCCTGGGCGTACATCCCCGCAACCGCCGTCACCTCGCCGCCGTTGATCGTGACGGTGCCGCCGGCGTTGTAGGCACCGCCGCCGATACCCGCGCCCAGCGAGCCGCCGGTGGCCGTGACGAAGCCGCCGTTGATCGTGACGGTGCCGCCCCTGGCGTAGCCACCGCCACCGATGCCCGCGCCATACTTGCCGCCGGAGACGGTAAGCTCTCCGCCATTGATCGTGACGGTGCCGCACGCAATGACATAGCTGCCGCCGATCCCGGCGTCAGACTCCACCACCCCGCGACTCGTCAGTTTGCCAGCCGTCGTCCTGTTGGCGCTCTGGCCCCAGATGGTGAGACGATTCGCGCCAGTCACGCGGAAGCCCTGCGCCGCCGTCAGCTCCGCGCCGTCGCAGAGGATCAGATTCACATCGCCGGTCACCTCGATACGCGTCCCAATTTGAGCATTGTCCCGGACCACATGCCATCCGGTCGCCAGTGCGGTCTGGTTGGTGATGAGCACATAGTTTGAAACAGCCACGGTCGGAGAGCCCGGCATCGTCGGATTCAGATAGGAGACGGGGCCGACAACCAGGCCGCAGGCGAGGCACCTTCCCTGCATGTCATAGGCGTTGTGATCCGCGCAGGGCACAAGCCTCGCCCATGCGCTTCGGCAGACGCTTTCGCGCTGTGCCGCCGCGACGGACTCCGTGGCCGATGCGCTTGCGAAGACCCTCATGCCGTCGATGGCGAGCCTCCCTGCGTCACTGTCGCCCAGTCCGTCGCCGATGGCCGCGTCGCCGCTGTTCATGGCCACCAGTTCCCCGCTATGGCCCGACTGCCCAAAAATCGTCAAGCTGTCGCCGGCGGAGACCCGGATGCCCTGCTCGGCCGTCAACGTCGCGCCGTCCACGAGGATGAGTTTCACGTCGCCATCGACTGCAAGACGGTGGGTCAGCGTCAAGTTTCCGGCGGGCGCATACCAGCCGGAGGCTAGCATTTCCGTATCGTCGAAGACGCCGAAGCAGTCCGTGCGTGTCTTTTCTGGGTTCGCCTGGTCCGCCGGGTCGATGTAGGACACGGGCGGGCACCGGCCGCACACGGGGCAGGGGCCGGCGAGGGAACCATGGTCCTGCTGGCAGGGCGAGACCTTCGCCCACTTGTTCGAATGGCAGGCCGCAGCGCGCTCCGCGCAGCCCACCGGCTGCGCGCCGGCGAGGCGATCCTCCCATTTGGCCGCGACGACGCCCAGGTGCCCGACGAAGCAAATCACGCCGTCGGCGTCGTCCCCGCTGCGCTGGCCTCCGCCGATGGCAACGCCGCCATCTTCGCTGCCGGCCGTGACCGTGCCGCCGTTGAGAATGACCGTGCCACCCTTGCCGCCGGATCTGCCACCCAAACCGGAAAAGCCGCCGCCGCCGATGCCCGCCCCAGCGCCCTCGGAGACGGCCCGCACCGTGCCGCCATGGAC
>JAEEGG010025163.1_pt1 | contig 11478 bp, 9 predicted proteins | sample 9134161 | NCBI WGS metagenome assembly JAEEGG01 (sample SAMN16246543, study PRJNA631951) | gut metagenome | biome: gut microbiome; feature: rumen; material: CR-attached | host: Bos | place: Iran: Karaj | collected 2018-10 | reverse complement strand
GTCACGTGCCTGTTACTGTGGGGCAGCCCTCCATCAAGGTCGATCAAATCCTAGTCGGGGGGCGGTAGCCGATTATCCGATACGAAGAAGCCCTCGTGAAGAGGGCTTTTGAGTATCGAAGGTTAATCTAGTCAGTCGGGGGGGCGGTAGCCCTCGAAACCGTCATCCTGGAGCCAAAGGCGATAGGATCCAAGCAGGTTGATGTCATTCTGGAGGCGCGAAGGGCCGATAGAATCCATACAGAAGCCGTCATCCTGAACGACAGTGATATAGAATTGTTGGCAATTCATTGCCTTACAATTCTTAGGTTCGAAGGAGCAGGATCCAGTAAAGTCTTGTAAAGCGTGGACCCTATCAGTCGTTGCACTCCTTCCAGGGTGACAGAATGCGATTGAATCCATACAGCACAACCGCGTACACGGTACTTATCATATCTGTCACCCCGGATTTAGGTTGGTGAGCTTGCCGAACCATTCCGGGGCCTGTATTATGAGAAAAAAGCCGATCTCGGCACAGTGGCTGGGATGACAATGTAAGAGAATATTTCATCCAATAACAGAAAAGCCCTTCTAAGAGGAGGGCTTTGGTGTATTATGGGTTGTCGTTCAAATAAAGTACAAAACTATTTCGGATAAAACAAGAAAAACTGAGAAAAAAGAAACAACGGCATCTCGGGAAGAGGTGCCGTTGTTTTGGTGTATGGGATGTTTGGTTTTGTATCTATAAGATAGTTTAATTTGGAATAATCGACGCTTTTTTTGGTACTTTTCCGATGTAAAGTTTTACAACGCTTTACAATATTTTTTTTTGAAATTTTTTAATCCGATTCTCTAATTGCTGGTCCTCACGATTTCCTGTTACTCATAGTTCAGGTAGGCATGCTTACTGAATTATGCTTGTGGCTCAGAAGTTCTCTGCTCTATATGCAACAAGATGTAGTATATGGATTTGTGAAATACTAAAGAAATAAAAAATCATCAAAAATTATGAAAAAACTGCAATTTTGTAGCATAAAAAGATTGACTTTTTGGAAAAATACATGTATATTTTGAAGTATGAAACCGATTGTCGAATATACTGATTTTCGCAAGTACATGCGCGACTTCTACGAAGACCGCAAACTGCGCTCTGCGTTTTCTTGGCGAGAGTTCTCCAAGAACGCTGGGTTCAGCTCGCCTTCATACATGAAAGTCGTATGCGACGGCAAGAGCAAGTTGAGTCGTATTGGCGTGGAACGTACAGGCGCGGCCATGGGGCTTACGGGGTTCGAGATGGACTACTTCCGGGCGATGGTCAAGTTTGGACAGGCCGAAACGGAAGAAAAGAAAAAAGCGGCTTACGAGGAAATGCTCTCCATTGCGAAAACGTACAATGTTCGCACGCTCGAAGGCGACTTGTTCCAGTATTATGATTCGTGGCGTAACCCGGTGCTCAGGGAACTTGCGCCGATTATGCCGGGGGCGACTCCGGGTGAAATGGCGAAGATGTGCTATCCAGAAGTTTCTGCGGCTGAGGTGCGCGACTCTCTCGACTTCCTCACGAAATCGGGGCTCTTGAAAAGAGAAAACGGCAATTTTGTGCAGTCGGAAACGTCGGTGAAGGGCTCGACAGATGCGACGAGGCTTGCTCTTAGAGGAATGCACCGCGAAATGTCCAAATTGGCGACTCCAGCCTTGGAACTTCCTAAGGAAATACGTAACTTTAGTGGTGTCACTATGGGGCTTTCTCGTGAATCTTTTGGAAAAATCGAAAAAGTTCTAAATGAATGCCGCCGCCAGATTATCGACATTGCGGCTGAAGAAAAAAACATTGAACAGGTTTACCGATTGAATTTACAGCTTTTCCCGCTTACCAAGAATGTCAAGGAGGGCAACGATGAACAAGTTTAAGAAAATCGAGACGATGTCTTTGGCTTTATCTGTGATTCTTTGCCTTTGCGCTGCTTTGTTCGCTGTTGGCTGCGGTGATTCTGGGACGTTTGCTGGAACTTCCGAGGAAGGAAACGAGTTGGCGGAACGTATCTCGTCCAGTTCTGACGAGGAATCGAGTTCATCGGGAACGAATGCAGTTGATCCTGCCAAAGGTTCTAGTAGCTCGCGTGTTGTATCTAGCAGTTCGCGTATTGCGTCTAGTAGTTCTGTGAAGTTGTCTAGTTCTTCCGAGATTCGAGAGCCTTTCGAAGGTGTCAGCAGTTCTGATAAGGGGGAAACGAAAACACCGCCTATATACGAGCGCGTGCCGAAGCCCGGTTCGTTGGATAGTTATCTAGTCCAGTTTAATCTTAAATCCGATGTGCTTGACAAAGGCCTGCTGTCGATGAAAATCGATTACAGTAAAGATGTTAATCTGAGCGAACCGCTCCCCCCGTCTGCCTCTGCGACCGAGTTTGACGGGCCCTGGCCGCACAAGTTCGTAAAGCAGAATATTCATGCGTTGTACAATTATTTCCCGACGGCCGCAGAAGAGTACTCAGAAATTGTCGATTCGATAATGAAGGGGTCCTTGGATGCAAATTGCGGACTTTATATGTTCAACGTATATGGAGATGGAAAATCGGCTGGATTTGTTCTTGCAGGAATCGCCATGGATACGATTAAAGTGCTCGATATTCAGGCGGAAAACTGCAAGGCGGTGCCCTCCGGCAGCATAGTTCGCTCGCTATTCTACTACTGCGGTGAACTCGATAGTCGCCCTGAGGTTGTGCATATTCCATTAGAAAATACGCTATCTGGCAGTTGTCCGAATAAAAAAACTGAGGACGAATGGGTGCGTGAAAAAACGCAAGTCAGTATAAAGTAGATTTATAAATAAAGGAGAAACATCATGAAACCGATTAGACAAATCGGCGTAGCCCTCGTTGTGGCCGCCGCGTTAGGAGTCGTTGCTTGTAATAATGAAAGTGTCAGTGCTCCCGATTTCAATGGCTCGAATTCTTCGGCTGTCGAAAAACCGAATCCGGAGTCGTCTAGCACGGATGTAAAAAATCTGCCAGCATTGAGCAGCGAAAAGAACGTAACGCAAAGTTCATCCTCTGTTGCAATTTCCAGTTCTGGTAAAATTGAAACATGCAAGCATGTGACTGATATTGTGTGCGAACCGTGCCCTCCGGGTGAAAAATGCAGTTGCCATCCTTGTGATTCGAATAAAGAATTTAAAAGCCGTGATTGTAGTACGGGTGTAGAACTTCATTGCGAAAATGGGGAATGGCTAACTCCTAAGCAGTTCTGCCCTAATGGACGCTGGACAACATCCTGTAACGGACTTATGCTCCATAATCCCGTTTGCTGTACAGAAGAAACGTGCGTTGAAGTCAGCGGGAAAGTTTGCGCACCTTGTAAGGAGGGGTATAAGTGCCCGTGCAATCCGTGCGATTCTACGAAAGACAAGTCCGCTATCGACTGCGGTACGGGCAAGCCGCTTGTTTGCAAAGATGGAGAATGGAGCTTTAATGACGAGAAGATTTCCTCGTCTTCTGTCTCTGTGAAAAGTTCGTCTTCCGTTTCGAAACTTTCCAGTGCAAGTGTTGCAGAAAAATGCCGCGACTTCGGTTCCATGTGCCCTAAATGCAACGGAAAGAATTGTTTCGAATCCATTGTAGCGTGCAATCATTGCGATTCGAATTCCGACCAGCCGACAAGAGACTGCGAAACGGGAGTCATCTACGTTTGCGAAAATAATCTTTGGCAACCGAAACTGGATGAAAAATGCCGTGACTTTAAAAATATGTGCCCGCCGTGCGATCCTGTGGTAGGCTGCAATTTAACGAATGTTCCTTGCAATCAATGCGATTCAAAGTATGATAACGCGGCTCGCGATTGCGAAACCGGGATGACGTACATTTGCACTAATCGTCTTTGGGCGCCTCTAGAAAGCCCTTATGAAACATGCAAGCATATTACTGATTTCGAAGGAGCGGGTTCTGCATGTGTCAATCAAAATGGAAGTTCGGCTGTCGATTGCTTAACCAAAGGCAACTATCAATGTCAAAATAACCGTTGGCAAAGTGTTTCTTGCTTGAATGTCAAACCGGACGAATGCAAGCCGGGAATGGGCGGCTGCGGTTACCGCCTCTGTCAACCTGATGGCATCCGGGAAATCGCCGATTGCGAAAATAGCGTCGTTTACGCTTGCGACGGAGAAAAGTGGGTAGAGAAGAAAACAACGGGCAATCAGCGTTGCGCCCGTGGTGAGTTGGAGTATTGCGATGCCTGCTTCAAAGAGGGAAAATTTGAAGGGCATTACAAGTGCGAAGGCGGCAAGTGGCTGAAAATGGGCATGGGTGACGAAACCTGCGAACATATCACAGACGTCAAGTGCGAATTCGGAACTGTTGGCTGTGGTGCATGCGATGCTCCTGAGAATAAAGAAGTAAGGGACTGCGCTACAGGACAGGGCTTTGTTTGCCAAAATAATTTCTGGACTGCGGTTGTTGTCGATTGCAACGCGTTGATTCCAGAGTGCGGCTTTAGCGAATACGAACTTTGTACAAAGCACAACCTCAAGGAGTACTGCAATGACAAATGGCTGAGCGAACCCTGCGACGGAAAAGAATCTAGCAGAGACTTGGTCGTCTATGAAAATGGGAAAAAGCTGACAAACCGAGGCGGCAATTACATCTGCGTCAATGGCAAATGGATTGAACGTTTCAGGTATTACGAATGCGGCGAAAAAGAAGATTGCGTGCCAGAATCCGTACGCTGCCAGGCAAGCCCGGCTATCGGTACCGCTTGCAATAACGAAGGCGTACCCGCCGAATTTGATGGCTGCACGCTCATTTGCAGCGGCGGTGCCTACTTGTACGCCCCGCCGCCGACATGGTAATTTTGGCTGCTAAAAGCTTAATTTTAGGAAAATATCAAAATTTACGTGGCTTTTTGAATAAAGACTTCGTTTTTCACGTCAAAATGGTCAAATTCAAAATTTTGATTTAAAATGTGATGAAAAAGCCGGACGTTTGTCCGGCTTCTTTTTTGGGGAGGATTAAAATTTTGAATTCTTGGGGTAGGAAATGTGCTCGATGGGCCTTGGGGTTTCATGAGGTAAAAGGCCTGGCCTGGGTTTGTCTAAAATGCCGTTCCCTTTGGGTTCCTTGTTTTTCTTTTGCAAGAGCCCTCTATTTAACGGAGCTTCTTTATTTTCATTCTTGTTGTTGTTGGGCTTTTGCTTGACAATATCTTCTTGAATGTCCTTGATTTCGGCTTTGACGCTAGCCTTGATGTCCGAGAGGATTTGTTGCCTTGCCTGCTTGCGTTCTTCACGCAGACGGAGCCAATTCTCTTTTTCGCTTTCTCCGAGGTCGGGAGCACTTTGTGTGATTTCAACTTTCTCGGCGGGGGTTGCGATCTCGGATTCCGGCTGTGCTTGCGGAACCGTCGCCAATGCCGCGATGGTCAGAAATGCGATTTTGATTGTGCTTGCTTTTTTCATGGCTTTAACCTTGAAAAGACCCGAAAAAGAGAGGCGACAGGTTTTGTTCCCGTCGCCTAGTTGATTGGAATTAACGTTCCTTATTCAGCTTTTGCAGCGGTCTTTTCATCTTTGAGATTTTTCTTTTCGGCCTTCTGTGCGTCGAGTTCCGCCTTCTTGGCTTCTGCTTCAGCTTTTTTTGCTTCGCGTTCGGCCTTCAAAGCTTCTTCGCGTTCTGCACGCTGAGCATCGAGTTCAGCCTTCTTGGCTTCCATTTCGGCCTTCTTCGCTTCGCGTTCGGCTTTTTTGGCTTCTTCACGTTCTGCACGCTGTGCATCGAGTTCAGCTTTCTTGGCTTCCATTTCGGCCTTTTTCGCTTCGCGTTCGGCCTTCAAAGCTTCTTCGCGTTCTGCACGCTGTGCATCGAGTTCAGCCTTCTTGGCTTCCATTTCGGCCTTGCGTGCTTCGCGTTCGGCCTTCATGGCTGCTTCACGTTCAGCTTTCTGGGCTTCGAGTTCAGCCTTCTTGGCTTCGCGTTCCGCTTTCAAGGCTTCCATTTCAGCCTTGCGTGCTTCGCGTTCGGCTTTCATGGCTGCTTCGCGTTCAGCTTTCTGAGCTTCGAGTTCGGCCTTCTTGGCTTCCTTTTCAGCCTTCTTCGCTTCGCGTTCGGCTTTTTTGGCTTCTTCGCGTTCAGCCTTCTTTGCTTCAAGTTCGGCCTTCTTGGCTTCCATTTCTGCCTTCTTCGCTTCGCGTTCGGCCTTCAAAGCTTCTTCACGTTCAGCCTTCTTTGCTTCAAGTTCGGCTTTCTTGGCTTCCATTTCTGCCTTCTTGGCTTCGTGTTCTGCTTTCTTGGCTTCTTCGCGTTCTGCACGCTTTGCTTCTTCTTCAGCCTTCTTGGCTTCGTGTTCAGCCTTCTTTGCTTCCATTTCGGCCTTGTGGGCTTCGCGTTCGGCTTGTAGTTCTTCTTCGGACTTCGGTGTCGGCGGGAGAACGTCCGGCTTTGGCGGTTTAGGTGCTTCTACCTTGAGTTCGTCCTTGTCGAGCTTGAATTTGTCCAAGAGCCCTTTGCGTGCTTCCTTGCGTTCTTTGCGCATTTTCTTGAAGTCGCTCTTTTCGGTGCTTGCAACTTCGGTTTTCACTTCGGTGGAAATTTCGGTCTTGGCACTCTTCATGTCAGATGCGTCGCTCTTGGCGGATGCCGTGGCGAAAAAAGCAAGTGTCGAAAGGGTGAGGATTGCGATGAATTTTGATTTCATGATATGCCTTCTTGATAGGGTTTAATTTTTTTTCTTTGCCCAATGTACAGCAATATCCGTGCCAAATTCTTTAAAACTGCTCTTTTTGCTCAAATTTCGCAATTTTTATCCTAAAAGTCCAAATTACAGTTCTAAAAGTCACTAAAAAAACGAGGTGATTTACCTCATTGGGGAGCAAAGTTCCGATTTTTTTGGGGCTCAATTTAGGGGTGATTTAGGTGTTTGGAGGAAAAGGTGAATGTAATTTTCATCACGCCTGTATTTATTATACGGTGTGTGTTGTTGTTTTTACTCATATGTTTATATATTTATTATATTATTACGAAAATCTTAAACAAGGAGCAATGAATGTTCAAAAAAATCGCACTTGCTGCAGCACTCGCAGCTACAGCTTCGTTCGCAACTTGGGATTACTTCCCGGTTAAAGAAGCAGGCCATGGTCAAGCCCAAATCAGTGAACAGGTCAAAATGCAGGGTAAATCTAGCAAAGACATTGTTGAACTCGGTGTCCGCTATTCCATCATCCAGAACTTTGAAGCCGGCCTCAAGGTTCCTGTCACCGTCTTATCCTATTACGATGGAAAAAATGACGAAAGAAACGGACTTGGCAACCTCGAACTCATGCTCCGCTACCAGTTCATGCCTATCATGAATGCGTTCTTGGATGTTCAATTCCCCACATGCAGCAAAGACATCTGCGGCGACGACGATCCGTTTGGATTCCATTTCGGTGTGCAATTCTCCCAGAAGTTCGGCATCGTAGATTTCGGTTCTGAACTCGGTCTCCAGCTTGAAACGAAAGGCAAAAACAAGACGACTCCACCTTGGGACTTGAACCTTGGTTTAGAAGCTGACTTCTTGGTGAGCAGCATGCTTACCCCATACGTCGGTTTTGATTTTAACATGCTGCTCGGCAAAACTACACGTGACGGCAAGAATGAAGGCGAAAGCCGCACGGGTGATTTAGGCATATCTCCGTATGTTGGTTTGAATATCGATTTCAACCCGATGTTGTATCTCGGCTTTGAATTCCGGTTCGGCGTTGGCGAAGACTATGACGATTATGGCAAAGATACCCCGATTACGCTCACCGTCAATTTCGGCGTAAACTTCTAAACAAATCAAAAAACAAAATTTGCACTCTAGTGAAATATCTAGGGTGCTTTTTTTGTTGCACTACCTTTTTTAACGAACGTATTTGTAACGGCCCAAAAGGTCAAAATAACGAACTTTCGTAGAAATCTTTGTCACTGGGCGACGTTTTTTAATGGCTGTAATTTCGTCATTTGGGTGATAAAGCACAAAAGTCTGCCTATAATGTATATCTTCATTTTTTTCTTCAAAAACAAATCCATTATCTATTTTTTTATAAACATATTTGTAATCTGAAGTATCTTTGTCGTCATTATATTCTTCGCATTCATATTCATTATTAGAATTTCCGACTATATAAGAATATCTAGTTGAAGGATGGTCTGTATTATAATGATTTATACTCATGGCTATAACAGAATCATTTCTAAGAACAGCCTCACTATAGAACTCTTCATTTAAAACACCAGACAAATAAGAACGGCCCCATTGGGATGTATAGTTCTTAGCGATTTTAGTTATCACATCCATATGTAACAGACCGTCTTTAAATTCTTTTTCAAGAAAAATCAAAGTGTCTTTATAAGCTGAATCGGAAAAAAGAATTTCCGCTCCTTTTTTTGAAAGAACTTTTTCATCCAACGAATGATAATAATTAACTTTTTCATCTAACGAATGAGAATAGTTATATGCCGTCGTATCGATTTCATCAGCGATATATACAGACTCAAACCGTTCAATTATTTTATTGTGATAATAATACTTGATTATGTGATCATAATTATGATCTCGGCCTAAACTAACCTTTTCATATACAGAATCTATTTGAGGTTCACCCTCGACTGGATATAAAGCATGAGCTTTCGCTTTGAAATATGCCTCCGTACAAGTATTCGCAGCGACATAAGCCGACAAAAGCAATAAAAAAGTCAGAAAATTCCTCATTTTACACTCCTCTAAAGAAAATATAATTTATCTACGTTCATGAATTTAAAACAATTGCTAAAGATTGCCTAAAAAGTTTTTTTTCGTTTACACTGCCGCCCAAAGAAAGGCTTTATATTTTGCCCTTATGTGCAGTAATTAAAATTTTTATATATTTGTTTTCGGTTTTTTATTGAAATTTTAAAGAGATTGATTAATGGCAGCTACGAAATATACAGAAGACAGCATCAAGTCCCTCGAATGGCATGAACATATCCGTCTGCGCCCCGGCATGTACATCGGTAAGCTCGGCGATGGCAACAGCCCGGACGACGGCATTTACGTGCTCGTCAAGGAAATTATCGACAACTCCATCGACGAATTCGTGATGGGTGCGGGCAAGAAGATTGAAATTGATATCGACGACCATGCGGCCCGCGTGCGCGACTACGGCCGCGGCATTCCTCTCGGCAAGGTCATCGACTGCGTATCGAAAATCAACACGGGCGGTAAGTACGATTCCGAAGCGTTCCAGAAGTCGGTCGGTTTGAACGGTGTGGGTACAAAGGCAGTGAACGCCCTCTCCACGAAGTTCGTGGTCAAGAGCTACCGCGACGGCCGCATGAAGCAGGCTGAATTCTGCCGTGGTGTGCTTGTGCAGGATTACAAGGAATGTGCCACGAACGAGAAGAACGGTACCGAAATTTACTTTGAACCGGATGCCGACATTTTCAAGAATTACCGTTTTCTCCCGGCGTACATGGAAGAGAAGGTCTGGAACTACGCCTACCTGAACAACGGCCTCCAGCTCATCATGAACGGCAAGGTCTATACGAGTCCGAACGGCCTCTTGGACCTTTTGAACAAGCATGTCGATGACACCATCCGCTATCCGGTGATTCATTTTAAGGACAAGGATATCGAATGCGCCTTCACCCACGGCAACCAGTACGGTGAACATTACTACAGTTTTGTGAACGGTCAGCATACCACGCAGGGCGGTACGCACCAGCAGGCATTCCGCGAAGGCATCGTCAAAGGCGCCCGCGACCACTTCAAGAAGGATCTTGACCCATCCGATGTTCGCAACTGCATCATCGGAGCGATTTCCGTACGCATCCAGGAACCGGTGTTCGAATCGCAGACAAAAACGAAGCTTGGCTCGACGACGGTTTCGCCGGGCGGTGCTCAGTTGCGCTCCTGGGTCGTCGATTACGTGGCAAGCCAGTTCGACAACTACTTGCACAAAAATCCCGAAACAGAAAAGGCATTGCTCAACCGCATCACGCAGAACGAACGCGAACGCAAGGAAATTGCAGGCATCAAGAAGCTTGCGAACGAACGTGCCAAAAAGGCGAATTTGCACAACCGCAAGCTCCGCGACTGCAAAATTCACCTCACCGACGTGAAGAATGCGCTTAACCGCGAATCGATGATTTTCATTACAGAAGGTGACTCCGCATCGGGTTCTATCACGAAGGCTCGCAACGTGCAGACGCAGGCGGTGTTCAGCCTCCGCGGTAAGCCGCTCAACAGCTTTGGCATGACGAAGAAGGTCGTCTATGAAAACGAAGAATTTAACTTGTTGCAGCATGCACTCGACATCGAAAACGGTCTCGAAAACTTGCGTTACGACAAAGTCATTATCGCGACCGATGCTGATGTGGACGGTATGCACATCCGCCTCTTGCTCATGACGTTCTTCTTGCAGTTTTTCCCGGAACTCGTGGAACAGAAGCACTTGTACATCTTGCAGACGCCGCTTTTCCGCGTGCGCAACAAGCAGGTGACCAAGTACTGCTACGACGAAGCCGAACGCGACAAGGCCGCCAAAGAAATCGGCAAGACCGGTCTCGAAATCACTCGATTCAAAGGTCTTGGCGAAATCAGCCCGGAAGAATTCGGACAGTTCATCAACGAAGACATGCGCCTTGAAACGGTGAGCATTCCGCCCGACGCAACGCTTGGCAAGATGCTCGAATACTACATGGGCAACAACACGCCGAGCCGCCAGGAGCACATCGTGCAGAACCTGCGCGCGGAAGCAGTGGAAGAGTTGTAGTTGTTAGTAGGAAGTAGGCGGTAGGAAGTAGGAAGGTTGTTAGTTGTTTGCGATAGCTATTGACCACTGACTAATGACCATTGACTACAAAAAGCTATTCGCCTCGCAATTTGCGGGGCGTTTTTCATTACCGAATGCGCTGAAAAGTTTTATACATTTACAAAGAGCGACCTCATTCACGGCAGACCCACATGAAAAAAATATTACTCGCAATCGTTTTGGCGTACTGCACGCTATCAGCACAGGAAAGCATCCGGGTAAACTTCAAAGGAGCTAGCCCAACCATCAAAGACTTTGCATGGGCTCTGCTTTCATCGACCGACAACGAAGAGGAATGCACTGACGAAGTGATGAACACCCTCAAGCAAGCATGGAGTCTGCACAGCAAGGGCAAAGCACTTGCAAACGGCGAGACGCTCACCATCGACACCAAAAGCGGTTTCGTTTTATACGAACGCACGCAAGACAACTACATGCTGCGAATCGAAATGTGCTACTGGAACGAAGCGGACAAAAAACACAAACTGTTCGCCTACAACGTGACTAGCTTTATAAACGGCAGACATGAACCCGGACAATTCGACGGAATCAACTTCTACCGCTACAACAACGCATCCAAAAAGATGACATTAACACACGATGTCGGATTCGACCGGCAATACGGCACCAGCGGAGCTTGGGTGTCCTATACCCTACCGCGTTCCGGCAAGGACATTACCGAAATCACGTGGTCCGAAA
>JAEEGG010025162.1_pt1 | contig 11479 bp, 12 predicted proteins | sample 9134161 | NCBI WGS metagenome assembly JAEEGG01 (sample SAMN16246543, study PRJNA631951) | gut metagenome | biome: gut microbiome; feature: rumen; material: CR-attached | host: Bos | place: Iran: Karaj | collected 2018-10 | reverse complement strand
TTTTTTAAGTATTTAGATCCCTTCAAGTAGTGTTATTCACATATCCCATTGAATTTTACAGTTGCAAAGATAAGTATTACTTTTTAAATTTCCAAATTTTTTATGTTAAAAATACACAAAAACAATTATTTTTTATTTGGGAATTATAGACCTGTTGTCCCCGAATAGGTCAAATTTAAATGCAGTCAGATGACTGCATTTTTATCATTATTCAAAATATTTCATATATTGAGGCAACACAGTAAGCCCTTTTTCATCAAGATATTCTTTTAAAGGATTACCCCCGTTTTCAGTTTTAATAAAATCAGTTTCTCTATTCCATTCATATATTGCCCTATCAAGATTGTCTATGAACATACCATACTTTTTGGATTTGGAAGGACTTGATAGGAATGTCTTAATTCCATAATAAATATCAGCATAGCCCGTCCAAGTACAGTCAACCCTATTCGTGTTTTTAATATTATTCTTTCTATCCATTTGAAAAATCAGATTAATCTCATCCTTACATAAAATATCCACTAATGATATTTCAAAATTGAATTGTTTATATGGCTGTACGTCTTGATTTAGATAGATATGAATATGTGGTATAGGTCTATCCTTAGTTGAAGCCCCATGAACAGCAATCCTATATGTGTTATTACCCCATCTTTCGGTACCAAAGGTTGCCATTTCTAATAAAAGATGCTCTTTCACACTCTCCTTTATATAGTCTTTCAGTTCACTTTCTGATAATATAATTCTTTTCTTTGGCATAATTTTTTCTTTTTATCTATAATTATCAATTAGTTCGCAAATATACATCATTTCCTATATATAGTCAAACACTCCGGTAAATTATTTTCTTAATTATTCTGTTTTTATTGATAGTTACAGCAGAAAATTTTGAAAAAATCAAATTATTTCACTATTTCGGGACAACAGTTATATATTTCCCCAAAAATTGTATATCTATACTAAAACGTGCTTATGAAGGTGAGTTTTGGCAGATTATAACTTTTTTTTGGCAAAAAGTGTGTTTTTTCGTGTGTTTTGGCAAATTATAACATTTTTTAATGCAGGAGCAATCGATTTATTTCTTAAATTTGCAGATAAAACTAAAAAACGAAAACCGGAAACAATTTGATAATGAAAAGAAACATCTTCTTGACGGTGTTGCTGCTGATGTTTTTCCACATCGCTACAGCCCAAAACGCCGAGCAGCTTTACAATGAGGGTAAAGCACTCTACGACGCAAAGAAATACGACGAGGCACTGCCAAAGCTGAAGGCAGCTGCCGATAAAGGGCATAAGAAAGCCCAATACCGTATGGGACGTGCTTTCGACAAAGGCAATGGTGTGCAAGAAGATAACGTCCGAGCTTTTCAATGGTACCTGAAAGCGGCAAACCAGGGACACGCAAAATCGCAGTATCAAGTGGGGCGTTGTTATAAAAAAGGAAAAGGTGTGGCAGAAGACCAGCTGAAAGCACTCTCCTACTTTACGAAAGCCGCTAATCAGAATAATGCGGACGCAGAATTGGCTCTAGCAAAACATCACCTGAAACAGGGTGACAGAGGCAAGGCTCGCCAATGGTGCATGAGAGCCGTGAAACATGAGAAAGACGGCAAGCGCATACTCGAGGAACTCAGGAAAGACTCATCTGCTGGCGACGAGAAATCAAAAATATTGCTGGGACTGATTGGGAAATGATTTTTCAATTGTGAGTTATATCCCTTCTGTGCAGGCAGTTGAGACATAAATTAATAAAAGAACTACACAACGATTAAAGCAATCGCGGTTAACAATCCGAAAACAAAGATATTGCGTGCAGTGGATCCAAGCACGCCATTTAACGCCTTACCTGTCAGCCTACGCATCGACAGGTAAGTTTTTATATGTAGGGCAAGGTAAGCCAGCAGAAGGAGCCCCCACCACCCTATTAAAATCAAGTTGATGACCGCTGCAATCAGTCCGCAGCCGAGATAGAGCCCAAGCCCCACCTTTCTTCCCGTCATTACGATGAGCGTGCGCTTTCCGCTGATGCGGTCCTGGTCGATGTCACGGTAGTTGTTGACAATGAGGAGGCAGTCGGTGGCAAGCCCCATGGCAAGCCCCAGGAGTAAAAGCCTGGGGGTGACACACCGCGTCATGACATAGCAAGTAAACACAACGGGTACGAGTCCGAAAAAGACAAGCACCAGCACATCGCCCAGCCCTTTATAAGAAAGGTGTGTGGTATAGAGCCAGCAGAACAGGATGCAGGCGAGCCCCACGATGAGCATAGTCCATCCTCCATATACAATCAAAGGAAGGCCAACGATGAAAGCGAGTAAGGCTGTGATGACAAGCGCCATTCGCATGGCATGGGGTGTGACCCATCCCTGCGCACATGCACGCTCCGGTCCTAGCCTGTCATCGCGGTCGGTACCTTTACGGAAATCAAAATAATCGTTTACGAAATTCGCCTCTACTTGCATAATCAGGGCAAAGATCAGCGCGATGAGAAAAGGAATCCACGGATGTCCGATTGAAGTATCCACACACTGCGGCTTGCCCCGCATAAGGGACAGCGCATAGGCACCTCCCACAATGACTGGAGCAGCCGCGCCCGTCAACGTCTTGGGCCGAGCAGCCAAAATCCAAGCTTTACAGCTGTTAGTTGTCATGAAAATTAAGCATTAAGAAATTCAAATTTTGGAAGTAACAAAGGAAGCCGAGTTAATTTAAAGATTTAATTATATAAGATGTAAGATTTATGCAAGTGGTTCGGATTTTAAAAGAGGAGTTAACGAGCCTGCGGCTCGTGGAGAAAAGTTGCCTCATTATTTAATGAAGACAAGAAGACATGAAGTCAAGACGATACTCATTTGGACTGCATATTTCAGACAGCTGTAAAATGAATCAAGTTGTTTTTTATACTTACATTAAGCCTTTCCTATATCATTGCAAAGTTAGTGAAAAAACGTTGAAAAAAGGTCTGAGAGCAGGAAAAAAGATAATTTTACTTAATAAATTGCATAAATGGCGAAAAAATTGTTATATTTGCAAAACCGACACTTAGAAGGAGACAATTATACTAATCCGCGCCATTTTCCGTTGTATAAGAAGACGAGAATACAATTTTTGTTTACGATTTACGATTTGTTGGGATATTGGGCAAATAATTTGTTCAGAAGACGAGAAGGCGATTTACAGAAAGTACTCATTTCTTCCTCTATAATGTCTCATGAACTTTAATCAGAACATCCCATACGACTTACCCGACAATTCACTTAGAACAAATATATCATGAAAGAAATTAAAATTACAGAAAAAGCTCACAGAGAAATCAAGAAGCTGTTCTCTGTCCGTCAGAAAGTGAACACGCTGAAGAGCGACCCTGAACTGACCGCAATTTTCGATAATTTTGCATTTGACGAGACACTTGAGGCAGCAGAAGGGCTGGTGGAAGAGAAAACGCGCGTGATGTGCATCCTGGCATCATGCATGGGCTGCAATGCCCTGACAGAGTTCCGCATGTATGTCGGAGCCGCTCTGAATGTGGGCGTGAAACCTCGTGAAATCCGCGAGATCGTATATCAGGCCGTACCGTTCCTCGGATTCTCCAGAGTGCTTTGTTTCCTCATGGCTATGAACGAGGTGTTCGACGACAACGACATTCGTCTGCCACTCGATGACCAGGCCACAACCACCGATGACACCTGCCACGAAGAGGGTGCCAAGATGATAGATGCCCTGTGGGGTAAAGGCAACGCAGAAAACATGTTCGAGACCTCACCAAAGGGTCAGGAGCACATCGTGAAATACATGATTGAGTATTGCTTTGGACGTTTCTACACCCGCAAGGGCATAGACCTTCAGCACCGTGAACTCATCACCTTCTGTATGCTTGCCGGCCTGGGCGGCTGCGATGACCGTCTGCGCACCCATGCCATCGGATGCCGCAACACCAACATATCGAAGGCAGAGATGGTTGCAGCCGTAACAGCCATGCTTCCTTGGATTGGTTTTCCCCGTTCGCTCACTGCGCTCAACGTCATCAACGACGCCTACAATGAGAGACTGATGTAACACTTGTCAAAAGGGATTTAGCAACAGTAAAAAAATAATCATTAAACATTAAACATTACACATTAAATTATATAAAAAAGACGAAATGAAAGCATTTGTATTTCCAGGTCAGGGTGCTCAGTTCTCTGGCATGGGCAAAGATTTGTATGAGAGTAATCCAATCGCAAAAGAACTGTTCGACAAAGCCGACGAGATATTAGGCTTTGAAATCACAAAAATCATGTTTGAGGGCAGCGACGAGGAGCTTCGCCAGACAAAGGTGACTCAGCCCGCTGTTTTCCTCCACTCCGTCATATCCGCCCTCTGCATGGGCGATGCATTCCAGCCTGAGATGACCGCAGGCCATTCACTCGGCGAATTCTCAGCCCTGGTGGCAGCCGGTGCGCTGTCGTTTGAGGATGGTCTGAAGCTGGTGAGCCAGCGTGCCCAGGCCATGCAGAAAGCCTGTGAGGCAGCTCCTTCTACGATGGCAGCTATCATCGCCCTCCCCGATGAGACGATTGAAGAGATCTGCTCCGGCATCAGCAAACCCGGCAACATCGTGGTACCAGCAAACTATAACTGTCCGGGTCAGGTGGTGATATCCGGTGACATCGAAGCCATCAACGAGGCATGTGAAAAGCTGAAGGCAGCAGGAGCAAAACGAGCCCTGCCACTGAAAGTTGGAGGCGCATTCCATTCACCACTGATGCAACCAGCCAAGGACGAGCTTCAGGCAGCCATCGAATCGACCACATTCAACACTCCTAAATGTCCGGTTTATCAGAACGTTGACGGCAAGCCTCACACCGATCCAGAAGAGATTAAGAGCAACCTCATCGCCCAACTGACCGCACCGGTTCGCTGGACCCTCGAAGTGCAGAACATGATTGCCGACGGTGCCACCGACTTCACGGAGTGCGGTCCAGGCAAGGTGCTTCAGGGGTTAGTTGCCAAAATCGCCAAGGGCAACGAAGCAGTCTGCGCTCACGGAATAGAGTAAGGTTTCCCCCCATGCGAAAAACACAAAATAAAAAAAGCAACATTGTAGGCATAGCGTTGTGCTTTGCCACAATGTTGCTTTTCCTGTATGCTGTACCAGCGAAAGCACAATTAAAAAAAACCAATAGAGAAATGAAAGAAAAAATAGTGATTTACCAAGTGTTCACCCGTTTGTTCGGTGCCAACTCGAAAGCACCAGTCCAATGGGGGGATGCTAAGACCAACGGCTGTGGTAAGATGGGAGACTTCACCCTTAAAGCGTTGGAAGAGATTAAAGCGTTGGGAGCGACCCACATCTGGTACACCGGCGTGATAGCCCACGCCACCCAGACCGACTACAGCGCCTATGGCATTCCAAAGGATCACCCGGCAGTGGTGAAAGGCAAGGCCGGCAGCCCCTACGCCATCAAAGACTACTACGATATTGACCCTGACCTCGCCACTAATGTGGATAAGCGTATGAACGAATTTGAGAACCTTGTGAAACGCACCCATAAGGCAGGTTTGAAGATGATTATTGATTTTGTGCCCAACCATGTGGCCCGCCAATACCATTCCATCTGCAAGCCTGAGGGGGTGCGCGACCTCGGCGAGGATGACAATCAGGATATGAACTTCTCTCCCACAAACAACTTCTACTACCTGAGCGGCCAGCCGTTCACTCCCTCATTCAGCCTGAACGACGCTGACGGAAATGCTTACACAGAGAATCCCGCCAAAGCTACAGGCAACGACCAGTTCACTTGCAGCCCTGACAGCAACGACTGGTATGAGACGGTGAAGCTCAACTACGGCGTGGATTATGTAGGTGGCCGTGTCAAGCATTTCGATCCAGTGCCCGACACGTGGAAAAAGATGGCAGAAATCCTACAGTTCTGGGCTTCTAAAGGCGTTGACGGATTCCGCTGTGACATGGCAGAGATGGTGCCGTGCGAATTCTGGCACTGGGCCATCCCTCAGGTGAAGGCTCCTCACCCCGACATCAAGTTCATCGCCGAGGTGTATAATCCCAATGAATACCGCAATTACCTTCATAACGGTGGCTTCGATTACCTCTACGACAAAGTGGGGCTTTACGACACGCTGCGCATCGTCAGCAACGGTGCGTCTGCCTCTTCAATCACTTACTGCTGGCAGAGCGTAGATGACATCCATGACCACATGCTCAACTTCCTCGAAAACCACGACGAGCAACGCATCGCCTCACCTTATTTCTGCAATAATGCCAAATTCGGACGGCCTGCACTGATCGTAAGCTCACTGATGCACGAGAATCCAGTGATGATTTACTTCGGACAGGAGTTAGGCGAGGCAGGTCAGGACAACGAAGGATTCAGCGGCGAGGACGGCCGTACCACCATCTTCGACTACTGGACGGTTCAGAGCATCCGGCGCTGGCGGAACAACGGCAAGTTTGACGGAACACTGCTCACCGAGGATGAGAAAGCACTCCGTGCATACTATCAGACGGTGCTGACCCTCTGCAACAAAGAGGCTGCCATCCGTGAAGGCCTGTTCTACGACATCATGTACGCCAACTACGAGAATCCGGATATGGACACCAACCGCCAGTATGCGTTCCTGCGCAAGGCAGGCAAAAGCCTCGTGCTTGTGGTAGCCAACTTCGACCATAACGACGTACACACAAAAATCAGGATTCCAGCCGACGCATTCACCATCCTCGGCATACCAACCGACAAGGGTATGATGAAAGTGAAAGACCTGCTGACCGGCAAGACGGAGGAGCAGATTCTCGCCCCCGATGGTCTGATAGAGACCGACATCGAGGGAAGCAGCGGCAAAGTACTGAAATTCAAGCTTTGACAATAAAAAGGATGTGCTAACGCACATCCTTTTTTAGTTTTTAGAGGCTGTGATGGCATCACAGCCTACCAAACCACTTAACCTTAAACGATGTAATCAGATGAGTGGCATTCCCAGTTCCTCACATTCCTTTCTCATGTCATCGGGCCAGATGCTCGCCTGAATCTCACCGATATGTGCCTTATGCAGGAGCACGAGGCATAGGCGGCTCTGTCCGATACCTCCCCCGATGGAGAGTGGCAGCTTACCGTCGAGCAACTGCTGATGGAAGAAGAGATGCCGGCGTTCCATCTTGCCTGTAAGCTCCAGCTGATGCAAGAGCGCCTCCTTATCCACACGTATCCCCATGGATGAGAGCTCAATGCTGCGGTTGAGAATAGGATACCAAATCAATATATCTCCGTTCAGTCCATTATATCCGTCACTGTTGGGGGTGGTCCAGTCGTCGTAGTCCGGCGCACGCAGGTCGTGCGGCTCCCCGTTCGACAGCTTACCGCCGATTCCCATAATAAACACTGCTCCGTAGGCCTTGCAGACAGCATCCTCACGCTGTTTTGCAGTCATGCCAGGATACATCTTCAGCAGCTCCTCGCTGTGGAAGAAATGAATCTCCTCGGGCAGGAATGGCTGAATCTGCGGATAAGTCTCACACACCAGATATTCGGTCCTTCTGATAGAGGAATAAATCGACCGCACAATTTTCTTCAGGAAATCGATATTTCTGTCCTCTTTGCGTATGGTACGGCACCAGTCCCATTGATCGACATATAGCGAATGAATGTTGTCGAGCTCCTCGTCGCCTCTGATTGCGTTCATGTCTGTATAAAGTCCATAGCCTGGTTGAATTTCATATTCAGCCAGCATCAGCCGCTTCCATTTTGCAAGTGAGTGCACCACCTCAGCAATCTGCTCCCCCATGTCCTTAATCGGAAAATGCACAGGACGCTCCACCCCGTTCAAGTCGTCGTTGATTCCAAGTCCTCTGAGCACGAACAATGGCGCAGTGATTCTGCGCAATCTGAGCTCGGTTGATAAATTCGACTGGAAGAAATCTTTAATCAGTTTGATACCCTGTTCGGTCTGTGCCGGATTGAGCAGTGCATGATAGTTTTCCGGCTTGATGATTTTACTCATTTTTCGCGTGTTTCTTAGGGTGGTTCTTTTTGTACCACTCTTAAATTTCGTGCAAAGTTACGAAATTTTATCAAATAAACACAATTTTTTGCTGATTTATTTTCAAAAAGTAAGCAAAAACGGATTTTTACTTGACAGTTGTCACACAGCACCAATGATTTCGTGAACAGACTTATACTTATGATCGTCCAGCCATCGGCTGATTCCCTGTGCTATTTTCACGCTGACTGCCGGGTCGATGAAATTGGCTGTTCCCACTTCCACCGCCGATGCTCCTGCCATCAGAAACTCGATGGCATCCTCCGTGGTCATGATTCCTCCAAGCCCCACCACCGGAATCTTCACGGCTTTCGCCACCTGCCATACCATCCTGACCGCAACAGGCTTAACAGCCGGGCCACTCAGTCCGCCAGTGGCGATTGAGAGTTTCGGGCAGCGTCGGTTGATGTCGATAGCCATGCCCATCAGCGTGTTGATCAGTGATACCGCATCTGCACCCGCATCCTCCACAGCGAGAGCTATCTCGGCGATGTCGGTCACGTTGGGCGACAGTTTCACGATAAGTGTCTTGTCATATACCTTACGGACAGCCTCCACCACCGACCGCGCACCTTTCGATGTGACACCAAAGGCCATGCCCCCCTGCTTCACATTCGGACAAGATATATTCAACTCAATGGCAGGAATCCGCTCCAACTCATTGATTTTCGCCGCACATGCGACATAGTCGTCAATGCTGGACCCCGAGACGTTGACAATCATGTTCGTCGGAATGTCTTTGATGTCAGGATAGATGTGCTTGCAGAAATAATCTACACCTTTATTCTGAAGCCCCACGCAGTTGAGCATGCCGCTTGCCGTCTCCGCCATGCGGGGATAGTCATTTCCTTCACGCGGATGGAGAGTGGTACCTTTCACTATGATGCCGCCGATGTCGGCAAGGTTTACCAAATCGGCAAACTCCACCCCATATCCGAAGGTGCCGGAAGCGGTCATCACCGGATTTTTCAGTCTCAGCCGTCCTATGTTTGTAGTTATGTCAGACATTATTCTAATTAACAATTAACAATTCATAATTCATAATCATTTTCCCGGGAGTTAATTCTGTAAGTGGGAATAACCGAGTATTCGGCACAACCGGGCTATTCAGAATAGAAACTAAATCTCCCAGGTGAGCTTGTTGATGTTGAACACCGGACCCTCAGTGCACACACACACGTTTCCGCGCACTGTCTTCTCCACACAGCACAGACATGCTCCCAGTCCACACGCCATGAGGTTCTCAAGGGAGACTTCACAGGGTATGTTCGTGGCACGCGCATATCTCGCCACCGCCATCATCATCGGTTTAGGACCGCACACGGAGATATAAGAGAATCCAGCCCGGTCGAGCATCGAATGCTGCGTGACGAACCCCTTTTCTCCGGCGCTTCCGTCCTCAGTTGTCAGATACACCTGTCCATACTGTTCGAAGCAGTCGATCTCCAGCAAATCAGCTTTGGTTTTTGCCCCAAGCAGGAACAATGGTGTGCCTCCCTGCTCTTTCACATACTTTCCGTAGTAGAGCAGCGGAGCCACCCCTACTCCCCCCCCGACGAGCAGCACACGTTCGCCGGGCTTCACATCCTGCCGGAATCCGTTACCGAGCGGGAAAAGCACTTCCAGGCGGTCGTCCGCCTTCAACGTTGCCAGCTTCCTGGTGCCCTCACCTTTCAGCTGTACGAGGAGCCACAACTCGTTCGACTCCTCATCGTAGAAATTCACGGATATAGGCCGGCGCAGGAAAGTGGATGGACTTCCTTCCACCTTCACCTGCACAAACTGTCCCGGCACAGGCTTCGGAAGCGTCTTGTCGTCGGTGAGGCGTATGAGCACATGCCCCTCATTGACCTGTTCCACCGCCCGTACCGTCAATATTTTGTTATATTTCATAAAATACAATATGTGAAAACATCATATAATCTATTTATTTTGCAAATTTAGCAAAACTTTTCCCGAAAAATGGTGTTATTAGAAAAAAAATAACTAAATTTGCATTCGATTTGCGAAAACGCAAATAAAAAGGTTGCCGAATTAGCTCAGTTGGTAGAGCAACGCATTCGTAATGCGTAGGTCGCGGGTTCGAGTCCCGCATGCGGCTCCATAGCGGTCAGAGTGCTTTTGTCAAGTTGACTCAGCGAAGAAATCACATAGATTTTTCCCGTTTGAAGCAACTTTTTTCAAAAAACACTTGCATAGTTGAAAAAATACAATTAACTTTGCATCCGCTTTGGGACAACAACGGCTATTTACGTACTTAGTTGTCCTGCAATCAGCCAAAGGTCTGGAAGGATGGGTGAGTGGCTGAAACCAGCAGTTTGCTAAACTGCCGTACGTGTAAGCGTACCGGGGGTTCGAATCCCCCTTCTTCCACAAGTTATTAAAAGAGAGCCAATTAGGGCTCTCTTTTTCTGTTTATATGTATTTTATTTTTACACATACCTGTTGGTTGAATTAAAATAAAGCATATTTAACTTGCCCTATAGGTTTATGATTGATATAATTGAAATATTGTAACATTGTGAATGCCGCCACTTTGGCCTCCATTCTTGTGAAGAGCCCTTTTGTTCTCTTTGCATAGTTTCGTATCATCATGAGCTGGTCGTTGAGTTGGGAGAAAACCGTTTCGACCCTTTTTCTGAACTTCTTGTAAGCCCTGGACTGTGGTCTCCAGTTCTTCTGGTTCAGCCTGTAGGGAACTTCAAGTGTGATGTTTGCGTCTCAAACAAGTCCAGTTGTATAGGTGCACTAAGATATCCTTTGTCCCCGAGTATCGTACAGTCGTGATATTCCCACCTTATATCCTTAAGATAATGCAGGTCATGCACATTGGCGGCCGTCAGATCATAGGAATGGATGACACCGCTCACTCCGCAGAGTGCATGGAGCTTGTAACCATAGTAATGCATGTTCTGAGAGGCACAATAGCCCCAGGATGGTGCATGTTCAAAGTCATCATATCCCATTGTGCACCTTTTAGCACGTGCGTTTTGGCAGACCCTTACAGGTTTGGAGTCTATGCTGAAGACAAATTCACCCCCGTCCATGACCTTGGCAATGGCTTTGCGTATCTCCTCTCCAAGAGCCATGGTCAGCTTGCGACGCTGGTTATACTGTCGGCGACTTATCAAATTGGGGATAGCGTTGGGGCACTCTTTGTTCATACGATTGAAAAGATAGTTCTCGCTGTCGATACTGAACGCCTCTGCTGTGATGGAAAGTGCAACCACCTCCAAATCGGAAAAGCGGGGAACGGGACCAGGACGACGAATATTTCCACTTTCTGTAACCAAATCTTTGGAGAAATGCTTGCATATCTCCAGAAATTTAACGAACTTTGTATATAAGTTGCACATAACGAGATTGTATAACTTAAAGATTGAGTACTCTAAGTTACTAATAATCTTCGATATATGCAACTTTTTTAACATTTAATTTTATGTTT
>JAEEGG010025160.1_pt1 | contig 11479 bp, 7 predicted proteins | sample 9134161 | NCBI WGS metagenome assembly JAEEGG01 (sample SAMN16246543, study PRJNA631951) | gut metagenome | biome: gut microbiome; feature: rumen; material: CR-attached | host: Bos | place: Iran: Karaj | collected 2018-10 | reverse complement strand
CAGCCAAGGGCAAAGGCTACGATGTGTTGCTGATGGACGGTCAACTTGACATTCATTTCATCAATTTCCTTGAACAGAAGTTCGGAGAGTGCCATTTTGTCCGTGTCGATTCCGACATTATCGACAACCTTATCCGCAAGGAAGAAAAGATTGAGTCGGTTCTCGGAGCCAACGAGCAGGACGACATCAAATGGGCATTCCAGGGCGTAACCCCCGAAGACAAGCGCTTCTACGTCGTAAGTGACAGCATGTCGCCCGAAGATATGCCAGTCGTGATTGTCCGCGAAGAATTTATGCGTCGTATGAAGGACATGTCGGCTTTCAGTGGCGGAACAAACTTCTACCGCGATATGCCCGACGACTACAAGGTTATCGTCAACACCAACCACCCGCTCATCGTCGGCATCAGCAAGGACTTGGAGAAGGCAACCGCCGACAAACGCAGCGAGATCAACGCCGAAGCTGACAAGCTGAAAGCCGAGAAGGACGCACTAGATGAAAAGATGAAGCAATACAAGACCGAGGACGAAAAGCCTGTTGAGGAAAAGAATCGTCTCGATGACTTGCGCAAGCAGATTAACGAGAACGACGACAAGCGCAGGGACTTGTACAAGGAATATGGCAAGAGCCAGAAGATTGTAAGTCAGTTGTTCGACCTAGCCTTGCTTGCAAACAATCTGCTCAAGGGCGAATCGTTAAGCAAATTCGTTGAACGCAGTGTCGATTTGCTGAAGAAATAATCCACTAAATACTTTATACCGAAAAAGGCGGAATCATTTTCCGCCTTTTTTGTTGCATATCAGCGACATAACCTCATACGAGACAAAATTACGCCACTGCTGTGTAAAACACAAATTTATGCAAATCATAAAATACCATTTTATGAATTACATAAAAATCATGCAAAATTTATGCAAATCATAAAATTTATATATCTTTGCAGCATTAAAATTATCGGTATGGTAGAACGAGACATCACAACGAAAATGCTATATATGGCATCGAAGTTCCCAGTGCTAACACTTACAGGAACAAGGCAATGCGGCAAATCGACCCTGCTACGAAACAAGTTCGGCGAATATAAATATGTATCGCTTGAGGATGTTGACATTAGGGATTTTGCCATAAACGACCCACGCGGATTCCTCAACAACTACGGCGACCATCTTATAATAGATGAGGCTCAGTACGCCCCAAAACTCTTTTCGTATATTCAAACCGCCGTTGACAAAAAAAACGAAAGCGGAATGTATATACTTTCGGGGTCGCACAACTTTCTGCTTTTGGAGAGCGTTTCTCAAAGCCTTGCCGGAAGGACTGCAGTAATGAAGCTCGCTCCATTTTCAATAAAGGAAATGAAAAGCGCATCATTATTGCCCAACAACCTGAACGACTGGATGTTTACTGGCGGTTTTCCTCGCATATACGACAAAGGAATACAACCATCCGACTACTATCCATCGTACATACAGACATATATTGAACGCGATGTGCGCCTAATCAAGAATATAGGTGACCTGACTCGTTTTATGCGCTTTATGAAACTTTGCGCCGCAAGAATGGGACAACTTCTTAATGTTTCATCGCTGGCAAGCGAATGCGAAATCACCGTACCCACCTTATACTCTTGGCTTTCAATTCTTGAAACGAGTTATGTTGTATTTTTGCTTCGCCCATACTACAAAAACTATAACAAACGGCTGGTAAAAAGTCCCAAATTGTATTTTTACGACACTGGACTTGCATGTTCTCTGCTTGGACTTACTAGTGCAGAACAGGTTTCAACACATTATCTGCGTGGCGAAATGTTTGAGAACATGGCGGTATCAGAATGCGTAAAAAACTTTTATTCGCAGGGAAAAGAGCCAAACATATACTTCTGGCGCGACAGCAACGGCAACGAGGTAGATTTGCTTGTAGAGGATGGAATTGATCTGCATGCATACGAGATTAAGTCGGCAGCAACACTACGAAGCGATTTCTTCGATGGACTGGACACCTTCTCTAAATTGTGCAAAATCCCTGATGATGCATGCGCTGTAATATATGGTGGCGATGCCGACTTCCAGACATCCGATGGCAGGTATATTTCGTGGAGAAACTGGTAAATATGTTTTTTGTGTTCGTACCACTATATTTATGCAAATCATAAAATCAAATTTTACGAATTACATAAAAATTAGGCATATTTTATGCAAATCATAAAATCAAGTTTCATAATTGCGCATTACAAATGCAAAACTTTTTTTTACAAATTGTTATTTGTTTCAAATAAAAAGCATTATCTTTAACCGATTTTTTGCAGAGGCTCATTTTGATGAAACGAATACACCTTATATTAATAACAACCATTGCAATACTGCTGCAATGCAAGTCTATATTCGCACAGTACGAGTTCATCGAAAACAAAGGTCAGTGGCACGAAAATGTGAAGTTCAAGATGGAACTCAACGATGGCGCACTTTTCATCGAGGACAACGGCTTTACTTTCAACATTACCGACATCAAAATGGGACACCACTCCCACGCCCATGATGAGTACGAATGGCATGACGACAATTCAATCGGTCGCGGACACGCATACAAAGTGACATTCCGCAATGCAAAAAAGCCTAAGGACATAACTAGCAACCACGCCACAAGCGACTACTGCAACTACTTCATCGGCAACGATGAATCGAAATGGGCATCGAATGTAAAAAAATTCCGTGAGGTGGAATGCTCCGGCATATACAACAACATCGACATACACTACTCATCCGATGGCAGAGGCATGAAGTACGACTTTGTTGTGCATCCAGGCGGAAACTACAAGGACATTCAACTCGAATACATTGGTACGGATGGCATTGAAGTAAAAGATGGTGTTCTGATTGCCCACACTACCATACGCGACATAATGGAATACACGCCAAAGGTTTACCAAATCATAAACGGCGATACCATAAACATCAGTTGCGAATATATATTGCGCAAAAACATTGTCGGGTACAAACTTTCGGAAAGCTACGACAAAAACTACGACCTTGTAATCGACCCATCTCTGGTATTCTCGACCTACACTGGTTCCACTGGCGACAACTGGGGCTTTACCGCCACATTCGACTACAACGACAATGTATTCTCGGGCGGAATTGTGTTTTCAACAGGCTACCCCACCTCCACTGGCGCATATCAGGTCAACTACGCTGGCGGAACTCCATGGGCTGACAACGCCACAAGCTACCTCGAAGGTTGCGACATAGGTATCATAAAGTACAATTCGGACGGCACAAGCAGAATCTACGCAACCTACCTCGGCGGACACAACGGTCAGGAAATGCCTCATAGCTTAGTCGCCACCGAAAGCAACCAACTTGTAATAATGGGAACTACCGGTTCTCCCGACTTCCCCACCACGTCAAACGCATACGACCGAACATTCAACGGTGGAACTAGCGTAACCTACGACAATGTCATAGGTTTCCACGGCGGCGTTGACATTTTCGTTTCCAAACTTTCGGAAGACGGTTCTCAACTACTTGGAAGCACCTACATCGGTGGTACTGGCAACGATGGACTGAACTTCAAGGCATCATACACTCTCCCCGACCCGAACACCGGCATCAACTATGTTGAAATGCACGGCAACGACTCGCTTTACTACAATTACGGTGATGGAGCCCGAGGAGAAGTTGTCGTAAGCAACAAATCATACATTTATGTTGGCACAAACACTTTCTCATCCGATTTTCCACAAGGCATAAACGAAGGCTTTCAGCCAACACATGGCGGTGGTCAGGATGGCGTTGTATTCGCCCTTAGCCCAGACCTTTCGCAACTTGCATGGAGTTCGTACATTGGCGGTTCGCAGGACGATGCAATATTCAGCGTTTCGCTCGACAACGAAGAAAACGTATTTGTAACTGGCGGAACGACATCATCAAACTTCCCAACGACCGCAAATGCATATAACCAAACCTTCAATGGTGGAAGTACCGATGCTTTTGTCGCAAAGATAGCCCACAACGGGACTTTCCTGCTGACATCAACCTTCTTCGGTTCGTCCTCCTACGACAACGCCTACTTCGTTCGCACCGACCGCAACGACAAGGTTTATATCTGCGGACAAACGAAATGCGGTGGAACAACTCTAGTACAAAATGCAGGATACTATGTCGCAAATAGCGGCCAGTTCATTACAAAATTCAACAACGACCTCACAGGCGTTGAATGGTCGACACAATTCGGGACAAATACCGGCAAACCAAACATTTCGATAACAGCCTTTGCCGTAGATGTTTGCAACAGGGTTTACCTATCGGGCTGGGGACGCGAATGGCCGTTCAACTACTACGATGCTCAAGCACACTACTACACATGGGATCAGGAATTTGGCACAAAGAACATGCAGGTAACCGCTGATGCTATTCAGGACACTACCGATGGCATGGACTTCTATGTGCTTGTGCTTAACGAAGATGTAAGCGCACTCGAATATGCAACATTCTTCGGCGAACTTCGATACACAAGCTGCAGTGCATCTGGTCGCGACCATGTAGATGGCGGCACTAGCCGTTTCGACAAGAAGGGACATATAATACAGTCGGTGTGTGCAAGCTGCGGCGGCTGCCAAATGTTCCCGGCAAGTCCATCGGATGTGTGGTCTACATCCAACAACTCGACAAACTGCAACAATGCGGTATTCAAAATCAGAATAATAGAAAATCTTGCCGAAGCAAACTTCAACCCTGTGCCTGTTGGTTGCGCCCCATACAATGTGCAGTTTGAAAACACCTCGCAGGGAACATCCTTCCTTTGGGAATTTGGCGATGGCACAACATCAACACAAACAAACCCATCGCACACCTACACCAATGGTGGTTCCTACATTGTGACACTAGTTGCACGTGACCCTGCAAGCTGCAACATGACCGACACAATACGCAGAACAATAACCGTTGTATCTCCCAGTCCATCAAACCTCGATGACATTACTAGCTGTCCAGGCGAAAGCGTAATAATCGGACCCGAAACCGACTACCCGGATGGCACAACTTTCCAATGGATACAAGGAAGCGGATTTAGCAATCCAAACATACAAAACCCAAGTGTGACACCGACACAAACAACAACTTACACGCTTGTTGCTCATGGGGTTTGCAATGATACAGTAACGCAGACCGTCAATGTCATAATCCCAGATGTAGGACTTACCACCTCGAACGACACTACAATATGTCCTGGCGGAACCGCCACACTGCAAGTTTTCCCGACAGGAAATGCCGTAGCTTGGGAATGGTCCGCCGACCCAAACTTCTCATCAATATTCTCGACAGAACAAATTGTTGATGTTTCGCCAGAAAATAGCCTCACCTACTATGTCAGGGTACGCGAATCGGAATGTAACACCTACGCAACAGGTCAGGTAAGAGTAACAATACACAGGTTCAACTACAGTCTCACACCATCGCACATCATTTGCCCGAATGCTCAGGTACAACTTACTGTTACAAACAATAGTAGCGACCAGCTCACCTACCAATGGCAAGGCACAGGAATAGTAAGTGGCGGAAACACCAACTCGCCAACCGTAGCCCCAACATCAGCAACGACATACACCGTCACAATTACAAACCAGATGGGCTGTACAACCACCGACCAAGTTGAAGTTACAATAGACTTCATAACCAGTAGCATAGGCACGACTACCCACAACATTTGTCACGGATATTGCGAAGGAACGGCAGAAATCATTGCAAATGGAATAGAACCATATTCGTACAACTGGAGCAATGGTCAGTCGGCACAAACAGCAACAGAACTTTGTGCAGGAAGCTACACAGTAACTGTTACCGATGGAAACTCTTGCACAACGACAAATACTGTCACTATCTCCGAACCACCAGCTATAACGATAAATTTCACTAACATACAGGAACCTATTTGCGATGGAGTTGGCTATGGTTCGGCGACAGCAAATGTTTCGGGCGGAACTCCAGGATATTCGTATCAATGGGATATCAACGACTACACAACAGCCACCAACAACGAATGCTTGGTTGGCGCAAACACCGTCACCGTTACCGACCAAAATGGATGTACAGCATCCAACACAATAGAAATGCCAGCTCCAGGAACATTGACATCGCAAACCGAATCTGTAACACATGTATCATGCAATGGCTTCTGCGATGGAGCAATAAGCATCTCGGCCAGCGGAGGTACTTCACCATATACTTACAACTGGTCGAACGGTGAACATGGAACCGAAATTCACGGACTTTGCGCCGGCAGATACATAGTAACAGTAATCGATGCTGACAACTGCGTGTCGCACCAGTTTGCCAACATTACAGAACCTGATGTATTAAACACCTACATTCAGGAAACAGACCCGATACTTTGCTACGGTGGCTCGGCAACAATCAACTCGATAACCTACGGAGGCACAATACCATACACATTCCTATGGTCAACTGGCGAAACCACAAACACGCAAATAAATGTCCCAGCAGGAAACTATTCGATTGTAGTCACCGACAGCCATGGTTGCACTGCCGAAGCATATATAGCAATATCACAGCCAGATGAACTTCGGATTTCCAGCAGCATCACCAACCAGCTATGCGACAACAACTGCAACGGAAAAATTAAAACCTCAGTCATCGGCGGCATCCAACCATACCAATACAGATGGTCGAATTCGGAAACGACAAGCTATATAGAAAATCTCTGCCACGGAGACTATTCGCTGACAGTTACCGATGCAAACGGCTGCCGACTTTATGAAGAATATTCAATTACCAACTTGAGATATGTTCCCGCCCTTGATGCAACGATAAGTTCCGATATAATTTATCGTGGCGAATATGTCAGACTTTCTGCAATAACCGAAACTAGTGGCACCTTCGAATGGGACAATGGAAAAATACTTGACAATGAAATGGCTGCATCCCCATTGGCGCATCCATCAGAAAATACACTTTTCTCGGTTATATTCCACGATGGCAACAATTGCATCGCAATCGACACAATTTCGGTGATTGTAAAAGAAGTAATTTGCGGAGACCCATATATTTTCGTACCCAACGCATTCACTCCCAACGGTGATGGCAACAACGACTATTTCCGTCCATTCTACCCGGGCGCCATTGTAACGGAAATGTATTTTGCAGTTTATGACCGCTGGGGATCAATAGTCTATGAAACCGACAACATTCGCGCCGATGGCTGGAACGGAACATACAAGGGCAAACAACTTGCTCCCGATGTATATGTATTTTGGCTGAAAGCCAAGTGTATAAATGGTGAAGAATACGAACATCGCGGCAATGTGACATTAATCAGGTAAAAAGCATGGAAGAAACAATATCAACTATAAGTTCATACGTCTGGAGCGCACCGCTTGTTATATTGTGCTTGGCAGCAGGACTTTATTTCTCCTTTGGAACAAGATTCGTTCAGGTAAGACGATTCGGCGAAATGGTAAAATTGCTTTTTTCTACCGACAAGACACAAAAGACAGGTATTTCGTCGTTTCAGGCGTTTGCGATGGCACTGTCGGGACGAGTTGGCACTGGAAACATTGTCGGCGTAGCAACCGCAATAGGCTACGGCGGTCCAGGTGCAATAGTCTGGATGTGGATAATTGCCTTCCTCGGTGCAGGTTCCGCCTTTGCAGAAGCAACTCTCGCTCAAATCTACAAGGAGGAACACAACGGACAATTCCGCGGCGGTCCATCCTACTACATCGAAAAAGGTCTGAAATGCAAATGGCTGGCAATAATATTCGCCGTATGCTCAGTGCTTGCCTGTGGAATTTTCCTTCCGCCAATACATTCAAACGGAATCGCCACATCTTTTTCCAATGCCTTTGGCATCGACACCATGTATGCGGGAATAATCGTAGCAGTGCTAATAGGACTTGTAATCATAGGCGGAGTGAAGCGTATTGCAAATGTTGCACAGGTAATAGCCCCGCTGATGGCAGTTATTTACATAATTCTTTCGATTGTAGTTCTAATTTGCAATGCAGGAAATGTTCCATCAGCATTCAAGGATATGATTACAAGCGCTTTCGGAATGAATGAAATGCTTGGCGGAATACTCGGCAGCACCATTGCATGGGGAGTAAAGCGTGGAATCTACTCAAATGAGGCAGGACAAGGAACCGGCCCTATCGTGGCTGCGGCAGCAAAAGTCTCCCACCCTGTAAAACAAGGACTTGTGCAAGCATTTTCGGTTTACATCGACACTTTGTTAGTATGCACCGCAACAGCAGTAATGATTCTCGCCACCAAGACCTATAATATATACGATGGCGACGGCAACCTGCTATTCGCTTCTCCTATCGCACAGTTAGGCGCACCCGATGTTTCATATACATCAACCGCACTCGGAACACTTGTCGGCTCATCTTGGGGAAACATTACTATTTCAGTAACACTATTTTTCTTCGCTTTCACCACAGTAATGGCATATTACTACTACGCCGAAACCAATGTCGTATATCTTTTCGGTAACGGACGCAAGGAAAAGATTGCAATCTGGTGCGTAAGACTATCGGTCATTGGCATGGTGTTCTTCGGTTCGCTCCACGAAGCAAAGACTGTGTGGGACTTAGGCGACATTGGCGTGGGTTCGATGGCATGGATAAATGTAATTGCAATCCTCTTGCTTTCGCCAAAGGTTTTCAAACTGCTGAAATCTTTCGAAAAGCAGAAGAAGCAAGGCAAGGAACCCGAATTCCACCCCGAGGAAATGAATATCAAGGGAGCAGACTTCTGGGAGAAGAAGAAAAATGACAATGCTTAGTCAACCATTTGAAAAAGTTGCTATTAACAAGATTATACGCTGATGTTAAAAAAAATCGCCTGCCAATGGCAGATTATTGACAATATAAGAATAAATTTGCATCTGCGTTGATTTTGGCGCAATAGTGGAATTTTATATTTAGTAACAATAAATTATACGGATATGTTAGAAATTACAGAACAGAACTACGATGAATTAATAGGCAATACCAATCTGCCAGTAGTATTGGACTTTGGTGCAACATGGTGCGGACCTTGCCAGGTTATAAAGCCATACATTGAAAAGATGAGCAACACTTACGAAGGCAAGGCAATAGTTGCAAAGGTTGACATCGACGAAGCAGGCGACCTCCCAATGAAATTCGGCATTAGAAATGTGCCTACCGTAATTTACCTGAAAGGCGGAAAAGTTGTTGACCGCGTTGTCGGTGCTGTTCCAGAAGCACAGTTAATTGAGAAACTCGAAGCTATTTTATAAGTCAGGGAAATGACAATAAATGAAATACAAGACGGAATAATCGAAGATTTTTCCGTCTTTGACGATTGGATGGACAAGTATGCCTACCTCATTGAGCTTGGTGGTGAACTGCCAGCATTTGATGAGGCTCATCGTACCGACAGCAACCTTATAAAGGGATGCCAGTCGAAAGTATGGTTCAATGCTGAATATGTTGACGGGAAAATCGTTTTCACCGCCGACAGCGATGCCATAATAACCAAGGGAATAGCATCGTTGCTAATAAAGGTGATGTCGAACCAGACTCCCCAAGACATTTTGAATGCCGACCTGTACTTCATTGATAAAATCGGTCTTACGCAACACTTGTCCCCCACCCGTTCAAACGGATTGCTTTCGATGGTAAAGCAGATTAAGATTTACGCACTCGCATACTCAAAAAAGTAACAAAATGAAGACTAAACTCGAATTGCAACAGGAGATTATTGCTGCCTTGCGCACTGTAAGCGATCCCGAAATCAATGTCAACATATACGAACTCGGGCTTATTTACCGCATTGACATAAACGACAACAACGATGTGGAAATTGACATGACCATGACCGCACCCAACTGCCCTATGGCCGAAGACCTTTTAGTCTGGGCACGCGATGCCGTAAAAAATATTGAAGAAGTAAAATCCGTAAACATAAATCTTGTCTTCGATCCTCCTTGGACACCATCAATGATGAGCGAAGAAGCAAAGTTGGAACTCAATATGTTCTAAACCTTGTAAAATAAAGATTACCAAACATTTGGTTTACCTAAGCCTCAATCTTTTGCCAATGCTAAGGATTGAGGTTTCTTTTATGCCATTCAAATCGCAAATCTGCTTTACCGAAACATGATACTTACGAGCAATGGCAGAGAGAGTATCTCCCGACTTAACCACATGATACTGTGAGTTGTCCACAAACTTCATATAGTCGAAATTGCTTGCATAAATAGGAATTCTGTCGGCAACCAAGGCACCGGTCTGCGCATTAAAGACAAGTTCTGGGTCGAAGGCATTGTCCTTCAGACGAGTCTCGAAATGCAGGTGGTTCGATGTCTTTCCGCCTACACCTATTGTTTCGCCAGCATTGACTTTCTGGTTGACCTTGCATTTTACATCGTCGAGATGTGCATATACGGTTTCTAGTCCATTGTAATGTCTGATAACCACAGCGTTACCATATTTAGAACCGCTCCACCCAGCGAAACGAACAATGCCGTCGAAGGCTGCAACAACAGCATCGCCAGAATTAAGAGCAATGTCAATTCCCGTGTGCATCTTTCCGCTACGCATACCAAAACTCGAAACCACCTTTCCTTTTGCAGGGAAACTTGAAGCAGCATTGCCAAAGTCGAAGACACTCGCATCTATTGTTCGTGCGTAATCGGGATTTTGTGCATAAACTGAGGTTGTAACCCAGTTTTCGGCCTTAATGTCTGTTGTATCGATTGTTGCTGATTTTACATCTGCTTGTATTTCAATGTATTGCCAGCTCTTGTCATCGAATATTACTACCGACAGGTTGCCACGCGATATGGTATCGACGGCTACTTTTGCCTGCGAAAACGACAGTGTGGAGACAGCGCATAAGGCAATTGCAAGCGATATTCTTTTCATACTGCAAAAGTAGGGAATTCTAACGAGAGGAAAAGTTTTTTTGAAAAATGTTTGTCGTTCCGCTCAAACCACGAAGGCTTTTACTTGTTATTCGCTTCTTCTGATTGATTTTTACGCTTCTTTCACGGTCATTCCGTAAAGTAGAACGAACAGCATAAGGAACGTTGCTTGTGAGTTCACTTATACGGTACCTTTAGCTCGGCGTAGCCAATCTCCGTTTGCGTACTATTAGGAGATTGCGGATAACCGTCTTCACAACGCTCCTCATCCAGTATCGCGTGTTCCGACTGGTTTCCGCAATGACAGAAAACACCAGCCAAGGCGGCAATCAAGGTATACTCCGCTCCGCTTCGTATTTGCTAAAAATGTTGCGGAATGACGGCAATAGCCCTATTCCACCACGAACTTATATCCTACTCCATTGATTCTCAGCAGATACATTCCCTGCTTCATCTGCGACACATCAATCTCACTGCCCGAAACAAAACCGCTATCTAGCAAACGCCCTTCAATAGAATAGATTTCATAATTGCCTGTGACATCCGAATCAAATTGAAGTTTTCCATTGGTAACAGG
>JAEEGG010025158.1_pt1 | contig 11479 bp, 15 predicted proteins | sample 9134161 | NCBI WGS metagenome assembly JAEEGG01 (sample SAMN16246543, study PRJNA631951) | gut metagenome | biome: gut microbiome; feature: rumen; material: CR-attached | host: Bos | place: Iran: Karaj | collected 2018-10 | reverse complement strand
CTCGACGCCGTCCCCGCAGGCAATCGCTTGCTGCATCTCGATCTGCAGGCCAAGAATGCCATGGTACAGGGCGACGAACTCATGCTCATCGATATGGGCGAAGTAGGCTACGGCCATCCTGTACTCGACCTGGCACACGCCTATTCGTCGCTGATTCTGTTTGTTGGCGATTACGAGGCCGTCATCGGCATGCCCCGCGAGTTAGGCGAACAGTTGCTCGATCTGACTATCGACTATTATTTCGAGGGCCAGTCTGCTGACATCATTGCCCTTCGCAAGCAGCAGATAGCCGCTGTGGCAAGCATCCGCAACTACAGTTGGCTTGCCCTCAGCGACTCCTTCCCCGAGGCAGTCATCCAGCAGTGCCAGCAGCTCTTCAACGAGCGCGTCATCCCCCACCGCAATCACATCCTCAACGTCATCAGCACCCTAAAAGAATGGTGCTGATAACGTTACTCATCTACGCTTGTATAAATGCTACCTTTCTTCTGTTATCTTTAGGTCGCACTGCAAAGTGCAGCCAGATGGCACCATAACGGTTCTTCTCTATTAGCAGCTCATCATAGTCCTGTGCTGATTCTTTAGCGTAGGCTATCAAAATAGCAGCATATTCTATTGCCTGTTCCATACCATTGGTTCGGATATCCACCGCACACCCCGTTAAGTGATTACTATTCGCCGCTCCCCCAACCTTACGATTTAACTGCGGTGATCGATAACCAGAGTTGATGATAATAGGATGTGAGGCTTTCTCCCTCAATACTTCCAACCACTCACACAATCGCTTTAGGTTTGCAATCGCCTCATGACTGGGAATATTATACACCTCAGGATACTTGCTCCTGGTGAACTCCCCGAGCACAAAATGCTCGGAGAGGTTTGCTTTACTATTTAACTGTACTATAGGTTCCATACTTTCTTTTCTTTTTGTTTACGTTAATCGGTGTACTATTTGGAAATGCGATGCTATACGCGGCATCCAAATCGGGTAGTTTTACGTGACGTAGGCCTAACCCTAATTTGGTGGCTACGATAGCCCTAAGCAACTCTCGATGTATGCGGGGATAGTGTCTCGGAGATGACAACAGATCGTTGCCACACACCTGTTCGTCGCTCACCACCGTATGTTTGCACACCTGCCAGATAAAGTCGTCGGTAGCTTCAGCACCAAACCACAACTTAAGTACGTTACGCACACTGAACCGCTTATAACAGCTTGAAAGCACGCGCCTTGTGCGCTCCAGCTGACGCCAGAGCTGCACAAAGCATGCTTGATTATTCTGAATGTCCATGTTCTTAATGACTAATGACTATTGACTATAATGACTAACTCACCTTGCGATACCCGCCATCATCGGTCAGCGATACCAGCCCCTGCTTACGCCAGTTTTTCAGCATCTGCTGCACGCTGTTGCGGGTAACATCGGCACCCTTGATGGCTACGCTGAACTGCATGGCTTGATCGAAACTGAACTGCACATCCAGGCGATCGTAGATGGTATCGTTCTTAGAACGACGACTCCTACTGTTACCGGCAGCATAATCCCTGCTGCGATAGGCATTTTCTATGCGATCGCGAAAATAATACAACGCACTATCCAACAGCTGGTCGGCTATCACGTCGTACATATCCAGCATAGCCGGCGTCTGTGTTTTCTGCAGCATCTCCTTCCATAAGTAGGGTTTCTGCTTCAGCTGGGTTTCGGCACCATTCAGTCCGTGTTTCTGTATCAGCTGCTCGCACACCTTACACAGCATCAAGCAGCACACCATTCGCTGGGCAGTAACACAGGTACGGAATCGTTCACGAGCCTTTACACGGTCGTCGTTCATCATGGCTTCGAGTCGTATTTTTTCAAGCCATGCCCTACCCCTTGCTTCCAGTTTTTGCAGCACCACTTCGCCTGCCATCAGTGGTAACAGATGTGCCACCTGCTGTATGCGTTCGGTCTGTCGGTCGGTCAGTACATAGGGCTTATCCTCCAACTTGGCATAGGTATTATCGGGCGTTTGCGACAGGGCTATACGACTCTGGAAACCATCAGTATAATTGGTTACCACACGGTACAGCGCATCGGGTGTGCCGCACATCACCACATTCCACAGCAGGTGCTTAATATGCACATTCACCGCCTCGGCACTCTTGGCCTCACGATCGTACCTACTGCCATCGTAACTCTGACGCAGCAGTACCGAGAAATCGCTCATAGCCGAACGCCATTTCTGTGCCACGGTATCAGCCTCGGGTGTAAACGAAAATGCATGTTTACCTTCAACGTTTGCCAAGCGCTCGGCCAGGTTAGCCACCGTGTTGTTCAGGGCGATATAACGCACAGGCAGCTTAAGCTCTTCGGGCTGTTCCTTCTTGTTTTTAGAGGCTCGTTTCTTTCGTCGATACTCGTCCTCCTGCTGCTGATACATCTCGTCCATAGCCGAAACTTCGCTCATCCAGGCATCCACCACCGGGTCGATATCGCCCTTGCGGCTGGCAAACTCACCAACAATGTACGATATCAGATTAAGTCCGCGCACACGCCCGTGTACATCAAGCTTTACCCCTGTGGCCAGCGCACCTATGCATGGACAAACCGCCGTAATGATTGGCATGGCCAATTCGGGACCTACTGCCGCCACCGAATCCTTAACACCCTGAGGCAACTTCTTAATTGACAATTGAGAATTGATAATTGACAATTGCTGGTCGTCGGTATCGATGGTATCATAGGTAGATGTGGCGAGGGCTGCCACTATCTGGTCCATCAGTCGCGAACCCTTGGTAGGTTCCTTACAAGCCGAGTGGATGATAGAGCGCATTTCGTGATCGGGTAATCCCAAGTTGGGCATCAGCGCCAGTAGCCACTCCTCGCTGTCGTCGCAAATAGAACGCAGGTTAGCAGCCAGTTGGTGCAGTCGCTTGTTGCGTTCGCCTGTGTTAGGAACCCCACCCGTTCGCCGCCAAAACTCCGCAATAATATCCTTATACGCTATGCCCTTGAATTTATTTTGGCACGGATTACACGGATTTACACGGATTTTTTCTTGGCACGAATTTCGCGAATTACACGAATTATTATCATCCGAGGACTTAATTAATCCGTGTAAATCCGTGTCATCCGTGCCTAAAACTTCTTCCGAAACAAAGATAGCATCATCCAGGTAAATCAGTTCATTGCCCGATGTAGTAAAGAACACGCGGGTGATGTCCTTAGCCCCACTATCATAAGCCACAGATATCAGATTGCTCGCCCATTTCAGGTTCTCCTCCTGGCTCAGTTCGGGCTTTCGCGCAAACACCAGATGGTAGCCACCGCCACGGGCACTCTCTTCGAGCATCAACAAGCCCAGCTCATCTTTCTTACTCAGGATGCGCTCGCGGATAGCTGGCATCTCATCGGCCGATAGGTGGTCGATATCCATACCTACAGTGGTGCTCATGCGGGTGCTACCCTTCAAGGTGTCGTCTTCGTTAGGCAAACAGCTGTAGTTCATCTGCTGCAACTTGTGTTTCAGCGCCTCCTCGCCATTGCGGATACGCTGCACCAGTTGCCGCTGCTCGCCACCATTTCGCAAAGCCAGATACTCCTCTCTCGAAAGGACGGGGCGCATCATCTTCGCCCCATCCTTGTAATATACTAAGTGGCAACTCATCCCAGCTCACCTCCTTCCAAAAGCAACTTCCTAATCATCTTGCTGGCTATGGCGTTTGCCTGTTCAGTTAGTTTCTGGGGTAACTGCCCTACCTCATCATCATCCAGCGAGAATACAAAATAGTAGCGACCGTTACGACCGTGCGACAACGAGCAGTTATCCTCACGAAACAGCGGCTTGTTCTTTGGTCGCTTAGGCAACTCGCTCATATACACGTTACCATCACGCATGCCCTGCACCACGAACTTACCCTTAAAAGCCTCGGCCGCCACATCCTCGCAGCACTCAAAATCAAGTGTGCGCAGTCCTGTTTCCAACTTGCCAAAGGTCATCAGACCTTCAACCATTACCTGTTCTCCTAAAATTCTGCTTTTTCTTGTTTTCATATTTTTTCTAAGTGTTTAAGCGAGAAGAAGTTTCGGATTCCTTGGCCATTTACTCGAGAATATCCTCCTCACCCTCAACTCAGAAAATTAATGTTTAATGTTTAATAACTACGATATCGGTCGCAAGTATTTCTTGGAACACCTGCCCCTGATACTCATGTGTAGAGAAACGAAGTGTGGCTGCCACCACATCACCTTCGTAGAACCTGCACGCCGCCAGATTGCCCAGCATGGCGCACACATACTCGTTTTCGAACTTCCCGCCACCCATCTCGCGCAGCACAATGTTGCACTTCTGGATGGTACCGTTTTCTGTTTTCGACGACTGTACGCCAAAGGCCTCGCCCTGGCGCACCACTTTTAAGATTTTTGTTTCCATAATGTGTATCAATAAATCAAATTAACACTTGTAAATCACCGAGAAGCCTCAGGTTTACGAGTGCAAAATTAAGCACTTTTTGGCATTGAAAAGCAGAAAAATAAAGGTATCTCCCGACCATTTCGCAGTCGGAAACAGTCGGGAGAAATATGTCGAAAACCTAGTATTTACAGGTGTTTCGGTTAAAGGTCGGAAATGGTCGGAATAAAATTCTCTATTGCATCAGCATCGGCAGATAACTCTTTTCGTGGTTTGGCCAATTTAAGCGATTGCCCCTGTTTGGTAAAGCATTGTGCTGCCAGTTCGTTCATGTGTGCTATGGTCATCTGTTTCTTCGCAAGCACCTCGTTATTCACCTTTACCAGCATCAGTCGTGCCGTCTCAACTGTTTTCATCCACTCTATCGGTTTAATGTCAGTTGGCTGATTGGTTGAGAAGCCCATCAGATACTGCCAGCAGCTCATCTCGGTATCAGGAGCAATAAATCCATTTCTAATCAGGAACTCGAACCACTGTTTGCCCGCTGCCTCATTGTTGTTAATAGGAAAATGAGCCACCTGGGCTACCGAGCACTCCTCGTAGCGGGCGTGCCGCCCCTCCATACGTATCTCGCGGTCGTCATCGGGCTGTGCATTCGCACCACGACGCTCTATATACTGCGCCTCATCACCCGTCATTATTATTCTTCTTGCCATTGTATCTTATTATTCTTTATTTTCTATATAACTAGCATTATCGCCTGTTAATATCACATTACGCTTTTCGTGTATAGCCTTTTCATCTTCGGCTTTCTTGGCGATAGCATTTGTCATTTCTACAAATGCTATGCCTGAAACAAATCGCCATATAACCTCGCGAGGAATATGCCGATAATATAGTTTTGAAACAAAGCGTTCGGGGTTAGCCTTCCATTCAAAGTACAAGTTTTCGGGAAACTCTTCCAGTTCCTTTTCTACCGTCTTGGCATTATACTTTCGTTGGTGCACCATCAGATGTTTTCGTGTATCGGCCGACTGCATCTGCTCTTTCCAAAACTCCAGCACACTACCACACGTTGTCTCACGACCTGTACGTCCAGCTGACATTGTAAGTTCGTCGATGACCTCCTGAAACTCGCAGTCACCGATATCAGTAAGCATCTCTATCAGGTGTTTTCGATAGTCGCTCATTTCGCCCGAAATATCGTATTTCAGATAAGCGGAAAAACGTTTTACTAGCGAGATAAAGTGCGCCTGTGCTTCATCATCCCATTCATCACGTTCGGTTAGTCGGTCTATTATTTCATCGCGCATATAAACCAGGTTATCAAACTCTTCTGGAATATCGAGTACAGGACCAGTATATTTCCAATCCAGAAATATTTTTTGCGGATACAAGTCGGTTACAGGGCCTTTATATTCTAACACCACACACTCGAACGCTACACACGGGTGCTCGATATTAGAACCAACTATCATACCTCTTAATTTGTTTTGTTCGCTGCATCGTAGCGCCCCCCATGCTCTCGGTAGCTCTGGACTTGATACATATCCTACGTGTCGCCCCAGCCAGTCGTAAGCACGAACGGCAACCTTGTCGCTGTCGTTAGCGCTTTCAGGTCTGAGAGTCATAGCATGCCCAGGCGCCTCAGCAAGAAACTCGCCGACATGCCCATAAAGATCTTTACGGTAAGGAATACCTACTATATTTAGTTGTATAATACTCATAGTTGAAGTTGGTATAGGGTAAGTTAGCCCAAAAACGATGGCAAAGATAAATAAAAAATGTGTGTTTCAAGTATGGTGATTCTTTAAAATTTGCGAGTTTAAGGTTTTTTAAATGATGGCTAATGTTTCTACTCATTAACCATCATTACCTGCTACGGGCACATCGTCCAAGAAAGGCAAGCGATCAGCCACATCCTCGTGACATGCAAAGCAGTCGGTTTGCGTGTCCTCTGCCTTTACGATGTCGGGAATCTTATGCTTATACGTTGCGAATGTTTTCAAATTTTCAATTTCTTCGCGACGTGCCTTGCTGATGGCAGCATATTCTTCTTCACGTTCAATGCCAAGGAAACGACGTCCCAATAGATTGGCTGCAATGCCAGTTGTGCTACTACCTGCAAAGGGGTCGAGAATCCAATCACCAGGCTTTGTTGAAGCCATAATAATACGACTCAACAAGCCCAGTGGTTTCTGTGTAGGATGCTTGGTACACGATTTCTCCCAAGGCGCAATAGCAGGTAAGCGCCACACATCTGTCATTTGCTTCTCATCGTTGATGTGTTTCATCAGCTCATAATTATAATAATGCGCTACCTTATCCTTTTTTCGAGCCCATATTACAAACTCTGTAGAGTAAGTAAAGTAGCGGCACGAAATATTGGGTGGCGGGTTTGTTTTGGCCCACGTTATCACATTAAGAATCTTATACCCCAGCTGCGTTAGGCAATTTGCCACCGAGAAGATGTTGTGGTATGTACCCGATATCCAAATAGTGCCGTTGTCCTTTAGTTTCTCTCTACATAAGGACAGCCACTTCAGGTTAAACTCATTAATCTCTTCAGGCGACATACTTTTGTCCCAATCGCCCTTATCTACACAAACCACCTTACCACTCTGCACACTAATGCCTCCACTCGATAGGAAATAAGGTGGGTCGGCAAATATCATGTCGAACTTAAAGTCGAACTGTGGCAGCAGCTCAAACGTATCACCACATATCAAGTTAAAGTCGTGGTTGGGAGATTTGTAATATGGGATAATCATTTAGTTGTCATCATTAATTCTCTTACAAACTCCATGATAGTACCCTAACGCATAAGCAGCATGGGGACTTTTATGTCGTTGCGCTTTGGCTTGGCTTTCTTCGAGATTGGCCAATACATTATCAACACTTAGCGAGCCATTGAGATTATATCCCGCTTCATAGCCTGCCTCATAAGCACATGCAGCACATTTATGTCTGCCAACTCCACCTTGGTCTGTAGGTAAAGTGGACATTATTCTTTGAATCTGAGTATGATCTTTTTTACAAGCCATATTTATTTTACTAAATCTAAGAATTCTGTAATATTTGTGAGGTTATATACACTTGGAATTGTATTGTATGCTTCTTCGAGTTTGTTGCGAGCAGATTTCCAACCTATACCATCAGTGATCCAAACAAATTCAAAACCCTTGACTGAGTTAACCTTTGGTGCAAGGTCGGTATAAGAACGAGCTACCTCGTTAAGTTTTGAACCACCCCCACTGTAGAAATTCACCTCAATGAGATATTTCTTGTCCGAAGTCTCGATGAAGAAATCAAAACGTTTCTCGTCGGTCCCCAACACAGAGAGTTCTGGAAACTCAGAAGAATAGACCTCCTGGCGAAAGTCAACATTTGCATCACTAAACAATTTAGCAACAGTATTCTCCATAATGTGTCCACTTCGGTTTTTACGAGCATTAGTATCCAGTCCTGTCTCAATGCCAAATACATAATCAACCAAATCTTTGATGCGCTGAGAACGGAAAACTTCAGCAAGCCCGGTTTCTTCGAGAAATTCTACAACCTTCTCACTCGATTCAAAGTAACTTTTAAGCAAAACCACGTTTCCATCACTGTTTACTACAGGCTTGGTACCTTCGTCTCTTACAGCAATCAATATACTTAGAACTTCAAAAACTTCAGGATCACGTTTCCATAGTTCGTCAACACATTTAGCTAAATCATCTTTGCCTATCAGATAATTTAACGTGTTCAAACTAATCTCGATTTCTGCAACATTTTCCGATATCTTTTCAAAATCGCAGAAAAAATCCAATGTCTGGTTGGTCTCTTTTAGTTGAGACATAAACTTGTTAAAATCCTTACTCATAGTTCTTGATTAATAATTCGGTTAGTTTACCACGTTTACTTGGGTTTGCATTGATGGCACGAGAGGCATATACACGATGGATATGGAATGGCGCATAGATATTCTCGAAGAATGTATCCTCAGGATTCTTTGCAGAACAATCAGAATTGCTAAGCATCCACATCACGTTAGGCTGTTCGTTAAGACGTGTGCAGAAATCACGAAGTCGTGTCTGCTCAGCATCATTAAACTCTTCTTTTGCATACGAGTTAAAGCTGGATGTAGCATTCAGCGGACGATAAGGCGGATCGAAATAAAAAAAGTTCACCCCCTCACCCATTTCATCTGCAGTTCTTTCAAAATCGCCATTCAGTATGGTTACATCAGCACGATTAAGCATCTCGCTATCAGCCATTATCGTTTCGGCATTGCAAATCGTTGGATGAAGATTGCGACCAAAAGGCACATTGAACTTGCCCTTACCATTTACACGATAAAGGCCGTTGAAACACGTGCGATTAAGAAACATCAGGTATTTTGTTCGATCTACATCATCGAGCTCATTTTCATTAAAGATATTCCTCACGTTCAGGAAATATTCTTTCTTTGTCTCTTCACCAGGCTGCGAAAAATAATCTTGTTCCAAGGCAGAAAGCCTGTTTATCAGCTCATCCGGTTGCTGCTTGATAACACGATAGGCAGTTACCAAATGCGGATTGATATCATTAATTACCGCATGAGTGATATTGGGGTACTTATGCAGCATGTAGAAAAGCATTGCTCCTCCACCTACAAATGGTTCAATATATGTGAACTCCTGACCTTGCAGTTCGCCTGGCAGATGTTCGTCGAGTTGTGATAAAAGTTGTCCTTTGCCTCCAGCCCATTTTAGAAAGGGCTTAGCTTCTTTACTCATCGTCTTTTTGCCGTTTTTAAGTGGACAAAAAGAAAGCGCACCTCCTCCGTTTTCCAACTCCAGACAAAGGCAGTCCACCACAGAAGCCCATACAGAGAGAAGGAAAGGAAGGGGGTACGCCTATACAATGATAGGCGTATCCGCATTCCCCGAGACTCTCTGTATAAATGTTTGGTGGACTTTTATGTCTGAGGTCTCTTCGAATTTAGATACTGCTATCTAATTTCCCACAATGTTAATTGCGCTAATGATGAGTATCAAAAGCGGTGCAAAGATAGTGATTTCTTCCGAAAACTACAAGCACTCACTCAGATTTTTCATCTTTCACGCTAAAATCCGTATAATTGTAGTCTGAATCATCCAGCACAATCCTGCATTTTCGATAATCTTGTCTCACCTTCTCTATAGCGTCTTCTTCATCAGAAGCCTCTACTTCAACGATGCGACTCAACACCTCTAACACTTCAATGCTGTACTTCTTCATACAAGATGCAAAAGTAGCGCAAAAACATGAGAAAAACAGTAATAGATCAAAACTTAACAAAAAAGATCAAAATAGATCAAAATCGAGAAAAACGTAACATCAAGGCTAAAAAATACAATTTGCAGCAAAAAAGACAGAGAAAATGATTACCTTCTCCGTCTTTTATTATTCCAAGGAATAGTTTTACCTATTCCTTACTCATTCAGAAGTTTTTCAATATCATCGGCCAGTTCACGAAGATGTTCTTTTACTTCGTCTTGGATGGGGCGGCGCGATTCTATTAGATTCTTTACCACGCTATCAAAAGCAAAGATAGTCTTTCCGCCTTCCTCTATCTCTCCATTGACAAAGCAGTCGAAACGATCTTCATCAATGAAACGGTCCAATGCATAATAACAATCCTCGTTTTGTTTTATATCACTAAGCTTCTTAACAGCTTCATCGATGTCGAAATCTTCGAGCTCAAAATCATCCAATGCTGATGCCGCAAGTATTCTTCCATCGTCAGTCTCAATCATTACCTTATAGTTGCATACAGTGCAACAACGATATTTGCTGTCTTTGAACGCCTTGTAACTCACAAGGTGTGGTAAATGTATTACATTAATTATTCTTGCCATTTTGTTTTAAATATAAGATACTTTATAACGCCACTTTATTCAATTCGTTTTTAATTGCACGATTGATAAAATCATTGATGGTTGAACCTGTGCCGGCTACGAATGCTGCCACACGGGAATGTAGTTCCGACGACATTCTGAGATTCAATTTTCCGCTATATGGTTTAGCAGGCTCCACACCGTCAGCTTTACAGCCTTCGATATAGCTGTCGATGCCATCTTCAAAATCCTTACGCAGTTCAGCTAAGGTCTGCCCCTCGTAGGCAATCAGATCTTTGCTCATACCCTGCACTTTTCCAAACAAGCAATCGTCTTCCTTGCTGTACTCCACGCTACCCTTGTAGCCTTTATACTCCAAATAATCCATAGTAATCCCTCCTTGTTAAATTAAACCATTATTCTTTAAATGTTGATAGATTATCTTAACCATCCACTCTTTCATGATACTTCCCGGATGTGGTCGATGTATGTCGATATAATTACCTGTCACATCGTTTTTAAATCTCACACGAGATCCCGATGTGGCACCTTTGTTATGTTCGTGATAGCCGAAGTATGCCAGCAGACTCAGAGTTTCCTCATACGTAAAGTCCTTTGGTTTCTTCTTGAATCGCTCAACCAATTTTTCTTTTGATCCCATAATTAATCGTTCTACGCCGCAAAGGTACTATTTTTAGTACTAACTACCAAACGTTTTTAAGATTTTTTTCAGTCATTAGTAGTCATTAGTCATTAGTCATTAAGAGTAGTGGAAGTGTGTTGTAAGTATTAAAAGAATATATATAATATATTATATATATTCTTTTATTTAAAATACAGGGTTGTTCGAGGCTTATTGACTATTGACATTAATGACTATTGACTGCACAGATTTTTTTTCGAGAAAAATGAAAAAAGTTGGGGAATTATTCGTAGACCGCAATCAAAATATCGTACCTTTGCACCGTTGAAATGAATGAGACAGATGGCGACCGCGTGCGGCAAAACTATTTCCCACGTGCACTAAGAAATTCTCCCACACGAGGGCGCAAATCTACATTAAACATTGAGACATTAAACATTAAACATTAACTATTAAAATTATTTTTACAAACTTAAAATTAGAATTATGGCATTGAAAGTTAAAGCACAGGAAAAGTTGCAGAAGATTGGCAAGTATGAGGGCACTTATCGCTACATCATGATGCCGGAGTTGTACACCTCGCTCTCTCAGGAAAAGGTGA
>JAEEGG010025156.1_pt1 | contig 11479 bp, 11 predicted proteins | sample 9134161 | NCBI WGS metagenome assembly JAEEGG01 (sample SAMN16246543, study PRJNA631951) | gut metagenome | biome: gut microbiome; feature: rumen; material: CR-attached | host: Bos | place: Iran: Karaj | collected 2018-10 | reverse complement strand
CGGCCCTTAAAACAGAGGAGGAATAAGATATGGCAATTAAAAGTAAAAGTCGTCAGAAAAAGTTCGATACCCGTATCGACTTCACTCCTATGGTTGACATGAACATGCTGTTGATCACCTTCTTTATGTTGTGTACCACCATGATCAAGAGCCAGACGCTCCAGATCGCGCTGCCTACCAACGAGAAGGTTGAGAAAGAGCAACAGAACAAGGTTAAGGAATCTGAGGCTATCACCATCATCATCGACGGTAAGATCGATGAGAAGACTGGCCTCGCCAAGCCTGAAGAGGGCATGCTTTACTACTATGAAGGCAAGCCCGAGACTGCTAATCTCGCTCAGGGCGAAAGCAACATGAAGCAGGCCGAGTTCGGCTCTACTAAGGGTGCTTATGACGCTATCCGCGGGATTCTACAAGAGCGTAACAAGGAGGTCGTGCTGAAAGTGAACGACCTGAAGAAGAAATGGAAAGAAATGGGCTTCTCCAACAACGAGGAGAAGAACGACTCCATCTTCCAGGTTGAGCGCAAGAAGGCGATGAACGACTCGACCTTGAAACGCCCGGTTGTGATCATCAAGGCTACGCCTCACGCCAGCTATGCTAACGTCGTTAGTGTACTTGACGAGATGCAGATCAATAACATCAACCGCTATCAGATCGACCGCATGAATGAGGTTGACTCGGCGATGATGATTATGGTCAAGGCCAAGAATGAAAAGAAGTGATGTGGGATTAATGGTTTTGTTTAATCTTTAAGAAAAGAAATGTATTATGGCAAAAGAAGTTGATCTTTCATCGCGTGAATGGTGTGACCTTGTCTTTGAAGGAAAGAATAAGGACTTCGGTGCATATGTAATCCGTACCGAATCTCCCAAGCGTCACAATATGGCTGTCCTGTGGACCCTTATCGGTGCCGTTGCCGTCGCAGCCCTCGCATTTGGTTTGGTAAAGGCTAATCAGTACCTCGAGGAGAGGCGCTTGGCCAATGCTCAGGATCAGACTGAGGTGCTCATCGACATGAGTCAGGAGGCTGAGGAACCCGAACCCGAACAGCAGCGCGTAGAACCCGAGAAGCCCGAGGTGCTTCCCGAGGAGGTGCTCAAGTCGGTAAAGGTAACCGAGCTCCAGATCGTCGAGGACGAGAAGGTAAAGAAGGAAGATGAGATCAAGACCCAGGACGAGCTCAAGGAAACCGAAACCGCTTTCGGTCAGAAGGATAACGAGAAAGGTACTGAGGACCGTAACGTTACCAAGACCCTGAAGGACGAGGTTGTCGTTGAGAAGAAGGAAGAAAAGCCCAAGGAGGTTAAGGAGGAAGTCTTCCGTTCAGTAGAGCAGATGCCCCAGTTCCCCGGTGGTGAAGCTGCACTGATGAAGTATCTCCAGTCACACATCAACTATCCGCCCATGGCTGCCGAGAACAATGTTCAGGGCCGCGTGGTTGTACAGTTCGTTGTTGACAAGACTGGTAAGGTAGGTGAAGTTAAGGTTGTCCGCTCGGTGGACAAGGATCTCGACAAGGAGGCCGTTCGCGTCTGCAAGTCGCTGCCCAAGTTCACTCCGGGTCGCCAGAATGGTCAGGCTGTGTCCGTATGGTACACGCTGCCCGTTACCTTCAAGCTCCAGGGTACCAACTAATCGACAATTCGGTTAATCCCGTATAGTAAAAAAGAGGGTGTGTCAATATTCTGACACATCCTCTTTTTCGTAACATGCTGGAAAGCATAAGACAAAGCCTCAGCCTGGGAAAGCTGAGGCTTTGTTCTGTCAAGAGGATTTGTTAACATTCATTGGTGTCTGGACACACACACAACGCTGTAAAGGTACTGAATGTAGTGCCTCGCCTTGGCGGGCAACGAGAAGCCGGAAATCATCACCATCAATAGCTTCCTCTACTTCGTTAAAAAACAAGGTCACCATGGACTTTGCCTTCTTCGCAATCAATCTTAACATCAATAAAATGGCGTCATCATCACTACCCAAAATTCCGAATTACCCCCAAATGACCTTTTTGTTTTATAAAGCACTGGCTATCAGTGCTCTATGATTTAAAGTATGACCATCAAATGCTCGCTGTTTTTCAATTGTCTATAGTAATTTTGCAAGTGAGAGTTAGCCCGTTTATTAACCTTAATAATGTTTTGATTTATTATGGTTACAGTTGGTGAAGTCGATTTTAAAAAAGATCAACGTAAGTATCTGAAAAGTTATCACGACTGAATAAAACTGGGTTAATGGGCATTTGTTAAACTTTTAAAATCAAAGTATTATGGCAAGAGAAGTTAATCTATCATCGCGTGAATGGTGTGACCTTGTCTTTGAAGGAAAGAATAAGGACTTCGGTGCTTATGTCATCCGTACTGAATCCACCAAGCGTCACAATCTGGCTGTCCTCTGGGCGCTTATCGGTGCCGTGGCAGTCGCTGCACTCTCATTAGGTCTGATGAAAGCCAACCAGTATCTCGAGGAGAGGCGTCTTGCCGCTCAGCTGGAACAGAAACCAGTTTTAGTTGATTTTCCACCTGAAACTGAGGAACAGCAGCCCAAGCAGCAGATTATTGAGCCTGAGGAACCCGAGGTGCTTGAAGAAGTCTTGAGTTCTGTTAAGGTTACTGAGCTTCAAATCGTCGAGGACGATAAGGTGCGACCTGAAGACGAAATTCTGACTCAGGAGGAAATCGAGGAAACAAACAAGGCCTTCGGACAGACTAATGTTGACAATGGACAAGATGAACGGGACAAGTTCCAGACGGCTGTGATTGATGTAGTAGTCGAAAAGCCTGTCGAGAAACCCAAGGAGACGGTGGTACAAGTCTTCCGTTCAGTGGAGCAGATGCCTCAGTTCCCCGGTGGCGAAGCTGCCCTGATGAAGTACCTCCAGTCTCACATCAACTACCCGCCCATGGCAGTCGAGAACGGTGTTCAAGGACGCGTGGTTGTGCAGTTCGTAGTTGACAAGACTGGTAAGGTGGGTGAAGTAGTGGTTGTCCGCAATGTGGACAAGGACCTTGACAAGGAGGCCGTTCGCGTCTGCAAGTCGCTGCCCAAGTTCACTCCGGGTCGCCAAAATGGTCAGGCAGTAGCAGTATGGTACACGCTGCCCGTTACCTTCAAGCTCCAGGGTACCAACTAATCGACAATTCGGTTAAATCCTAATCTATCAAAAAACGGCATCGCATCGAGCGGTGCCGTTTTTCTTTGTGCCGTTTATGATGATGTTCCCTCGTCCCACCCTCGGTCGTGGCCAGTGGTCAACTGGCGGTAGTGCTGCGTGCTTGAATGCGCTGTGCGATGTGCTGGCGTGCCGGACATGCGCCGTGAAGTCCCGTTCCCGGGAATACTGCAGTCCCTTGCAGTCATCGTTGAGGGTTTTCAGTTCGCCCCGCTGTCCACAACCTACAATTCCTGGTTAGTATTCTTCAATAGCTCTGATATGTAGAGACGCATTCTGATAATTCGCTGAATCTCAGGATATAATTCCATTGATCCCGTGTTAGATTAGCTCGGTAGAGAAGTTGATGGACTGGATTTCGATATCCAGTTGGCGCAGTTGTGCTGACAGCTTGTCGATCTGCTTGCGCAAGGCCTTGACATCGACAGTTGTCACATACTTGATCTCGCTGCGGGAATAGCGCTCACTTGATGACGAGGATGCGTGCTTAAACACTTCCTGCAGCACGCTCACGCGCTTGGTGAGCACGTCGCGTTCGGCCATCAGTTGGGTGAGCGTCTTTTTGCCGCACATGGTGCGCATGTTGGTCACATTGATCCTGTAGATGTACTCCTCGAGCTGCTTCAGGCAGCTGTCCAGCTCCTTGAGCAGGTCTTTGGGATCCTCGGCAGGCTCATCACCTTCCTGTATTTTCACATTGTTCATCAGGCGCGCCGTCAATTCGCTGATGCGTGTCTGCAGGTCCTTGCGGATGCTTAATGCTTCGGCCAGTTTCATGTCTTCTTTCTTTTTAATGGGTTATCTGGCGCAAAGGTAAACATTATTTGCGCCCCGTCAAAACGACCAAACAAAAACCTGTGGTCCGAAATTTGGACCACAGGTTTTCTAGCTTAATAAGTATCTGTTGACTTACTTGTTCACCTGGAAGCGGTTCCAGCCGTCCTTGAGGTGGGCAACCACCTGGTTGGCAGCGGCCAGACCGGCGTTGATGTTGGCCTCGGCGGTCTGGGCACCCATCTTCTTGGGTGTGAACAGCACGCGCTCGGGATATTTGGCCTCCAACTCGTCGGCGTTAGCGGGCTTCACGTCAGCCACATAGCGGAAGTCGGGACGTGCCTCCATGGCCTCGGCCAGACCAGCCTCGTCGATGACCTCCTTGCGGGCAGCATTGATGAGCACACCGTTCTTGGGCAGCATCTCGATGAGGCGCTTGCCAACTGAACCGCGGGTCTCGTCGGTTGCGGGGATGTGCAGGCTCACGTACTGGTTCTCGCTGTAGAGCTCCTCTACGCTGTGAACGGGACGGATGCCGTCGGCTTCCATTACCTCGTCCTTCACCCAGGGGTCGAGAGCGCTGATCTTCATGCCGAAGCCCTTGGCGATGCGTGCCACGCAGCGGCCAACGGCGCCATAGGCATGGATACCCAGCGTTTTGCCCAGCAGCTCGGTGCCGCTGGTGCCGTTATAACGGTTGCGGATCAGCGTCACGAGCATACCCATTACCAGCTCGGCAACGGCGTTGCTGTTCTGACCCGGGGTGTTCATCACGCACACGCCGTGGGCGGTAGCCTCGGCCAGGTCGATGTTGTCATAACCTGCACCGGCGCGAACAACCACCTTCAGCTGGGGAGCGGCGTCAAACACTTCCTTGTCCACCTTGTCGCTGCGAACGATCAGGCCGGCGCAGTCGGCGATGGCCTTGATCATGTCGTCACGGGTGCCTTTCTCGACGAGTACCAGCTCGTGGCCGGCGCCCTCGATCACTTCACGGATGCCCTGTACGGCTACGGGAGCAAAGGGCTTCTCGGTTGCAACTAAAATCTTCATGATTCTGTGTTACTCCTTTGTTTTTAGTGTGAAATATGTGAATTAGCGGTTCTCGAATTCCTTCATGGCAGCTACAAGCACCTTTACGCTCTCGAGGGGAAGTGCGTTGTACAGCGATGCGCGGTAACCACCTACCGAGCGGTGACCCTTGATGCCGACAATGCCCTTGCTGGTGGCGAAGTCCAGGAAGTCCTTCTCCAGTTCCTTGTACTCGGGCTTCATCACGAAGCAAACGTTCATGATTGAACGGTCCTCGGGGGCTACGGTGCCTACAAACATCTTGCTCGAGTCGATGGCGTCGTACAGAACGGCGGCCTTCTCCTCGTCGATGCGCTGCAGCTCCTTCACGCCACCCAGCTCTTTGTACCACTTCAGGGTCTGCAGGGCTGCGTAGATGGGGAATACGGGAGGAGTGTTGAACATCGAACCCTTGTCAACGTGGGTCTTGTAGTTCACCATCGTGGGCAGCACGCGGTCAACCTGGCCCAGGACGTCTTCCTTAACGATGACGAAGGTAACGCCGGCGGGAGCGATATTCTTCTGTGCACCACCGTAGATGAGGTCATACTTCGACACGTCAACGGGACGTGAGAAGATGTCGGACGACATATCGGCAACCATGCGAACGGGCACGTCGTAATCCTCGCGGATCTCGGTACCGTAGATGGTGTTGTTGGTCGTGATGTGGAAGTAGTCCACGTCGGTGGGAACCTTATAGCCCTTGGGGATGTAGGTGTAGTTGTCCTCCTTGGAAGAACCGACAACCTCAACGTCGCCAATCAGCTTGGCCTCCTTGATGGCCTTGTTGGCCCACGTGCCGGTGTCCAGATAAGCAGCCTTGGTCTTCAGCAGGTTCATGGGAACCATGTAGAACTGGGTGCTGGCGCCACCACCCAGGAACAATACCTTGTAACCCTCGGGGATATCGAGCAGCTCTTTGAACAGAGCCTCGGCCTCGTCAACGACGGCCTGGAACTCCTTGCTGCGGTGTGAGATCTCAAGAATCGACAGGCCGGTGCCTGCAAAGTCACGAATAGCGTCAACGCACTTGTCCAGCGTGTACTGGCTCAGGATTGACGGTCCAGCATAAAAATTATGTTTCTTCATAATGGCGTTAATTGAAATTAGAAGTTATTATAAATAATGAATGATTGTCTGAATCGGGCTTTTTAATTGTGACAAAGTTACGGCTTTTTTTTCATTGCCGCAAGAGTTCAAAAAAAATAGTTAAAAGTGTCATTTTGTCATTTTGTCGCCCCGTAGCGGGCTTTTGTGCCACAACGAGGGCCGAAAATCGTTGTTTTTGTGGCAGAATGGTGAATTTCGCCCGGTTTCGTGGCAAATGGTTATTCGCGCCTTTTATGCTTTTTTAATGCCTGATGTAAAAAATATCAAAAACCTCACAAAAAATGCCGCTCGTTTGGAAAATTCAGTGTATATTTGTGACGCTTTTAGAAGGCGTTTTGAAACCGCTCAGAGCGTCCGATAATTGAACCGAAGAATAATTAACTTTATAGTTTTATCTAATTAACAACATTTTTGTATTATTATCATGAACGTTGAGAAAATTATGGCCGACCTGGAGGCTAAACACCCAGGCGAATCAGAGTATCTGCAGGCTGTACGTGAGGTCCTTGAGTCGATTGAGGAGGTTTACAATCAGCATCCCGAGTTTGAGAAGGCCAAGATTGTTGAGCGCATGGTTGAGCCCGAGCGCATCTTCACTTTCCGTGTAACCTGGATTGACGATAAGGGTGAGGTTCAGACCAACCTCGGTTATCGTGTACAATTCAACAGCGCCATTGGCCCGTACAAGGGCGGTTTGCGCTTCCACAAGGCCGTTACCCCTTCAATGCTGAAGTTCCTCGGTTTCGAGCAGACCTTTAAGAATGCTCTGACCACTCTGCCCATGGGCGGTGGTAAGGGTGGCTCTGACTTCGACCCCGTTGGCAAGAGCGACGCTGAGATCATGCGTTTCTGCCAGGCCTTCATGCTTGAGCTCCGTCACAACATTGGTCCCGACCAGGACGTTCCCGCTGGTGACGTTGGTGTTGGCGGTCGCGAGATCGGCTTCCTCAATGGTATGTATCAGAAGCTCGCTCGTCAGTACCACACTGGCGTGCTCACCGGTAAGGGCATGACTTGGGGTGGTTCTATCCTCCGTCCCGAGGCAACCGGTTTCGGTGCTCTCTACTTCACCGAGCACGTGCTCCGCACCGCTGGTAAGGACATCAAGGGCAAGAAGGTTACCCTCTCAGGCTTCGGTAACGTAGCTTGGGGTGCCGCTACCAAGGCTGTCGAGCTCGGCGCTAAGGTTGTTGCCATCTCTGGCCCCGACGGCGTTTGCGAGATCCCCGATGGTATCACTCCCGAGATGATCGACTACATGCTCGACATGCGCGCTTCTAACCGCAACAAGGTTGAGGACATGGCCACAAAGTTCCCCGAGAAGGCAAAATTCACCGCTGGCAAGAAGGCTTGGAGCGTTCCTTGCGACATCGCTCTGCCCTGCGCATTCCAGACTGAGCTCAGCGAGGATGATGCTAAGGAGCTGAAGGCTAACGGCTGCTGGTGCTGCTGCGAGGTTTCCAACATGGGTTGCCAGCCCGGCGCTATCCACTTCTTCCAGAAGAACGGCGTGCTGTTCGCTCCTGGTAAGGCCGTTAACGCTGGTGGTGTAGCTACCTCTGGTCTCGAGATGACCCAGAACGCTGCTCACCTGAGCTGGTCGGCTAAGGAAGTTGACGAGAAGCTCCACTGGATTATGGAGAACATCCACGAGCAGTGCGTGAAGTTCGGTACTCAGGCCGACGGCACTATCGACTACGTGAAGGGCGCTAACATCGCTGGCTTCATGAAGGTTGCTCAGGCTATGCTCGAGCAGGGTGTCATCTAATCCGCTAGCAGATTGCTTAACTAATTATAGTGAGGCAGGTTGTCGTTCAGGCAGCCTGCCTCATTCTTGTTGCCCGGCAGGGCAGGTGCCTTTTTAGGCCGATTAAATTAAATTTACGGTTTTTCGCCCTTGGATTCTTGAAACTTTGATTATCTTTGCACATTGGAATAATTTCATATTGTATGAACGAAAACGAAAAACTGATCAAATCTATCATCGAAGCAATTCAGGAAAAGAAAGGACACAACATTGTCCATGTGGACTTGTCGGGTATTGAAACTGCCGCAGCTCAAGGTTTTGTCATCGCAACGGGCAATACGCCCATGCAGGTGACCGCTGTCGCCGACAGTGTGCGCGAGTATGTCGAGAAAAATGCGGGGCAGCGTCCGTTCAACTACGACGGTTACCAGAACGCCCAATGGATCATCATCGACTACGGCAACACCTTCGTCCACGTCTTCGTGCCCGAGTTCCGCGAGCGCTACAACCTGGAACAGCTGTGGGCCGACGCACGCATCAATACCATTCCTGACCTGGATTGACTTGGTACTAAGCAGTAAAGAATAATAATGGCAAACAATAATCAGCGCAAGACACCCAAGTTCAACATCTTTTGGATGTACGGACTCATCATCCTGTTCCTCCTCTCCATGTTGTGGATGAACCAGGATGGGAGCGTCGCCCAGGAGGTGAACTGGACCCGCTTCGAGAATATCGTGAGCAAGGGTGGCGTTAAATCCATTACTGTCTATCGCAGTAAAAATAAGGCCGAGGCTCTGCTGTCCGACTCCCTGGCCCGCGAGGTCTTCAAGGACCAGCCGGCCCAGCCGTCGTCCAGCCCCTTTGGCACGGCTGCCTCGGCAGCGACCGACAAGGTGTCGGCCCAGATTCCCAGCGCCGACAAATTTGACGATTATGTCAAGGCCTGGAGCGAGCAGGGCGTTTTCACGGGCGAGGTGAAGTATGTCGAGGGCGGGAATGACCTCTCGATGATTCTTTACACCTTCGGCCCCATCGTGCTGCTCGTGGCATTGTGGTTCTTCCTGTTGAGGAGAATGGGTGGAGCCGGTGGAGCCGGTGGCGGCATTTTCAATGTTGGCAAGTCCAAGGCACGCCTTTTTGACAAGGACAACGATAGCAAGGTAACCTTCCAGGATGTGGCAGGACTCGCCGAGGCAAAGGTCGAGATTGCCGAAATCGTGGACTTCCTCAAGAATCCCAAGCACTATACTGAACTGGGCGGCAAGATTCCTAAGGGCGCACTGCTCGTGGGACCCCCGGGAACGGGAAAGACTTTGCTGGCTAAGGCTGTGGCCGGTGAGGCTGATGTGCCTTTCTTCTCTATGTCGGGTTCCGACTTCGTCGAGATGTTCGTCGGCGTGGGAGCTTCGCGCGTGAGAGACCTCTTCCGTCAAGCCAAGGAAAAAGCACCCTGCATTGTCTTCATTGATGAGATCGATGCCGTGGGCCGCGCACGTGGCAACAAGCCCAGCATGGGCGGCAACGACGAGCGCGAGAGCACGCTCAACCAGTTGCTCACCGAGATGGACGGTTTTGGCACCAACAGCGGTGTCATTATCCTGGCCGCCACCAACCGTGCCGATATTCTTGACAAAGCCCTGTTGCGTGCCGGTCGTTTCGACAGGCAGATTTACGTCGAGTTGCCCGAGTTGAGCGACCGCAAGGAAATCTTCCAGGTGCACCTGCGCGATGTCAAGACCGACGGTTCGGTTGACCTCGACCTCCTGGCAAGGCAAACGCCTGGCTTCTCTGGTGCCGATATCGCTAACGTCTGCAACGAGGCGGCGCTCATCGCTGCCCGTCACAAGAAACAGGCCGTGCAGCGCCAGGACTTCATGGATGCCATCGACCGCATCGTCGGCGGTCTCGAGAAGCGCTCCAAGGTTATTACTGACGAGGAGCGTCACTCCATCGCCGTGCATGAGGCGGGGCATGCCACCGTCAGCTGGCACTTGCGCTATGGCGACCCGCTCATCAAGGTCACCATCGTCCCGCGCGGCAAGGCACTGGGCGCCGCATGGTATATGCCCGAGGAACGGCAGATAGAACCCAAGCAGGCTCTGCTCGACAAAATCTGCTCGCTCATGGCAGGTCGAGTTGCCGAGGACATGTTCATTGGTTTCATCGACACGGGAGCGCTCAACGACTTGGAGCGCGCCACCAAGATTGCCTATGCCATGGTCACCTACTACGGCATGAGCGACAGGTTGCCCAACATATCCTATTACGACACGTCGGGTGAGGCCTACGGTTTCACGAAACCTTATAGCGAGAGTAGGGCACAGGCCATCGACGAGGAAGTGCAGGCTATCATCGACAGCCAGTATGAGCGTGCCCGTCAGATTCTGGCCCAGTACGAGAGCGGACACCACGCCCTGGCCGACCTGTTGCAACAGCGAGAGGTCATCTATACCGAGGACGCCGAGCGCATCTTCGGCCCCCGTCAGTGGCAGTCCCGCACCGAGGCCATCCTGAAGGAGAATGCCAACCAGGATGCCGCAAATACTGCCGAAGCCAGCGATACCACAACGGTAACGCCTCCACCCTTTGAACAGCAGGACAATCAATCTACACATTAATGATATGATGAAAATTGATTTTAACGAAACCCAGAAGGCAGCCGTCGTCAGCCTGCTGATAGAGATGATAAATGCCGACGCAGAGGTACATCCCAACGAGTGTGCCGTCTTTGACTCTATTTGCGTTGAGTACGGGATCTGCGATGACACGTTCAGCCTGGGACGGTCGCTCAACAGCATGGTGGCCATCGACATCATGAAACGTATGAGCGATTTGCAGAAGCTGGCAACCGCCCAGCTGCTCACGCGAGTGATTGATGCCGATGCCAAGGACGACGACAAGGAGATACAACTCTTTAATATTATATGTAAAGCCACCGGCGTCGATATCCTCATCAATGCCAAAGAGGGGATGGATTAAGAGTTTACATTCACAAATTTAGAAACGCAATAATGGCAGTTGTCGGTTAACGTCCGAAAACTGCCATTTTCGGTACCCGTCTTCAGGCGAGAAATCGCGTTTTTGGGGGGCATGAACAGGAATTTGACGAAAATAGCAAAAAAATATCAAAAAATTTTTCAGCACTTAATTCGATGATTGATAGCCTATTAAATGCAAATTTCAGGGAATTGTCAATAACTTCGATGAAAAAAGTTCCCAAAAAATTTGGTCAGTATCAGAATCGGTTATAATTTTGCACCGCTTTTCGCCTCAAATGAGGCATGAAAGCGGCTCTAAAAAGAGTTCTTTGACATGTTTGCAACAAGATTGACGTAGTACAAGAGAACAGGGACAAATTTGTTCCCGTTAATTCTGAACACATAGTACAACACAATAATCAAGCAGGAATCATCAAGGGCCGGACGGTTAGAACTCAGGTCGAGTGTTGCGTTTTCATTTAATCTTTGTAAAGAAGAGAAACGATAATACAACAACGAAGAGTTTGATCCTGGCTCAGGATGAACGCTAGCGACAGGCTTAACACATGCAAGTCGAGGGGCAGCGCGGAGGTAGCAATACTTCTGGCGGCGACCGGCGCACTG
>JAEEGG010025154.1_pt1 | contig 11480 bp, 9 predicted proteins | sample 9134161 | NCBI WGS metagenome assembly JAEEGG01 (sample SAMN16246543, study PRJNA631951) | gut metagenome | biome: gut microbiome; feature: rumen; material: CR-attached | host: Bos | place: Iran: Karaj | collected 2018-10 | reverse complement strand
TCTCTCCTGGAGCGGGACAACGTGGCCCTGGGGGACGAGGACGAGACCTACACCGAGAACGACAAGACCGTGGACTTCACCTGGGCAGTGGTGCCAGCGGAAAGCCTGATCGTCAGCCATGACAAATACGGCGATGCAAACCCGCAGTACCCGGCGGAGCTCCAGCCCAGGGATCGAAGCCGGGCCGCGAGCCAGGAGCAGGTCCAGGGGATGTATAAAAAGCTGAACCCCAGGAAGCTGGCCGACAGCCCGACGGCGCAGAACGGGGCGCCCATCATCCGGGGGGACGGCGTGGTGATCGGCGGCAATGCCCGGAGCGCGTCCATCCTTGCAGCCTATGAGAGCGGCTACGCGGACGAATACGAGAACTTCATCCGGGAGCGGGCGGGGCGCTACGGCATCGACACGGAACATCTGCCGGAAAAGCCCGTCCTGGTCCGCATCGCAAAGGACGCGGACGACTGGGCCGCCCTGGCCCAGGACCTGAATGTTTCCTCCGTGGCGGCATACTCCCCGACGGAAACGGCCATGACCGACGCGAAGAAGATGGACGGCATCCTGGAGCTGCTGGTGCCCAACGACGACGGGGACATCAACACCCAGGATAATACGGACTTCATCCAGGCATTTATGAGCGGCGTGGTCCCGGCAAACGAGCGCGGCGGCCTGATGACCGACGACGGCCTGCTTTCCCAGCCGGGCCTGGAGCGGGCGGAAAACGCCATCTTCGCCTATGCCTACGGAGACCCCGACCTGCTGGCGAAATACTCCGAGAGCCTGGACAACGATATGAAAAACATCACCAACGCCCTGGCCCAGAGCGCCCCGGCGGCTGTGGCCCTGCGGACGGCGGTGGAGAACGGAACGGCCTACGACGTGCAGGCTGTGGAAACCGTGCTGAAGGGCCTGGAGATATACCGGGAGGCCAAGCGACTGAAACGGACCGTAAACAGCTACATCGCCCAGACGGACATGATGGAGGGCGACAACCGGCCGGCGGCAATCGTCGCCGGATTCATCGAGCGGAACAAGCGCAGCGCAAAGCAGCTCCGCACCTTCTTCAATGCCCTGTACAACGAGGTGGCGGAATACGGAGACCCTGACCAGGAATCTTTCTTTGGAGGAGAAGACCATGACATTCGAGAAGCCCTTACAGGCGCGATCCGGCGCTACGAGCAGGAAACCGGGCGAGAGATCGGAGACCCCGACACCTGGGGAATTGACGGCTACGAGGAAGTGGCTGGAGGATATGGAGAGGACAACGCCGGAGAAGCCGACGCCTCTGGAGGAGTGCCTGCTGAGAGCGGGCCGGAAGACACTGGCGCAGATGGAGGAGGAGTACCGGAAAGCGAGCCCGAAGGGCTGACCCTCCCGACGCAGGAGCCGGAACCTGAGCCGGAAGCGCCGGAAGCCCCCGCAGAAACGAGGGAACCGGAGCAGGAACCGCCTGCGCAGAAGAAGGAGCGGAAGCCGCCCAGGAGGAAACCGCCGAAGCCGCTGCCCAGGACCGCACAACCCAGCGCCGTACCGGAGGGGTACAACTCCATGGAGGAGTTCATCGCCTCCCGCGAGGCGCGGGCAGCCGCGGCCAGGGCGGAGCGTATGCGGAATATCAGCAAGGAGGACTTCACCGGGACGCCTGCCCTGAAAAAGCTGGGGGTACAGATCGAGAACAGCGTGGGCATATATAACCACGTTGACCAGCTCATTCAGGCGGACCGGGCCGCGAAACAGATTCAGCGGGAGGCTCACAAGGCGGAGCGCCGCCTGGCTGCCACGGAGAAGGAAAGGAACTTCGCCAGCGGGCTCGCCGCCGGCATTTACAGCGCCGAGGACATCCCCGACAGCATGAACCGGGACAAGGTGCTGGAGCTGGCGGACTACTACTGGGCGGAGCAGGCCATAGCCACGGACCGACTGAGGCAGCAGCGGGCGGACATCGGGGACACACTGGACGAAAAAATGGCGGAGCTGTTCAAGGACAGCGACGACTTCAAACCCTCCAGGGCAATCACCCTGAACTACCGCACGCCGGAGCGGAATATGCTGCACATCTTCGGGGACGAGCGCGGCAAGGCCATCAATGAAGCCCTGTTCGGACCCGTGGCCGTCAACGAGGCGGAGCGTTTTCGCTTCATCAACCGGATGCACGACGCCGTGAGGACCTTTGAGGACAAAAACGGCAGGCAACGGAAGCTGACCAAGCAGGAGCGGGCCCTGGTCCAGCAGGTGATCGAGGGCCGGGCCGCGGCGGATATGCTGGCCGGAATGGAAATGCGGTCCGCCATCGAGAACGCGGCGCAGAACATCCGAAACGGAGAGGACGCCGGGGACGCGGCCAAGGAGTTCAGCCTGAGCGGCGAGGAGCAGAAGCTGGCGATTCGGTACGCCCGCTGGCTGGAGACCGAGGAGGCCATGCGCAGCGGGAACGTGGACACCGCAAAGGTGGAGGCCGCAGCGAAGAAGTACAGCGAGCTGTTCAACCAGTTCTACGACGCGATCAACGACTTCCTTGTGGCCCACGGCTACGAGCCCATCGGCTTCATCCGGGGATATGCCCCGCACCTCCAGCCGGAGGACAACCACACCCTGCTCAACAAAGCATTCAACGCCCTGGGGATCAATACGGACGTGACGAGGCTGCCCAGCAGCATCGCGGGCCTGACAGCCAACTACAAGCCCAATAAACGCTGGAACCCGTATTTCCTCCAGAGAACCAGCGACATCACCCAGTACGACATCGCCAGCGCCTTCGAGAGCTATGTGGACTACATGAGCGACGTGCTCTACCACACGGATGATATTATGCGCGTGCGGGCGGCGGCCAGGTACTTCCGGGAGACCTACGCCCCGGAGGAGATCAAGAACAACCTGAGCTGGGCAAAGGAGCTGCGGTACGGCACCACAGAAGAAAAGGCAAACTTCCTCCGGGATAACGGCGTAATCAGCAAAACCACCGCGCTGACACCGACGGACGTGAATACGCAGTTGGACGAATACGTGGAGAAGCTGTTCGCGGACATCACCAAGACCACGAAATACAGCGACCTGGTGACCTGGCTGGACAACTACGCGAACATCCTGGCCGCAAAGCAGAGCATGGCGGACCGGAGCCCGGAGAGTATGTGGGGCAGAGAGGTCCTGAACTTCGGGAATAAACTTGTCCGCGCCTTCTCCCAGGCCAACGTGGCCGGGAACCTGTCCAGTGTGCTCAACCAGACGGCACAGCTCCCCATGATCCAGGCGGAGCTCGGGACCAGGTGGACGGCGGCGGCAATCAAGGACATCATCACCGGACAGACCCGGCGCGGAGGCTGGGAGGGAGAGAGCGACTTCCTGACCGGGAAAAAGGGCATCGAGTATCTGACCTCCACGCCTGGGGAAATGGTCCTTTCCGCCATGTTCAAGCCGGCGGAGATTATGGACAGCTTCGTTTCCGCTGTGGCGGTCCGCGGGAAGTACCTGAAAGAGATTCACGCAGGCAAGAGCCACCAGGAAGCCATGAAGGCAGCGGACCGTTTCGGCACCGCCGTCATGGGCAGCCGCATGAAGGGCAGCAAACCGCTGGCCTTTAGCAGCAAAAACCCCATCTATCAGATGGTGAACGTATTCCAGATCGAGGCGTTCAACTCCTGGGAGCACGTCAAGGAGGACCTGCCCAGGGACTTCCGCACCATCGAGAAGGAGCAGGGCAAGGCTAAGGCGGCGCTGGCTTTGGCCGGCGTGATCGTAAAGGGCCTGCTGCTGGCGTTTTTGGCGAATCGCCTGGCAGAGGAATTGTACGGAGGGACGCCTGCACCCTTCGACCTGCTGGGCCTGACTTCAAATTTCATCGCTTCCGGCGAGGGCCTGACCACCAACACCTACCTGAAAACCCTGATAGACAACGCCTGGGAAAAGATCAACGGGGAACGCCTGTTCGATACCGACGCGGAGGAGATCGGGGACGAGCCCTTCGACTGGGAGCAGGCGCTGGGAGACCTGGGGTACAACCTCAGCAACGAGATTCCGTTCTTCAGGAATGTGTCCGGGCTCCTGGGGTGGGGCGACGAGACCCTGCCCATGCCGGACCTGTACGGCACCGGGAAAAACATGGTCAACGCCATCAAAAACAACGGGGCAATATCCTGGGACAGCGGCAAGGCGGCGCTGGCTATGCTGGCGCAGCTCCTCCCCGGAGGGCGGCAGCTCCAAAAGACGCTGCTGGGAGCCGAGACCCTGGCACGCGGCGGAGACTTTAGCGGGACCGGCGAGAAGGAAAAGCTGAAATACCCCGTAGAGGACGACTTCTGGAGCGCCGTGCAGGCCATGATGTTCGGGAAGTATGCCACGGAGGCCAGCGACGCCTACTACGCAAGCGGAGCCAGCGCCCTGAGCGTGAACCAGACGAAGCTATGGCGGGAGCTGACGGCAGACGGGGCAGACAGCCGGATGGTCTATGACGCGATCCAGGAGTACCGGGAAATCAGCAACAATGGCGAGCTGACCAGCTTTGAGCGTGGACAGCAGGAGCGGGAGCTGATAAGCAGCCTAGACCTGACCGACGATCAGAAGCTGGAAATGTACCAGGCCATGACCAACGCGGACAGCCGGACGGAGAAGTTCCGGGCAATCATGTACACCGGCCTGAGCTTTAATCAGGTGATGGACGTATATGACAAGTATGCCGAGATCAACGACGAAGAAGGCAAAAAGGCGTCGGAGCGGGCCACGGAGTTTGCGAAATGGATTGACGGGCAGGGCTTCAAAGAGAGCCAGGCCCAAACGATTAAGGAACAGCTCAAATACTGGACCAGCACGCCGGCGGAGGCGACAAGGTACGAGAAACTGACCGACGCAGGGCTGGAAATCGAGGACGCTGGGGACCTGACGAAGGCGCTGGCGGCGCTCCAACCGGAGCCGGGAAAAGAGAGCGTAAGCAATATGCAGAAGTACCGGCTGATTGCCTCCTGGGACCTGAGCGACCGAGAGAAGGTGGCCGCCATCGGCACCGTGATGGGCACCGACATGACCACCGAGACGGGCAACCCGTCGGCCTATGCGAAGATGCTGGACCTGCTGGAGGGCGGCGTGACCCTGGACGAGTACCTGGACCTGAGCGAGGCCGGGGATGTGGACGGCTATGTGAGATACAAGAGCGTGGACCGCGGCTACGGCATCACGCCGCAGGACTATATCACCTTCCGGGAGCGTATGCCGGACTACGACGCAGACGGAAACGGCAGCTATACCCAGGAGGAAGTCCAGAACGCCCTGGACAGTATGGGCGGCGGAGGGCTGAGCCTCCCGTCCGTAGGCGGTAAATCCGACACCGTACTGACAAACACCCAGAAGGCCGTCCTCTGGCAGCTCAGCAACAAGAGCTGGAAGCCGGGGAAAAACCCTTATGACACCACCGTGGGCGAATGGGTGTACGACGCCCTGCACGCGGAGCCGGACGCAGGTTTGCCCAGCCTGAACACTTCCGGCCTGCCGAGCCAGGCCGAGGAGGAGGCGGGCTGGATCAGCCTGCCGAGCCTGGGAGATTAAACAGAAGGAACGGGACCGGCGGCGTGGAGTGATAAGGCGAAACCGAATAATTCAAAACTGTGGGGGAGGTAATCCCTGCCGAGTTGCCGGACCCACCAAAAAAGCAGGACCGAGGCGCGTGCCCCGGTCCTGCTGCTACTAATGGGATAGGTACTCAATGATTTCATCATCGGTCCAATAATCATTGACGAAATCAAGAATACCAGTAATGCCGATATTCTCCTGCACCTGGTAGAGCAATTCCCTGTCCGTCTTTTCTTTAGGAGACAGGACGGCAAAGAGAGCTACAATCAAAACAAGCACCACCGCGAAAGCGGCTATTTGCAGAAAATCCTTTACACCCTCATTCTTGATTCTCACCTGCACCCTCCTTCTTTGGCGTTCCGTAAACCTTCATAAACGCAGAGAGCTGATCGCCGCGAACACAAAGAACATCGCCGTCCGGCGTTTCTGCCATGTAATGAACGCCAGACCGTTTCTTTTTTAAGGCTTCATCTGCCCTCTTTTGCCGTTCCTCTTTTGCGGCATCATAGGCTTTCTTCCACTCATAGAAATCCTTCCGGGAGCGGATGGGATTGCCGGATATGGTGTTTTTCAGCTTCGCATCCTCAAAAAAACGGTCCCATTCATCGTCATTCCTTTCTCTTTCTGCCCTCATTCCCTCAATCAGACCGCGATGATAGGCGAGTATTGCCTGCTTATAAAGAAAGCGACGGTAAATACGAATCATTCCATTCCCTTTCTGCCGTAAATCTTTGGCACCCTATGTATTGAATCAGCACATTCTGTAATTCTTTAATACAGAATAACGCAGAAAAAATGGTAATGTCAATACCGGATGGAGGTGGGCTATGAGATTCTATACATACGAAGGCGCAAAGAACATTTCCGGCGAGCGGATATACCAAGCGCGGACCTCCAGGCACATGACGCAGCTGGAGCTGGCGGCGAAGATGCAGGTGGAGGGAGTGACCATAGAGCGGGAGGCGATCAGCAAGATAGAGACCGGGGACAGGCTGGTGACGGACTACGAGCTGGTGGCCTTCGCCAAGGTGTTCCGGGTAACGCTGGATTGGCTGGTGGAAAAAGAGTAACGCGGCGGGTGCTTGTGCCTGCCGCGTTATTGCATACAATATCTGGGGGCTTGACCGTTCCGGGCGTTCCTGTAATAATACGTTACACGAAAATTCTGGGAGGAAAGGCCAATGGGAAACCGACACTATTCGACACTGACATGGAAAAACCGCCTGAAAATTGAAAAGATGCTGAAGGAGGGGCACAAGGCGCAGGAAATAGCCGACGCCCTGCACGTTCACAACAGCACCATTTACCGGGAGATCAAGCGGGGCATGACAAGGCAAATCACCAGCGAGGCGGAATACGTAGATATATATTGCGCGGACACAGCGCAGAGAAAATGCGAGGAGAATCTGGCCGTAAGAGGGCCGGGCCTGAAAATCGGGAAGGACCGGGAGCTGGCGGACTTCCTGGAGGGAAAAATGCTGAACGAGCACTATTCCCCGGCGGCTGCCCTGGGCGCGATCAAAACGGAAGGACGCATCTTCTCTGTAGAGATCAGCGAGTGGACCCTGTACTCATACATTGCAAAGGGCTTGTTTGCAACCTTGACCAGCGCGAACCTTCCGAGAAGGGGACGCACGAAGAAAAAGTATCGCAAGGTGCAGGAGGCAAGGCTGCCGCGCGGGGCCAGCATCGAGGAGAGGCCGGCGGAAGTCATGGACCGACTGGAGCCGGGCGACTGGGAAATGGACAGCGTAGTGGGCACCAAGGGGTGCAAAAAGCGCCTGCTTGTGATGACGGAGCGGGTGACGCGGGACGAATTGCTTTTCCTGATGCCGGACGGTACGAGCGAGAGCGTTATTCGGGTGCTGAACGGCCTGGAGCGGAAACTGGGAGCGGACACATTCGGAAAAGTATTCCGCACGATCACCGTGGACAATGGCAGCGAGTTTGCCGACTGTGAAGGGATGCAAAAGAGCTGCCTGCGCCAGGGGGAGCGCACCCGCTTCTATTACTGCCACCCGTACAGCAGCTTCGAGCGCGGGAGCAACGAAAACTGCAATCTCCTGATCCGGCGCTGGCTGCCGAAGGGAACCAGTTTCAAAGACCTGACGAAGAAAACGGTCCGGGAAATCCAGGACTGGATAAACCGATACCCGCGGGAGATACTGGGCTTCCAGAACGCCGAAGGACTGTTCCGCGACCACCTGGAAAGCGCAGGGCTTTACAGGGCTTTAGCGGTATTATAATTTTTTACGCCTTTTTCTGCATAAAACTCTTGACTTTTCAAAGCTGAAATAGTACATTTTGTGCAGAAAGGTTTTTCGACCTTTTCTGCACTATTTTTTTATGCCGCAGGCGGAACGAGGTGAACGAAATGGCGAGGGGAAAATCCCTGACTTTCAGCGAGAGAAAAGTGCTCAGCCAGAGGTGGGCACGCGGGGACAATGCCGCGCAGATTGCAAAGGACATGGGATTCAGCAACGCGACGATTTACAGCGAGCTCAAACGGGGCGCGGACGGAACGCTGGACGAGAACAAGCGGCTGCGCTATGACCCGGAGCGGGGCCAGGAAGCGTACCAGAGAGCCTTGCGCAACCGCGGGCGCCGTCCCGCTGCGGCGCAAAACTGAGGAGGTACTGACGTGGACAACAACGGCGCAGACCAGGCCGCGAGAGAGGCGGCGATCCAGGAGGCCACCCAGGCAGAGGTTCGGATCATGCTGGAGAAAAAGGCGGGAGAGACCACGTTCCGGCGGCACATCGAGGCGAGCGACGCCAGGGCCGCGCTGAACGGCATCGCCATCCTGATCGTAGAGTATGCCCGGCTTATGCGGATGGAAGTATCTAAGGTGCTGAGCGTGCTGGCCGTAAGCCTGCTCGCGCCGGCGCTGAGAGAGGAGAACGCGGAGCATGAAAAGAGCGGCGAATGAATACGGCGCGGAGCTGGACGGAGCGGGATATGCGCCTTCCATTGGGTGATCGTCGGCGCTGAGACCGGAGGCCGGAAAGGCAGGACGCTCACCAAGAAGGAATGGGTCGTCGGTCTGGCGGACGAGTGCCGCGAAACGGGAACCCCCATCTACATGAAAAAGAACCTGGTCCGGGAGGGCGTGCTGGAGCCCGGCGAGCTGATCCGGCAGTACCCGCTGAACCTGGTGTTTACATGACTACCATACTACACGGGGACGCGCTGGAGAAACTGCGGGAATTGCCGGATGAAAGTGTGCATACCTGCATCACTTCCCCGCCCTATTACGGGCTGCGCGACTATGGAACAGACGGGCAGATCGGTATTGAAAAGACGCCGGAGGAGTATATTACGCGGCTCGTTGAAGTGTTCCGGGAAGTGCGGCGCATACTTCGGAAGGATGGGACGCTGTGGGTAGTCATCGGGGATAGCTATGCTGGTAGTTGGCACGGGAGAAACGCGGATGGGGCGGCATCAGAAGTCAATGAGAACAAACGGAACAAGGGGAGCAGGGCGGGGACGCTGAAAAAGCACGGAAACACCTGCAAGCCCAAGGACTTGATAGGCATACCCTGGATGCTTGCATTCGCTCTGCGGGCCGATGGATGGTATTTGCGGCAGGATATTATCTGGCAGAAGCCAAACGCCATGCCCGAGAGTGTGAAGGACCGTTGCACGAAGTCACATGAGTATATCTTCCTTCTGACAAAAGCAAAGAGCTATTACTACAACGCGGAAGCCATAAGCGAGCCAATAGCTGATAGCAGCGTAGAGAGGTACAAAGAGGATATATCTGCGCAAAAAGGAAGCCTCAGAGTGCAGAAAGGGAAAAAGGGGCCGATGAAAGCCGTACTTCCCAGGTATGAGGGCAGGAAGTACACCGAAAATCCCGATGTTTTTTATAAAACCAAGAGCGGGACAATGTATGAGGCACGTCCGAGAAGAAACCGAAGGGATGTATGGACAATTTCAACGGCGAGTTTCAAAGGCGCACACTTCGCTACGTTCCCGGAAAAGCTGGTGGAGCCTTGCATATTGGCCGGAAGCCCGCCGGGTGGGACAGTTCTTGACCCATTCACCGGGAGTGGGACCTGCGGGGCCGTTGCAAAGAGGACAGGCAGGGACTTCATCGGGATAGAGCTGAATCAAGAATACTGCGAGATAGCCAGAAAAAGAATTGAAGAATCAGTTTTCAGGACAGAGAAACAAAAAAAGCCGAGAGCCCGTGCGCAAGATCAGCAGATCGTCATGGAGGGCTTCGATCCATGAGGATCAATGGAGCAGATGACGATGGAGGAAATGGGATAAATGAAGGTTCAGGAGATCTCTCTGCATGAGGCTAATGCCTTCGTCATCCAGTACCACAGGCACCATGACGCGGCGCGTGGGCACAAGTGGAGCCTGGGAGCCTATAAAAACGGGGAGCTATGTGGCGTGTGCATCGTTGGCCGCCCGGTAGGCAGGAGATTGGACGACGGACACACGCTGGAGATTACCAGGCTATGCAGCGACGGGACACGGAACGCTTGCTCATGCCTCTACGGGGCGGCGGCCAGGAGAGCGCGAAAGGAAGGGTACAGCAGAATCATCACCTTCATCCTGGAAAGTGAGCCGGGGACAAGCCTGAAAGCTGCGGGGTGGGAACTGGAGGCCGCCAAGTGCGGCAAGCCATCCTGGGATGGGCCACGGTACCGGGAGAGACACCAGCATGAGCAGCTAACCCTGTTTCCCAGGAGAACACCGCCGAAGGAATATAAGCAACGATGGGGAAAGGCTTTGGGCAGGAAAAAGGGACAGACAGCTGAAGCGGCTCGGACACCGCCCCCTGCCAGCGGCGGAACAAGCACTCTTCATACTTCGGCTTAGATCCAAGACAGAAGGAGAAACCGACATGAAAGAAAACATCATGGATCGAATGGAACGCATCGATGCAGCCAGGAAGATCGCTGACTTCCAGGTCAAGATGCAGATGCCCTACGACTTCAAGGTGAAGTACGCCACAATCAGAGCGCGAGAGTTCGCGGCGGAGTGCGATAGGCGAGGTCTGGACTACCACGTCAGCGTGGGGGGACTGGACAGCATAACGCTTCTGCTTTTCCTTCGCTCGATCCACATCAACGCACCTGGAATCAGCGTGAGCTTTCTGGAGGACGTAAGCATTCAGAGGATACACCGGCAGCTCGGAGTGGAGTGCCTGAAGCCGCTGATCAGAGACACAAGAGAGGACGGATCCCCGATCTACTGGACGAAAGACAGCGTGATCAGAGAATACGGGTTCCCGGTCCTCTCCAAAGAGATCGCTGCAAAGATCGAGCTGCTCCAGAATCCATCCGAGAAGAACGCCACCGTTCGCCACGCCATCATCACCGGGGAAACCGGGGCATATGGCGGAAACAGGAAAAACACCCGCATGAAAATGAGCCAAAAGTGGCTTGATAAATTCGGAGGCGCTGATGCGGAAGGTGCCGCCCTCGGCTACGCCGCCGCCCCGTTCAAGGTCAGCGCAAAGTGCTGCTACTACCTCAAAGAGAGGCCGTGCGACCTCTGGGCTAAAGAACACAACAGCGTCCCATACCTTGGGCTGATGGCCTCCGAGGGTGGACGCAGAGCCAAGAGCCTGAAGATCAACGGATGTAACTATTTCGGAGAAAGCACCATCCGCTCCGCGCCCTTCGCAATCTTTCAGAGGCAAGATCTCCTTCAGCTGGCGCTTGATTTGAACGTGCCGGTCCCGGAGATTTACGGAACCATCGAGCGCCGGGAGGATGGAACGCTCTACACCACAAAAGCCCAGAGGACAGGATGCTCCATGTGCGGCTTCGGCATTCACATCGAAAAGCGCCCGAATCGCTTCGACCTTCTCAAAGACCGAAACCCGAAAGAATATGACCGCCTAATGCACCGCATGACCCAGGACGAAAACGGAGAATGGGATGGCTGGGGTAAGGTACTGGAGTACA
>JAEEGG010025149.1_pt1 | contig 11482 bp, 13 predicted proteins | sample 9134161 | NCBI WGS metagenome assembly JAEEGG01 (sample SAMN16246543, study PRJNA631951) | gut metagenome | biome: gut microbiome; feature: rumen; material: CR-attached | host: Bos | place: Iran: Karaj | collected 2018-10 | reverse complement strand
GACAAATCTCATTTAGGTGCCAACGCGATGCTGGGTGTTTCCCTGGCTTGCGCACGTGCCGCTGCTGATTTCTACAGCATGCCTTTATACAAATACTTAGGTGGCGTCAATGCCAAGACTTTACCGGTTCCGATGCTCAACGTCCTCAACGGCGGCAAACATGCCGATTCGACTGTTGATATGCAGGAATTCATGATCATGCCGTATGGCGCTCCTTCGTTCGCAGAAGCGATCCGCTGGTCGGCAGAAGTCTTCCATGCCTTAAAGAAAGTCCTGAAGTCAAAAGACTACAATACCGCTGTCGGTGATGAAGGCGGCTATGCTCCGAACTGCACCGAAGGCAACGAGGAACCGCTGAAGCTCATCGTCGAAGCGATCGAACTGGCAGGCTACAGACCTGGTATCGATTTCGGCATCTGCATGGACCCTGCTTCCAGTGAATTCTACAACGCCGAGACAGGCAACTATGAACTGACCAGATCCGGCCAGGGCACGAAGACCACGGACGAAATGATCGAAATGTATGCCGAATGGTGCCAGAAATATCCGATCATCTCCATCGAAGACGGTCTGGCAGAAAACGACTGGGAAGGCTGGGTAAAACTGAACCAGCGCCTGGGCGACAGGATCCAGCTGGTCGGCGATGACCTGTTTGTTACCAATGTCGAATATATCAAGAAGGGTATCGATCTCCATTGCGCGAATTCCGTTCTGATCAAACTGAACCAGATCGGTACATTGACGGAGACTCTGGATGCCATCGAGCTGGCTAAGAGAAACAATATGACGGCTGTCGTCTCTCACCGTTCCGGTGAAACCGAAGACACGACGATCGCTGATCTGGTTGTCGGTCTCAACGCCGGTCAGATCAAGACGGGTTCCATGTCCAGAACCGACCGTATCGCCAAGTATAACCAGCTGCTGAGGATCGAGGATGAATTAGGTCCAAGCGCTGTCTATCTCGGCAAGGATGCTTACTACAATTTAAAGAAATAAGCAGAGACATACAAAAAGATCACCGGTAACGGTGATCTTTTTTTGGCTTGTTTGTGTTATTTGTTCAGTTTCCGCTGTTTCAGCAGTGCCAGGACCGATAGGACGCTTCCGATCAGCGCGATTCCCGCTAATACGTAACTTCCATAGAGGCTGACGCCTGTCATTTTCGAGGTGATCGCATAGAGCGGCATCGCAACGGATAAAGCCAGAAGCAGGAAGACCAGAGCGGTAAGACGGCCTTGGGAATAGATGCTTGCCATCGAGGCAATGATATTCTCCCGTTTCGGAAGCTTGTATCCTTCGATTTCCGTCAGTTTATAGAAGTAGAAGATCCTGAACAGGACCATCGACAGAAGAAACAACACGACAAAGACGATCACGGCATCCACATAACTGAAAGAAAAGAAAGACATGGATGCGAACGCGGCAAGGATGCAGACGGAAAACATCGAAGTATAGATCATATACGTCTTGACATCGCTGTTGGTGATCACGAATGTCCGTTTTGTAATGAAATCGTACCAGATGGTTCCTTTTTTCGGATCCTGGTAAATCGACAGACCGACGAGGTCTTTGGGTTTGAGGTTGTTTCTTGGCATATCTCAATTATACACTGATTCTTGTGCTATGATAAAACTAGAGGTGAATATTATGATCATTCAAAGTAAAAGAGTCTATCTGGCAAGCACATTTTCTCCGGCTCAGGTCGAGATCGAAGATGGAGTCATAAAAGGCGTCTATCCTTATGGAACAAAGGAAGCTGATAAAGACTATGGCGAACTGCGGGTCGTTCCGGGCTTCTATGATATCCATACGCATGGCTATCACGGCTATGATACGACGGCGGGAGGCAAGGACGGCCTGAAGAAATGGCTGAAGGATCTGCCGCTGGAAGGCGTATGCGGCGTTTTTCCGACCACATTGACCCAGGGGCATGACACATTGAAGAAAGCCGTGGCGGAAGTAAGCGAAGTCAAAAAAGAAGATCCGGAAGGAGCGGAAATCCTAGGCATCCATTTCGAAGGTCCTTATCTGAATGCAAAATACAAAGGCGCCCAGCCGGAAGAGTACATCGTCAAAGGAACGGTCGAAGAATTCAAGGAGTATCAGGATGCCTGCGACAATCTGATCAGGATCATTACCTATGCTCCGGAACATGATGAGGATTTCGCTTTGACGAAATACTGTGCCAAGACCGGGGTCTGCGCTTCGATCGGTCATTCCGATACGGATTATGAAACTGCGCTGATGGCGATCGCCAACGGCGCAAAAGGCTTTACCCATACCTATAACGGCATGACAGGCCTGAATCACCGAGAGAATGGCGCGGTCGGTGCGGCTTTCCGTTTCCATGATACCTATGCGGAATGCATCTGCGACGGCAACCATTCGACACTTGCCGCTTTGAACATCTTCTTTAGAGAGAAACAAGGCTATGGAATCATGATCTCGGATGCCCTTATGTGCAAGGGCTTTGAACCGGGAACGCACTTCGATTTCGGCGGTCAGGATATCGAGATCTATCCGGATGGATCGGCGCACATTTCTACCGGCAGGAAACAGCTGGCCGGTTCAACGCTGAAGATCAATGACGGCTTGCGTATCCTGGTGGAAAAGGCGCTGGTTCCGTTTGAAATCGCCATCGATTCCTGCACGATCAATCCGATGCGCTATGTCGGCATGGATGATCACAAAGGCCGGATCAAGACAGGATATGACGCCGATATCGTCGTTCTTGAAGAGGACTACAGGATACATCAGACGTACTGCAGGGGCATCGCGCAGCTGTAAGGTAACGTGAAGAAGAGCATTATCATCTTTTTGTGCCTGCTGGTCATAGGAGGAATCGTCATGTTCGGAAAGAAACTGTCTGATTCGAAGGAAAAAGAGATCACGGTCGCCGATCTGCAAAAGGTCAAAGTCGACTATGACCGTCTTTTGGAAGCATCCTTCAATGTCATGGGCGGCATGGAAGACTGTCATCGCAAGATCTACCTGAAACTGGAAGAAGGCGTTCCGGTCTATATCGAAGAGATCACGGGAGACCGTTCTCTGCCGGTACGAGTCATAAAATGCGCTTTGAAAGACGAAACGATCTTTTCCGAACTGGAGCAGTATATCCGCGAATATAATCTTCCTGCGTGGGACGATCTGCCTTTCGATGATGAGATGATCGCATTGGATGCGCCAAGCACTTATATCAATCTGCTTTATGACAACTCGGCGATCGGAGGATACAAGGAAACGAGTTACACCATCAGCTATGACGACAAGATCCCGGAAGGCGGTTATGATATCCTGAACAAGCTGCGTGACCGTATCGCTTCCGGCAAAGACGGAAGCATGATGATCGAAACATACCTCCTTCCTGAGATCGACAACGATGAGAAGCGGATCTATACCGGGAAAGAGATCGGCAATACCGATGAAGAGATTCAGGAACTGCTTCGCGGTTTCTGGAACAGCGATGAGAACGGTACGTATCTGGATATGTATCGCTTCGAAGACGGTCTGTCGTACATGGACGAAGCGTACCATCTGAAGAAGATCGTTCATGAGAATCTCAACGGTCTGGATTCTTCCTGGTATGCGGTCTTCGAGAACGAAAGCAAAGAAATCGAGCTGACGGTCGTGCAAGACAAACTCATCGTCATAAGCGATGGGCAGATCGAAGAAATGATACGATATTAAAAAGAGCCGCAAGGTGAACTGCCCCATAAAAATGGGACACTCATAAAAATAGCCGGACTTATCGATCGAGGCATGATCTCCTGTATTCCATGGGGGTCATGCCTTTTAGTTTTCTCTGAGGTCTTTCATGGTTGTAGAAGTGAATGTATTCCTCGACCATCCTTGTCAGTTCTTCATTGGTCTTCGGGATATCGAAGAGTTCCAGCTTCTCCGACTTGAGATGGCCGAAGAAGTTCTCGCAGCACGCATTGTCGTAGCAGTTGGCCTTCCTGGAATGGGAGACGGTGATCCCGTGCTTATCCAGATACTCTATATACTGGATATTCGTATACTGGTATCCCTGATCGGAATGAAGGATGCACTGCCGTGTCGAGTCCCATTTATTGTCTATGATCTGACAGACGTTGTCCATGACCAGCTTAAGATCGTTATACGGCGATATCGTATATGCTAAGATGGAATTGTCATAAAGGTCCTTGATCAGCGAAAGATACATGCGGCCTTCCTGACAGTAGATGTAACTGACGTCTGTCACAAGCTTTTCAAGGGGTCTTGAGGCAGAGAAGTTACGGGCGAGGACGTTGTCGGAAACGATCCTCGCTTTTTCATTGGGATCTGCCTTTGTGCAGCAGCGATACCTCTTTTTTCTGATCGGAGAAGAGAGATCCAGGATCTTCATGTATTTATAGACCGTTTTATCGTTGTATATGACGCCGTATCTCCTGATGATCTCGTCTCTTATGAAACGGTAGCCTTTATGTGTTTCGTGGAAGATCTCTTCGATCATGTCCGCCAGTTTCTCATCGAAGGAGTACCTTACGGGTCTTCCCAGCTTCAGCCACCTGTAATATCCGCTTGAAGATACCCTGAGATACCTGCAGAGTCTGGATATCCTGTATTCTTCCTTCAGATCATAGACGATCATATATCTCAGCGCTCTCCGAAGCTTTTGCGGAGAGCCTTCGCTTTTTTTAGGATCGCATTCTCCATCTTCAGGAATTCGATCTGTGCGTCCTTTGACATCTCATCCGGTTTAAACTTCTTCGGTCTTCCTTTCCTGATGCCGTCTTTGGCTGAAGCCTTTCCTCTGCCGTCCAGTTTCAGCAGTTCCGGATCTTCTCTGTAAAGCCTGATCCAGTCCTGCAGCCGCTTGTGCCCTTTCAATCCGAGTTTTCCGCAGGCTGTGGTCATGCCTCCAAGTTCACCGCTCAGATACTTCTCTACTGCTTCCTTCTTGAATTCCGGAGAATACTTTCTGTTCTTTCTTCCTGTTTTTCCCATAATATGAAAACACCTCCTGTACATTCATTGTACAGAAGGTGTTTCAGGCTCTTTAATTCACTGTCCATTTTGAATGGGGCAGTTCAAGGCTCTTTTCTTTTATATGTCTGATATATCCGATCAGCCGTTTCTCTTGTTTCGGATGCGTCTGTAGACCCTGTAGCCGACATAACCAAGTACCGCAAGGAACAGGATCGTCCAGATGTTGTAGACGAAATCGATCAGGAAATCGCCGATATTATCCAGACAGTTGTGCCAGCCGTTGGCGAACGCGTTCTTCAGTCTGGTCAGGAAACTGGTGCTGGTCGGGGTATAGACCTTGGTTTCCCTGACTGAGATCGTCAAAGTGGAATATGCCACCAGGAGGTCATAATTCCGGATCTGCGCTTCATAGTATTCGATCTCATAACGCAAGTCGGACAGTCTCTCTTCGATGTTCATCAGATCTTCGATCGAATCGGCCTGCTTGTAGAGTTCCGTGACTCTCTCTTCCTGCGCTTTCAAGGAATTCAGACGGGCTTCGATATCGGTATAGGTATTGGTGATATCTTCGGTTTCTTCGAAGTAGCTGACCGTATTTCCTGCATCCTGGATGGAATCGAGGAATGCCTGATACTTGTCCGCCGGAATGCGGTAGGTCGCCTCATAGACTCTGGCGGAACCCGCATCATAGGTGGATGATTTCTGGACATAGCCTCCGAAGGCGGAAACCTGGGTCACGAGTTTCGTGATCGTTTCATCCAGACCCTGCGTTTCTGCCGTCATGTTGGCTCTGACGATCATCTTCTTGTTTGCGGTGACAAGGTCCGGTTCTGCCGGTTCCGGAGTCGGGCTGTCATAGGCATTGCTGTAATTGCCGCTTCCCGGTTCTGCCGCATAGGCGGCTTCTTCATCGCTGACATAAGATGTCGATGCTTCATAAGAAGGTTTATAGCCGGATGCACCGCCATTCATTCCTTCCGTGTAATAGCCGTCATAATAGGCTCCTCCGGCACTGTCGCTCTTGTTTGCGGAGCTTGCATGCGAGAACATGTTCGGCAGCAGCGTAACCGCCAGCAGGAAGCAGCCGAAGGCGACCGCGACATTTCTGACTGTCGGCCAGGAAAGGCTGAAACGTTTTCTCTCTTTTGTTTTATGCGCTTCTTCAATAAAGCGATCATCGATATTGCCGATGGCGTCGATCAGTTTATCTGTTTTCATTGATTACTCCTTCCTTGATGAGGTGAGCCTTCAGTTTCTCTCTTGTCCGTTTGAGACTCATCTTGACTTTGCTGTCGCTGCAGTTGAAACGTACAGCGATCTCTTCGATCGGATCGAAATACCAGTAACGGCATACGAACATCTGCCGCTGTTCCTGTTTCAGTGTCGCCAGGAAACGGTCGATGCTTTCCGTCAGTTCGCTGTTATCCTGATCCTCATGAACGGATTGCGTATCGGCGATACACCCTTCCAGTTCGTCGAAAGACAGGGCCACTTCCCCGCCGCCGCGCTTATCCGCTTTCAGATAACGCAAGCGGTTGATGGACAGATTACGGGTGATCTTGCCGATAAAGGTACTCAGATTCTGCGGATGTGCAGGGGGGATCGCATCCCAGGTCGCTTTGCAGGTATCGTTGACGATCTCCTGGGCATCTTCATTGTTGTAGAGGATATTGTAGGCGATCGAGTAACAGTAGTTTCCGTACTTGTTCTGCGTTTCCCGGATGGCTTCTTCATCCCTGTTCCAATATAGTTCTATGATTTTCAGATCTTCCATCTTTTCCTCCTTCCACACATCTACTCGCAATCGTCTGATGCAAGGTCACATTTTTATTGATCTTTTGCGGCTTTTTTTTCGATCCGGAAAAGCTGATCGGTATATAGATAATTGCCGAAAAGGTAGCTGATGCTTGCGTGGCCGTATCTGATAAGTTTTGCCTGCAGCAGTTCATCATCGACCCATACCCACGCCAGAAGACGGTCGTACCTGTCATATTCCTCTGAATGAGGATCCAGTTCCAGGACGATCTTGCGGGCATTGCTTAGCTGTTTCCGGGTGAAACTGCAGGAAGCGTCGTAGCCTTCATCGCCGTGCTCCGGGCAGTCGACCGCCAGGAAACGGCAAGTCACTTCCTTGCCATCAAGCGCGAATACCGCGGTATCGCCATCCATGTCATACAGATATACGACTTCATATTTTTTTGTATAAGCCGCCTGGATGATCTCGTAATCATTCAGATGGATGGTCAGATTCATCAGCTGATAGCCTGAAACGGATACGAAAATCAGCAAAGCGATGAGCTTCAGCTTACGATAGGCACTCAGTTTTTTCATCCTGTTCTTCACAGTATCATTATAAATTATCCAATAAGGATACTATTGCAGAGATTCGATCTCTTTGAGGATCTTCCTGAACTGCTCCTCATCGAAACAGATATAGGAACCCTCAGACTGTTTCTTGGAAGTCATATGCACCTGTCCGCTTCCACTGATGCGCAAGACATCCTGAACATTTTCGATGCGGACGCCTCCGCCCGGAAGGAACGAGATCTTCCCGCGATATTTTTCATTCAGTTCCGCGATCTTCCTGCATCCTTCCAGGATCTCGGGATAGACACACTTTCCGCTGGTCAGGATGCGGTCGATCCGACAGCTGATCAGGATCTGCGTCCCTTTATCAAGATCTTCCAGCTCATCGAAGGCCTTATGGAAAACTGCTTCTTTCTGATAGGAATGGATCAGGTCCGTCATCGTTTTCGTACGATCGACATCGATTTCGTTCTCTCCGGTAAGAAAACCGAAGACGATCCCATCCGCTCCTGCTTCCAGCATGTTTCGGGCATCTTTCAGCATCGTTTCATATTCCAGTTCGTCGTAGCAGAAATCGCCCCCTCTGGGTCTGCACATGCAGCAGAGAGGCACCTCAGTCTTTTCTTTTAACGTCTTGATCGTTTCCAAAGAAGGAGACAGCCCTCCCAGTTCCAAGGCGCTGTTCAGTTCGATCCGGTCGATCGGATACTTGCTTGCGGTCAAGGCATCGCTGATGTTTCCGATGCACACTTCGATGATGGTATTGTTAATCATGACTTCATTATATGATAAAAACATATGTTAAGATGAATGTAGATTGTAAATAATATGAAGGAGATGGGTATGTCCTGTATCAAAGAACTGCCTGAGGGCTATATCGAAATAAAACGGCTCAACCTGCAGGATGACAAGAAAACGATGCTGATCGTAAACGTCCTGGCGGTAGTCCTGTATATCGTCCTTTTCGCGATCGCTTTTATCATAAGACCATTCAACATGGATCTGATCGAGATCGATCTGACCGTCAGTCTTCTGACCTGTATCGCTATGATTGTATATATGGTTCTTCATGAGCTGACGCATGGCGCCGTGATGAAACACTACGGCGGTCAGAAAGTGAAATATGGTTTTACCGGATTGTACGCCTATGCAGGCAGCAGCGAGGACTATTTCGGTGCCAAAGCATACATCGCGATCGCACTGGCGCCATTTGTGCTGTGGACGGTCTTCTTTACGATACTGCTGATCCTGTTTCATGGAACGCTGTACTGGCCGCTTGTTTTTCTGCAAGTCACCAATATCGGCGGATGCGCAGGCGATCTTTATGTGTCTTATCTGGTTTCGAAATATAAGGAAGAGATCTACATCAAAGATACCGGAATCGATGTGACGATCTATGGAGATAGAAATGAAGAGTAGTTTTGTAGAACTGACAGGGATCGGGGAATCGCATGTGAACTGCGAAGAGATCGATACGAATGATCTGAAAGAAAACGAAGCCATTATCAAAGCGGAGTATTCGATGATTTCCGCAGGAACGGAACTGTCAAGAGCTTTCGCTTTGAAGCAGGGATTCAAGTATCCGGTACGGCCGGGCTACTGCATGGTCGGAAGGATCATCGCCAAAGGAAAAGAAATCGATGCGGAAATCGGAGGGCGGGTCTTTGTGAATGCGCCGCATGCTTCATTGGTCCGCTGGAAAAACGGCAATGATGTGCAGGGTCCGATGATCATCGCATTGCCGGAAGACCTCGATCCGATTCGGGCGACCGCGATCAATCTGCTGCTGGTAGCGATACAGGGCGTCAATCTGACCGAGGTGAAACTGGGCTATCGCGTGGCGGTATTCGGTTTGGGCAACATCGGGATACTGACCGCTTTGTTATATAAGAAAATGGGCTGTGAAGTCGTTGGTCTGGATATCGTTGAAAACCGCTGCGAACTGGCGAAAGCCATGGGCGTGGAACGTGCCGTAAGCGAGAAAGATCAGTTGGGGTACTTAAAGGAAGCGTATCCGGATGGAATAGATATCTGCGCGGATGTGACCGGATTGGCAAACGTGATCGTCAATGCGGTCGCTGCTGTACGCAATTACGGACAGGTGCTGCTGCTTGGTTCGCCAAGGCAGAGCTATGAGACGGATCTCATGCCTTTCCTGTCCAATATCCATATGAAAGATATCAAAGTCATCGGCGCCTTCAATAAGACAGTCAATGTGACCCCTGTCCCGGGAAACAACGACAGCATGCTGCGTAATTTTCAGATCGCCTGCGATCTTTTGAAAAACGATATCGATGTCACGAAGATGATCACCAGGATCATCGATCCCAACGAATGTCAGCAGGCTTATTATGATCTGATGTACAACAAGAATCAGACGAACAGTATCGTCTTCGACTGGACGAACTATTGATGAGGTAACTATGAAAGCTTGGGAGAACTATTTCGATATCCTCAATGAAGTCGTCGAGAAGGTAAGGACGACCCAGAAGGACAATATCATGAAGGCCGCAGAGATCCTGGCCGATACCACGGAGAAGGGCGGCATCATCTACGGCTTCGGCACAGGCCATTCCCATCTGGTGGTGGACGACGCCTTCTGGAGGGCCGCCACCCCGGCCAACTACTGCGCCCTGCTCGAGCCTTCCGCCACGGGCAACCAGGAGATCACCAAGTCCTACTTCGTCGAGAACACCTACGGAATAGGGAAACTGGTCGTGGACTATCATCGCATCACGCCAAATGACTGCATGATCATCGTCTCCAATTCCGGAAACAACATCGCTCCCGTGGATGCGGCCTTAAGAGCCAAAGAGAAGGGGATCCCGGTCATCGCGATCACCGCGGTGGAATACTCCGGTTTCCTCAAGACCAAGCATAAAGACGGCGTCAAGCTCAAGGACGTCGCGGACGTCGTCCTGGACAACTGCTCCCTGATCGGCGATGCCGCCGTGGAGATAGAGAACTTCCCGATGAAGGTCGGTTCGACCTCCACCATCCCCAACGTCTATCTGCAGAACGCCATCCTGACGGAGATGGTCGAGATCCTGGTACAGAGAGGCTTCGAACCGGATGTCTACTACAATGGGCACATGGCCTTCATGGACGAGAGCTGCGCCGACCACAACGACAGGCTGGTAGACAAGTATTTCTACAGGATCAGGAATCTGTAACATGTCAAATAGTAGAAAAGCATATTACGAATATATCACTTCTTTGCTTGCTGAAGTATTCGATAGTCAGGAAAGAAATATCCAAGATGCAGTTATGGCTATCGTGGAAGCGATTGAAAAAGGAAATACCGTCTTTTCTTTCGGCGCTTCGCATGCCGGGATCATTACGCAGGAACTGTTCTACAGAGCAGGCGGCTTGGTACTGATCAATCCTATCTTCTTGAAAGAAACCATGTTGGATGTCCGCCCGATCACTCAGACTTCCAAAATGGAACGGCTTACCGGATATGGTTCTCTGGCGTTGGAAGGCCAGAACATCAAAGCGGGCGATATTCTGATCATCACATCGGTTTCAGGAAGAAACGATGTTGCTATTGATATGGCAATCAAAGCAAAAGAACTTGGCGTGAAGATCATTGCTATCACAAATCTCTCATATTCACAAGAAGTAAAATCCCGCCACCCTTCGGGTAAAAGACTATTCGAGTTGTCCGATATCGTTATCGATAACTGCGGCATCAAAGGTGACGCATGCGTCAAGGTTGGAAAGCTGGAACAGCGTGTAGGTCCCAGCTCAACGATTGCCGGAGCATTTATCGCAAATTCCATCGTGATCGGTGTCTGTGAGGAACTTGCAAACAGAGGAATGGATGTGCCGGTATTCTATAGTGCCAACGTTGACGGCGGAGAAGAAAAAAACAAGCAGATATTTGAAAGATATAAAGACCAGATCAATTATATGTGACATATGAACGCTCGAACCTTTGTCTTGTTAAAACTGTTGGGTAATGGCGAACAGCGTACCCTAAATGAACTATCTGAAGAATACGGAGTATCAGATCGTTTAGTGCGCTACATCATCGATGATTGCGATTTTTATCTGCGATCGATCGGCTTGCCGCCTATCAGTTTTGATGATGAAGGCGTTTCATTGAAAATAACAGCCAGTCAAAAGAAGATCCTTTTGGAGAAAATCGGCAATCTGGATGTCTATTCTTATGCAGTCAGCGCTTCGGAAAGAAGGGATTACATTCTGCTTTCGATGCTGTGCT
>JAEEGG010025146.1_pt1 | contig 11482 bp, 14 predicted proteins | sample 9134161 | NCBI WGS metagenome assembly JAEEGG01 (sample SAMN16246543, study PRJNA631951) | gut metagenome | biome: gut microbiome; feature: rumen; material: CR-attached | host: Bos | place: Iran: Karaj | collected 2018-10 | reverse complement strand
ATTGCGTTTAACGAGCCGCTGCCTCCCTGGAAGCGCGTGGTTTTAACATTGCCTCCCAGCAGCGGATCGGAATGCAGCGCGTTCACTGCGTTGACGATGGCCGCCCCCACGTCAATGGCGTTTACGCCCAAGTGGGGCTGGGAACCGTGGGCCGCCTTGCCCCGGACTTCCGCTTCAATCAACGTGCAGGCAGTCCAGTTAATCTGGGGGATGATCTCCCCGCTCCGGGCCATATCCTCCGGCATCACATGGAGACCGAACAGGTAATCCACATCGTCCACGGCCCCGGCGTCTATCATGGCCAGGGCGCCTTTGCCGATTTCTTCCGCAGGCTGGAAGATGACCTTTACCTTACCGCAGGGCAACTCTTCCAAAGCCAGCCATTCCGCCACCGCGAGGACCGTGGTCATATGCCCGTCGTGACCGCAGGCGTGCACAGCCTTTTCCGTTCCGTCTTCCTGCTTGAAAAGCAGACAGTCCATATCACTGCGCACAGCCGCCACAGGTCCGGGCCTGCCACTGTCCAATACGCCCACAACTCCGGTGGTATCTCCCACCTTTTCCTGCACCTCATACCCTGCTTTACGCAAAACCTCCGCAACAAAGGCGGAGGTTTTGATTTCGCGGAACGCAGGTTCGGGAATTGCGTGCAGGTATGGCCAGAACACATCAATTCGTTTCCTGATATCCATTGTATTCGTTTATCCTTTCACTACCGGATTTTCACCGTCAGCCCTGTTGCCACCGGGGCAACAATGAAAACCGCTTATTATTCCTTCCATCCCAGATATACGGAACCCGGGAATTTCGTCTTAATGAAGTCGCCGTTTTCCTTGGACTGATAGGCTTCCTGGAATATTTTCAGCCGCGGGTCTTTCAGGTCTTTCTCCTGTACCGCCACGATATTCACATACAGGGAATCGGCCGTTTCTTTTACGATAGGATCCTTGGCCGGATTCAGGCCGGCATTCAGGGCATAGGTCGTATTGATAGCCGCGCAGGTCAGATCATCCAGGCTGCGGGGAATCGCCGCCGCTTCCAGTTCCACGATTTGTAATTTATGGGGATTGTCCGTAATATCCTGCACCGTAGTGGTGATATCTTTCGGATTCTTAACCTTGATCAGGTTGTTCGCCGCCAGCAGCAACAGACTGCGTCCGCCATTGGTAGGATCGTTGGGGATGCCGATCTTGGCGCCGTCGGGAATCTTGTCGCCGGGTTTCAGCTTTTTGGAATAAATGTTGATGGGGAACAGCGCGGTATTGAAAGCCTTCGCCAGTTTGAATTTCGGTTCTTTCTTCATGGTAGCGTTCAGGAAAGGCTCATGCTGATAACTGTTGGCCCAGATCTCGCCGGCAGCCAGCGCCGCGTTGGGGGTCACGAAATCGCTGAACTCTTTAATCTCGATCTTCAGCCCTTTCTTTTCCGCGATCTTCTTCACGTTTTCCATGATGATGGCATGGGGTCCCGGATTCACGCCTACGATAACCGGCTTGGAAGTGTCCGGTTTCGCGTTCTCCGCTTTTTTATCTCCGCCGCCGCAGCCGGCCAGTGCCAGTGTCAGTACGCCCAAAGCACCCGCAAGTACTAATTTCTTTAACTGTTTCATGGTAAAAACCCCCTTCTTATTCTGCCGCAGGATCATCCGTTCCTGCGCATGTTACATTCCTGAAAATTATTCAACCGTGCCTTCGATGCGGGCATAGGCACCGAACACCCAGCCAACGGAACCGTCTTCCATGATGATGTAAATCCAGGAATCCGTTCCGTTCTTATCTTCCACTTTATTCATAAATTTGCAGACAGTGCCTTTGTTAAGCTTTTTAATGATATAACCGTCCAGATCGGGATGTGTCCGCACCCGCAGCTGGTCACCGGTGATTACCACATCGGCGATGGTAGAATCCGCAAAAATATCTTTCGTCGAACGTTCTTCCGCGGCAAAGCAGGATGCAGCAACGCACAGCAGCATTGCCAGCATAACCATGATCTTTTTCATAAAATGTCTCCTTCCTTTAAAAACAGCCAATTCTTCTTTGCGCCGTTATCTGTCATAAAGTTGTCTGGATACAGGTCGCCTACGGTTCTGTATAAGATGGCAGAACAACGTGCCTCCCTATATTTGCTTTACATTTAATTATAGCACAGATATGCCTGAAAAAAAAGATAATCCACTATATATAGTGGATTAATTTTAACTTAATATAGTGGTTTAATTTTAACTTACAAGGTCTTTTACTACTTCCCCCGCAATGATCAGCCCCACCACAGAAGGCACGAAAGCAACACTGCCCGGAATACTGCGGCGCGGAGATGACTGCAGGCTTTCTTCGTCGTTCCTTACCGCGACCGGCAGTTCTTTTGAATAGACGACCTTCAGCTTTTTCACGCCCCGTTTCTTCAGTTCTTTGCGCATCACTTTTGCCAGAGGGCAGACACTTGTCTGGTAGATATCCGCGACCTGGAACGCAGCGGGGTCCAGTTTATTTCCCGCCCCCATGCTGCTGATGACAGGCGTCCCGCTTTCCTCCGCCTGCAGCACCAGCGCTATTTTCCCGGCAACGGTGTCGATGGCATCCACCACATAATCATAGTTCGTGAAATCAAACTGCGACCGGGTTTCAGGCAGGTAGAAGCACCGATGCGTCACCACCTCTGCCGCCGGGTTTACGGACAGGATCCGTTCTTTCATCACGTCCACTTTATACTGCCCCAGCGTTCCGTGGGTGGCAATGATCTGCCGGTTCAGGTTGGACAGGCATACCACATCGTTATCCACCAGTTCCAGATGACCGACGCCGCTGCGGGCCAGAGCTTCCGCCACATAGCCCCCCACGCCCCCGATGCCGAAGATGCAGACACGGGCGGCTGCCAGCTTTTCCATATTCTCTTTTCCCAATAAAAGTTCCGTACGGGAGAATTGGTTTTCCAAAATAAAAACGCCTTCTTTAAATTAGTTGTCGTTATAATAATTTTAGAAAATGCCGCCGGCTTTTGCAATAGTTTTTATCACAAAAAACGTTTACACAGCTGACAAAATTCTGATAAAATTATATAAAGATTTGTCCGTTCAACCTGATTGGCTCAAGATTATATTGCGCTATAGCGTTTTTTCCGGAGGAACTTATGAAAAAACTGTCCGTTAAGGCTGTCTGTCTGACAGCAATCTTATTCTCTTTCATGATGATTACGTTCTTTCCCCAGACTGTCTGCCAGGCAAAGGCAGGTAATGTGGAAATCCAGACTGAATACCTGATGCACCGTATCTATGCCAGGCGGTTCATCGATAACTACAATGTCCATGTTTTCCAGAAAGCCCATGAACACGCGGGCCTGACCTTTCACCGGGGCCTTACCTTTACCCGCGCCCACGGGTACACGACGGAAGATGATATCCGCCGGAACAGTAACGCGGTGGGACTGGGACCTGCCGGCATGATTCGCTGGGAGCGTCCGATAAGCGGCAAACTTTACGGCGATCTGGAATTTTCCGGTTCTTTCCTGATTTACAACAAATCCTTTCCCGCCCAGGGACGTCCCTGGGGATTTATGTGGCGCGTCGGCCCCAGGCTTACCTGGAAGTACACAAAAGACAATTCGATCAGCCTGGGTTATATGTTCAGCCACAGTTCCAACGGCATGCGGACTAAAAATCCGGGTCATCACGCCTTCGGATTCTCATTAGGATTTAATCACAGTTTTTAGCTCAATTCATCCCGGGAAGCCAAGATCCAGCCGGGCGCTGACGCCTACGCCCTGTACACGGTGCACGTTATCCAGACTGGTGGGTCTGGCCGTATCAATCGGCACCAGGTACTGGACCCGGACCGTTCCGGATGCCAGCTGCCCTTCCACCGTCAGAGCCGCCTTACATTTTTCCAGTTGCTCTTTAGGACCGCAGATCTGGGCCGCCCCGATATATCCTTTACTGCCGACGGTAACAACGGGCACGATTTTCGTTTCGTATCCTTCTTCAATCTTGAAAGGCGCGTTTTCGTTTACATAATCGTTAATCTTTCCGGAAAAATGATCCAATGCCAGGGTCATTCCCTTTTCCTTCAGCGTATCACTCAGTTCATTCAGTTTTTCGATACCCTTGTCTACATATTCCTGCCAGTTTTCCAGATACTGCAGGCTTTCCCGAAGGGAGTCTTTGTTTCCCAGTTTTTCCTGCAGGGCAGAAATTGAAGGAAATCTTTCCGCCACCATGTCTCCCAGTGTTCCTGCCGATGCGGCGGGCATTGACAGTGTATTCATCAGAAGGCAGAGAGAAAGAACCGCCCCCGTCAGCCATTTCTTTATTTTCATACCACACCTCCCGTTTTATCTCTTCTGTTGCGTCCGTTTATCGTGTTACGATACTTCGCTTTTGAAACAACCAGATTCCTGTTTTTGATGTCTGTTACATTCCCGTTCATACTTTCATTTTCATCCCGGTTTCCCATTCTGATTTTTATTTATGAAAAGTATGGCAGGTAAAGACGTTTTTTTTGCGTCAAACCTTTGACAAAACTGTGGCATAAGAATACCGGTACTGCATAAGAGTACATCTGTGACATAAAAATTCTTCAGCAACATAAGAATGCCCCCTGTGAATTACAGTTTTTTGCGCTGTCTCTCGCAGGGGGGTTTCACTGTTAACAATGCCTGACTGACAGGATTATGTTTTTCAAAATAACGAATTATGATATATCAACACAAACAGAGCCCTGTTTTATCAGAACTCACTGAACACCAGGGAACCGTCCATACCGCTTTCGCTGATGGAATAGTACCGTGTCTTGCCGTTGCCATCAGTATAAGAGATGCCGTTGTTGGGAATGCTGCCGATGAACGAGAATTTCACCAGCAGCTGGCGGTCCGGATGAAAGACGTCTTTTGTGTACAGTTCTTTCACCAGAAAGACCGGTTTGCCGTCGCTGAAATCCTTGAAGTGCAGGGACAGCACTTTGAAATTTTTAATGGGGTTGTTGACAGAAAATACTATGCCCGCCAGGGGTTCTGTCTGCCCGGCCGTAAACACATCATGGGGTCCCAGTTGCTTTACGTCTCTGGCCCACTCGCCTTCAATATCCGGCACAGCGTTGTTGTAAGGATTAATGACTGCAAGCGCAGTCCTTTCGCCGCCGGTGGCTCCGGGGACAAATTCACATACGCCGTCCTTGCAGTTGATCCCGGAAGCTTCTGCCGCCAGCCCGTTATTCTGCGCGCTGCACACAGAAACGCCCAATGCAAGCGCCAACGCCGCAACCATTACTGTCATTTTTTTCATAGCTGTACCTCCATTCTTTCGTAAAAAAACTGTGTATATAATGTTACGCGGTCAATATAATTCTGATTAATTCGTATGTATGCTGATTTTACGAAACACTGTCCTGCAACACTATCAGTCCCCCCTTACGGTTATAACCCGTGTTCCAGAGTTTGGCAAAATCCAGCCATTCAAACGAACCGTAGGTCACGGCTTTCACCATAAAACGCCCATCCGGTTTTTCCTCGTAGCCGGTAAGCAGGAACCAGTGCCATTCGTAGTTTTCAAAGGCGGGGTTCTGGTGATGCAGCAGCAGGTATGGGATGAGGAAGCCCCGGTCTATCTGCCGCTTGATGGCGTCGACTGTGTTCTTCTCCGTATTGTTGCCGGACCAGGGAAGCACTTCCAGAGCCGTCTGTCCATGCTCCTTCAGGAACCTTTTGAACCCGTCCACAAAGATTTCCAGCCTGTTTACCCCTCCGAAGCGGGGACGCAGGTATGGCTTTACCGTTTTGAAGAAGTTCACATAGTCCCTGCCCCGCAGCTCGTCTGTAGAAAAGGGGCAAAGACCTTTTATGTTTTTATACAGCGTCATATAGATCAGGCTGTCGCAGGCCGTAACAGCGGCGCACCCCGCAAACCGCATGATAAAATCCGGCAGCAGGCTCTGCCTTCCTCCGTATTCTTTGCCTACCCAGAAATAATCCAGTTCTTTACGCATAATTGTTTCCATCACCGCAGAAAGCACCCGGATTGTCTTACCGTCTGGTTCCTCCTGCTGACACACTGCTTATTTTTTGGGGCCCTCTTTAAACTGTACCGTCAGCGCAGGATTTTCCTCGGCCGCGTCCCGGAAGACCCGCAGCATCGTCTGCCCGTATTCACCCAGATATTCCTTGTTTTGGATGACCTTCGGCACCACGATGACCGTTTCTTCCATGATTTCCCCGAGGCAGTCATACAATGCGTCCAGGTTTCTTCCGTAATAGTCCGGTAAATTCAGTTTTTCTTTTAAATAGGCATGGGCTCTTGACCGGCCCTTAAATCTTTTTTCATCCAATACGATTTCCATATGCTGAACCTCCTTGGCTGCCATCAGTACAATCTGACGAAATCACGGTAATGGGACGCTGAGTAATAGATCAGTCCGTCGTTGGAGAAGCAGATCCGTTTCGCGTTCCGGTTCCCCTTTACGTAATCGATGTCGCATTCTTTCCAGGTCCGTCCCTGTTTATCCGGCAGTTTCTTTTCATAGTTGTTGTAACGGTCCCCGCCGATGCTTTTGCCGGGAGCGACTTTATCCAGCGTGCCTTCGTTCTTCCAGCCCAGTTTGGCGGCCTGCCCTTTGGTAATGTAGTTGGGAGGCAGGGTCTTGTACACATGGATATAAGCGGCTACATGGTCCTTATCGGTATAGGCTTTGCCCTTCTCAACTTTTACTTTGGCCCCGGATGCAGCTGCGCTGTCAGCCGGGTCATTTGTTTTTGAGGTTTGTTTCTGCTGTTTGTCGTCTTTTTGTTTTGTTTTTTCCGAAGCGGCATAATTTTTCTCTTTGTTCTGGCTCTCCGTGATCTTCGTCTGGGACGGTGAAGGCTGTGCCGCTTTTTTGCCGCCGCAGCCCAGGACCACGCTCAGCATCATGATAACCGCTAACGCAATCGCAAATACTTTTTTCATCGAAACTATGTCCTCCTTTGCTTTTGCTTATATCTGCAGGTTTTCCAGCACATGTGTGATCACCGGCCGGATGGCTTTTTCCTGTTCCGGTTTGAATACAAAGCCCAGTTCATACACCTTTCCGTCTTTGACGAAGGTGTAACTTTCATTGTTGCTTCCGCTGACTTCATAGGTCGCTTTCACACAACTGTGTCCGCCGACCGTAACGAACCCGCCCTTATAGTCCGCTGCCGTGCCTTTCGTGTCGGCAGCGAGTTTTTGTTTCAGTCCTTCCAGCACCGCAGCTTTTTCAGTCTGCTGCAGGTTGTCAAGCGCCGGTGGCATGAACGTAAACTGCCCGGCGGGATAAGAGACCAGCCCCACCATGATGCTTTCGTTTCCGTAAACTTCCATGGTCATGCTGACTTCCGAAGGATCCTTCAGACTGATACAGGAGGCAGGCACTTCCGTTGCAAGGGACGTCCCTTCCACATTGATCTTCTTCCAGACCTGGGATATCTCCACGCTCTCCATCCATTCCGGGATCCGTTCCTGGTATTCCGGATAGCGTTTCTCGTCCATCATATACATCACCACGAACATGCGGTTCTGGGTGACAAAGACATATTCGTCACGCAGCAGTCTGCGCTTTCCGTCTGTAGTCAGATTCGTGGATACCACATGGACCGCTTTCTGTCCTGCCATTTCCACTTCCCCGCTGCTCAGTATCTTTTTGCCGTTAGCACTGTCTTTCACACTGTTTTTTACAAGGCGAAGGAAATCCTCCCGGAACGCCTCTACCTGGAACGGCATCAGCGGGCCTTTGCTGTCGACAGCTGAAACATCGATGGCCAGGCGCAGGCCTTTTTCCTTGTTCTCCCCCCGCAGCACTGCAACCGGGTTGACCCCTAAAGGATACAGTTCCAGCTCTGCCGGGATATTCACGCGGAAGCCGTTGCCGGCGTCGATAAAGGCCACTACGTCATTCCTGCCTGCTACAGGTTCCGTCACGGGATACTTCTTTTCTGCTTCCGCCGTTTGGGTTTCTGCAGCCTGCGTATCGGCGGTTTTATTCTCTGACTGCGCAGTATCCGCAGCCTGCGTACCGTCAGCTTTACTGTCTGACTGCACAGTTGCCGCAGTCTGCGTATCGTCAGCTTTACTGTCTGACTGCACAGTTGCCGCCCCCTGCTGTGCCTGTACTGTATTTCCCGAAACCACAGCCGGGACCAGCATAAGCCAGAACGAAGCTATGATTGTCATTACGGTTTTCAGCAACGTGTCACCTGCTTTCCTGATAATCATCTTCTCCGATGATCTGTAAACAAATATAAAACAAATCTGTTATAAAAGTGTGTCTTTTTGCAAAAATTATTCTTTGGCAGCAGTTTTCTCCGTTTCTTCCAGCGTGAACAAAATACTCTGGCCGTGCTGCTTCCAGTATGGAGCCAGCACGTTGGACATAACAGATGTGACCGTGCTCTGGTCCATGGGTTCAAACACGCCTTCAAAGATCAGGTTGAAGCGGTCCAGCAACAACTGCACGGTCAGCGTGTTATATACGATGCCCATGACCTTTTCATCCACATACAGCGGCAGATATCCGTTCTGCTGAAACGCTTCCCGGGCCGCATTTTCATCGGTACGCTGTTCGATCTGGTCGGCAATGTGCTGGGGCAGCAGCGTCTCCGTAATCTCCAGCTGCCTGTGCTGAACGATACCGACCCGCGTCCGCATCTCTTCTTTCTGTTCAGGGGTCATGGGGTCGTCCCCTTTCCGGTCCTGCATATCTTCCTTCAGCATGGCTTCCATGGCGTCCAGTTCTTCTTTCAGATACTGGTACAGCATGAGGGAGCCGGAAGGTACCATGAAGCCTTTGATAGCGATGGGCTGCAGCAGCGACATGTTTTCCGTAAACTGTTTCAGCATTTTCGCCACGTCTTTGATGGCCTGTCTGTCCTTACCCTGCTTTAAAAAATCCTGCATATAGGAAGGCTGTACGATCTGTTCTACGATTCGCTTTACATACTTTTCTGCCTGATGCAAGCAGCACACCCCCAACTGTTCTGTCAGTGACCGTTCAGAAGCAGCCAGCCTGCGACTGTTCTTCTTTTCCGGTCCCTGCATTGATTCATACAGTTATTGTAACATAAAAGAATGCCTCTGTCATTGCGAAAAACGCAGGACAGAGGCAGATTCATTTTATTGGATTTTCATATTAAGGCGAATACTGTATGCAGGCTTTTATTTCAGCAGTTCCGCGTACCTGGCAATTTCCAGCTTGTACACGTCGTTGCCTTCAATGTCGATGCCCACGATGGCGGGGAAATCCACCACTTCATAATGACGGATGGCTTCCGGACCCAGATCTTCAAAGGCAACCATTTCTTCACTGCGGATAGACTGGGAAATGACCGCCGCCGCTCCGCCGATGGCTACAAAATAAACTGCATGATGCTTTTTGCAGGCTTCTACCACCGCGTCATTACGGAAGCCTTTGCCAATCATGCCCTTCATGCCCTGCTCGATCATGGTGGGAGTGTATTTGTCCATACGTCCGCTGGTAGTCGGGCCGGCGCTTCCCACCACTTCACCCGGTTTGGTGGGCGAAGGGCCTACATAATAAATCACGTTGCCTTTTACATCGAAAGGCAGCGCTTCGCCCCGGCCCAGCGCTTCGTACATACGCTTGTGGGCTGCGTCCCGGGCTGTATAGATGGGACCTGTGATCCGGACAAAATCACCGGCGTGCAGATCCTTTACGGTTTCTTCAGTCAACGGCGTGGTAATGTATTTAATTTCACTCATGATGGTACCTCCTCAAATGGTCGCTTCGGAACGGCGGGCCGCATGGCAGTTAAAAATCACTGCGCAGGGCATGCCTCCGATATGAGTGGGGGCGTATTCCACGTTCACAGCCAGCGCCGTAGTCTTGCCGCCCAGGCCGGCAGGGCCTACGCCGGTCTTGTTCACCAGTGCCAGCAGGTCGTCTTCCAGTTTCGCATACTCGGGGTTGGCGTTATGTTCACCAATCTTACGGGCCAGCGCGAATTTTGCCAGTTCCGTGGCTTTTTCCGCGTTGCCGCCCACACCTACGCCAACCGTAACCGGCGGACAGGGGTTGGGACCTGCGGTCCGGACTGCTTCCAGTACAAAGTTGATGATACCTTCCAGTCCGTCAGCAGGTTTCAGCATGCGCAGCTGGGACATGTTCTCGCTGCCGCAGCCTTTTGGTAAAATAATAAGATGTACCTTATCTCCCGGCACGATACGGCAGTGGATGATGGCGGGCGTATTGTCCTGGGTGTTTTTGCGAAGGAAGACGGGATCGTCTACGGAAGATTTACGCAGATAGCCTTCCGTATAGCCTTTGGCCACACCGGCATGGATGGCTTCCCACAGGTCGCCGCCGGTAAAATGCACTTCCTGCCCGATATCGATGTAGACAACGGTCAGACCCGTGTCCTGGCACAGGGGCACTTGTTTTTTGTTAGCCAGTTTCGCGTTTTCGATGATGGTGTCAAGGACCTGGCATCCTAACGGGGAAATCTCTTCTTTCCGGGCAGCTTCCAGTTTTTTCAGCACACCTTCCGGCAGATTGTTGCAGGAATCGATGCAGCATTCCGCTACGGCCCGGGTCACTTCTTTCACGTCGATGTCTCTCATGTGGATGATCCCTCCTTATACAATTATTACACTTCTATAAACTCTACCGCGGGCATCTGCCCTCTGTTTACCGTTAAGACGGCAAAGCTCCCCCGGTTCTTTCCTCTGGGACGGGACGGGCTGCCTGGATTCAGCAGCCAGATGCCGTTCACCTGTTTAAATACGGAAACATGGGTATGCCCGAAAATCACGATGTCCTGTTCCAGGTTCTGTCCCCACCAGGCCAGTTCGTTGATTTCCCTGGTTTCCCCCATGTAGAGATGGCCGTGGGTGACCCAGATTTTGTATCCTTCTACATTCAGGAAGCAATCCGGATTCACTTCTACCGGACCCCGCATCACATCGCAGTTTCCGGATACCGCATATACTTTCTGGTTTATCATATTGTGCAGCGCGTTGGCATCCATGGAATAATCGCCGCAATGGATCCAGCATTCCACCGGCGGCGCTATGGCCAGCACTTTCCGTATGGATGCCATGCTGCCATGAGTATCGCTTAAGATTCCTATTTTCATATTCTTATATAAAACCCTTTGTCGAATCCTGTCGTCTATTACTTGATTTACGTTTGCTGTTCAGCCTTGCCGTTCGCCTGCTGCTCCTGCTGTGCCTTCCGTCCCTGCCTGTCCGGGCGTTTGCCACCGTTCTTGTTATTGGCTGTCTTCTTCCACATGGCAATCAGCTTGCTCACAGCCTTGCCCCTGTGGCTGATCTTGTTTTTCTCTTCCGGTGTGGCTTCCCCCATACCTTTGTGCAGTTCCGTAGACCAGAACAGCGGGTCGTAACCGAAGCCGTTATCTCCCAGCGGTTCGTGCAGCAGCATGCCTTCGCAGCTTCCATCTGTCTCCGCCACGATCCGGCCGGTGGGATTCGATACTGCCAGCGCGCAGCGGAACCGGCAGGTCCGGG
>JAEEGG010025144.1_pt1 | contig 11483 bp, 8 predicted proteins | sample 9134161 | NCBI WGS metagenome assembly JAEEGG01 (sample SAMN16246543, study PRJNA631951) | gut metagenome | biome: gut microbiome; feature: rumen; material: CR-attached | host: Bos | place: Iran: Karaj | collected 2018-10 | reverse complement strand
GCGCTGCCGGCAGCAGCCGACGTTCCCTCGCCCGAGGGGGACATCCGCGAAGGCAAGGTCGAGCAGTGGCACCGTGCCTATCCCGGCACGGCGCCGGCGATGGAGGCCGCGTTTTCGCCCGACGGCAAAGCCATGCTCCTGCGCATCACGGCCAAGATTCCCACGTCCTACACCGTCCGCGTGGACGGCAAGATAGCCGCCAAGGGCCGTATCGCGGAACTCAAGGGCGGCGTCCAGACCGAATCCATCTCCCTTGCCGAGCATCCAGGCGAGCAGGGCGTACGCATCGTGCACGTCGACTACTCCCTTAGGGGCGTGGCGCAGGAGGACGGCGTCCTGCGCAAGACGGACGACCTGATAGCCGGCTGCCTGCGCGCCCGCTACGGCATGGCCACGTCCAGCGGCAAGACCGTCCTGAAGGTGCTGGATCTGGACGAGGAGGACGCCGACATCCTGAACCGCTGCGGCCTCTGAGCCCTGGCCTGTCCCGGCAGTTCCGGCGTCTGGGCAGTCCCGTGGCCGGATCGCCCTGTTATCCGGCAATGCTCCGCAGAGCCATAGACTGCGCCAGCCGTCCCGGCTGTCCATTGGCGCACGCGTTGCTGCCGTCAAGTTCCTCACCTCAAGCCCCTTTCCTCAAGCCCGTTTTCTCAAGGATCCTCAAGGAGGAAGCCATGTCCAGCCAAGCCCGCCTCGCCGGCCTGCTCTCCTGTCTTCTGGCCTTCGCCTTCGCGCTGCCGGTCCAGGCCGACGTTGCCTCTCCTGAGCGCGACCGCCGCAGGGCGGCCGTGGCCCAGTGGCACCATAAGCATCCCGGCACGACCCCGGCGATGGCCATTGCGCTGTCGCCAGACGGCAAGACCCTCGCCGTGAGCTTCGAGACCAGGACTCCTGCCGACTACAGCATCCAGCTGAACGGCAAGGACGCGGCCCAGGGGAAGCTTGCTGATCTCAAGGGCGGCGTCCAGACCCAGCACATCGACCTTGCCGAGCATCCCGGCAGGCAGGGGCGGTGGCGCGTTGCCGCCAGCTTCAAGCTCAAGGGCGTCAAGCAGAACGGTGCCAGGCTTGCCGAGTCGGGCGACAGCATCAACGGCTGCCTGTTCAAGCGCTTCGAGATCGTCGAGAAGGGCGGCAAGCCCGTGCTCAACGAGCTCGGGCTCGATGCCGAGGACTACTTTTTCCTGCGAGGCTGCGGCCTGTAGCAGCCTCCTTCGCCGGCCGCACTCCCCAGTACTGCTTTCCGGCCTTGCTCGCCGAAAGCCCCCCGCAAGCCAGGCGCTTCCTGCAGGCCGCGCCAGCGCCTGCCCTCGAGCTTTTGCCCGCGAGTCCTGCCCCCTGTCCTCAAGGAGAAAGCCATGTCGCCTTTCCGCTGCCTGCCCAGCCTGCTCCTCTGTCTTGCCGCCAGCCTCGCGGCCATGTCTGCCCGCGCCGACATGGCCTCCCCGCAGGAGGACATCCGCGCGGCCAAGGTGGCCCAGTGGCACCAGCGCTATCCCGGCACCGTGCCGGCGCTGGACCTCGCCCTCTCTCCTGACGGCGCAAGCCTCGCCGTGCGCTTCACGGCCAGGACGCCTGCCGACTACAGCATCAAGCTGAACGGCAAGGAAGCGGCCAAGGGAAGCCTCGCGGACGGCAGGGGCGGCGTCCAGACCCAGACCATCGCCCTGGCCAAGGAGGCCGGTAGCCAGGGCGAGTGGCTGGTGCACGCCGACTTTACGCTCCGGGGCGTGCGGGCCAGAGGGGACAAGCTTGCCGAGACGGGCGAGCGCATCGCAGGCTGCCTGCGCAAGCGCTTCGAGATCGTCGAGAAGGGCGGCAAGCCCGTGCTGAACGAGCTTGGGCTCGACGGCGAGGACGCCTTCACCCTGCGCAGATGCGGCCTGTAGGCAGCCCGTGCTTCCTTGACTGCGCAAAGAAGCCCGTTCAGGCTGGACCGTGGCCCCTTGGCTCGACACTTCCTTGCTTCTTTGCCCCCTTGCCCCCTTGCCCCCGCAAGACAGGGCCGGCGCGGCAGAAAAAGGTCAGAGCAGGCAGGGGACATTCCGTGCAGGATGCTTCAAAGCGGAATGAAGCAATCCAAAATTCTGCTTGACGGAGAAGTAACGCCTGTGACACAAGCCTAGCCCGAGCATTCTGCCTGCGCTTGGATTGTATCTTGCACCATGCCTTGTGCCATGCGCCCGCAGACGGCATGAAGGAGTCCGCCCCATGAACCGCACTGTCTCGCTGGCTTTGGCAGCCCTGCTTCTGACCTCCCTTCCCGCACCGGCCAGCGCTGTCCCTCTGGAGCGCATCTCAGCGGACGAACAGCCCATCGACATCGTGTCCGCGGCCCTGCGCGGTTCGGAGGGCGACATCAATACGGTGCTCGCCAGATCGGCCAAGATCTTCGTCATGAAGACCTGGAATGGCACGACGGTCGATGCCAGAGACGTTGCCGTCTACTACGCCCTCTTCTGTGGCAGGCCCGAAGCGGCGAGGCACATCCTGAAGCGCGGCTTCGGCCGCGACTTCGACGAGCTTGCCGGCATGCCCCGGATGGAGGATGCCTGCAAGGGCGATCCGACCACGGAAACTGCCCGCAGGGCCATTACCGAGGCGCAGAAGGAACAGGCCCAGAAGCTTGAGGCGCAGAAGGATCAAGCACAGAGCGGGACCGGAGCCAAGACTGAGCCCATCGTGTTCGCGGAGCTCTCGCCTGAGGCTCTGGACGTGATCCTCGACGTTGAAGACGACCACTGCCAGGCCGTGTCCGCCAGCGGCAAGCCGCTGCGCCAGCATCTCCAGGAGAGGAAGGACGCCGAGGCTGTCCTGAAGGTCTTCGAGGCCCGCTGTCACTAGCCAGATCGCCGCACTGCCTGCCGACGCACTCGACGAGCCATGCATCCCTTTGCCGCCAGGCTCCTTTCCGCAGCCAGGCCTTCGGCCGTGCTGCGCTGCGCCTTCAGCGAAGGCCGGCTGCCCTGCCTGCCGTCCCTTGCCGCCATGCCTGCCGTTCCCGCAGGCCCGGCAGCCTACCATTCGGGCTCGGTGCTCGAGCATGCAGCCCGGGTCATGGACGCCGTGGCAGGCGACAGCCTTGCCGTCTGGATGGCTTTCGTGCACGACGCGGGCAAGCTCGAGACGCCGCCCGAGATCCTGCCGCATCACTACGGCCATGAAGCGCGCGGCGTAGTGCTGGCGCAAGCCTGGGGCAAGGCGCTGGACCTGCCGGAGGCCATGGTTGCCTGCGGGTGCATGGCTGCCCGCGAGCACATGAAGGCGGGCCGCTACCGCCTCATCCGTCCGGGCACGCGCTACGATCTGCTCCTGGCCGTCGCCAGGCACGGCCAGGCAGCCATGGCGGCTTTCTGGAAGCTTGCCGACGCCGACTCCAAAAGCGACGTCAGCAGGGAGGCCCTGGCCGACTGGGCCAGGGTCAAGGCCTTTCTTGACCTGCACAGCGGGGACGGGGAGGCTGCAGGCTGTGCAGACGCCTGCAGGCTGAAGGAGAGGCTGCGCCAGCAAGGCATCCGGGTGCTCATGGCGGGGCACATGGCTGTCGCACAAGGCTGAGGAAGCCGGCTTCCCGTGGCCCTTTCTCTCCTGGCTTCAAGCTGTCCCGAATCCTCTCTGGGCCTGCCCCGAAACAGCGAGGCGCCTTGCCGGCGCAGGCCGCGGCGCTGCGGCGCCCCGGCCAAACGAGGCCTCTGCGCCATCTGCGGCCTCTGCGCACAGCGCGGGACTGCCGGCGGCTGCGTCTGAGGGACGGACACGGGCCGGGACGCTGGCCTATTCGAGAATGAACTTGTCCTTGAGCTCCTCGAGGCAGACCTCCTTGTTCCAGCGGGCCCGGTCGGAAAGGAGGGGGCGCGGGGGCAGAAGGCTGCGGAGCGTGCGGGCGAAGCTGGGGCGCACGGTGACCACGGAGAAGAGTTCGGTGGGGTTGAGGCCGGCGCCGAAGAGGGAGCCCTGGCAGTCCCAGTAGACGGCCTGAACGCCCTGGTAGGCGGGATCTTCGAAGAAGCGCCGGAAGAAGCCTCCCGGATCATCGCGCAGGCAGGGGAGGAAGCCTGCGGAGGTCGCGGGCGGGGTGGTGCACAGACCCATGATCTGCTTGACGGCCTTGGCCTTGAGGCGCTTGAGGTTGATCAGGGGCCCCTGGAGCGCCTCCTTGCGGTCCATCATCTGGGTGAACGAGCTGTCCTTGGGAATAGGCACGATGATGTCGCTTGCCTTGATGCTGAAGTGCTGGATCTCGCCCTGCCGGGCCAGGGCGTACTTGATGTGCCCGATGACGAGGTTGCTGCTGCGCGCGCCGTGCAGGCCGGAGAGGACGCCGGGCGTCAGGAAGTTGCCGTCAAGGCCGCGCAGGCTCACGAAGCGCTTGTCCTCCGGGGGAAGGGTGTCCCAGGAGATGAGGGTGACGACGGCGTCGTTGTCTTCGGGGAAGAAGGGCGAGGTGTCGGGACGGTCGTTCATAGCGTGTGAACTCCCCTAGTCGCGGGCCTTGCCGCGGCGCCGCAGGAAGCCGGCCAGAGGTGCCGGACGGCGCCGCCTGGCGGGCTGCTGCGGGTTCAGGCCAGGGGTCATTTCAGCGTCAAGTTCAGACGGCTGTCCAGCGGCTTGTCCAGCGGGCTTTCGAGGCGCCTTGCCAGACGGCTGGCTGGCAGGCTGGTCCGCAGGCTCCTGGGCCTCGCCGGCCTGGGCGGTTTTTCTGCGGACGGCGCCTTTGCCAGCCTTGTCAGCCTTGGCGGTCTTGCCGTCATTGGCCTCCTCGGCGCCCTTGCCAGCCGTGCCAGCCTTGGAGCCCTTGGCCCCCTTGGCATCCTGGCCAGCCTTGCCCTCCTTGCCCTCCTTGGCTGCCTTGGCCGCCTTCCTGCTCCTGGCGGGCTTGGCTGTCTCGGCTTCGCTGTCTGCAGCCGCCTTGGTCTCTCCCTCCGTCATGGCGGCTATGGCCGCGGTGGCCTCGCCGGCGCCGCCTTCGCCGTCCCCGCCGTCTGCATCAGGGAAGAGCAGGCTTTCGGCATCCTTCTTCGGCTTCTTCCGAGGCCGGGACAGCGCCGCGGCCGGAGTGCCGCCGGCTTCGGCGGCCGCGGGGGCGTCCTGCCCAGCCTCCCCGCCGGCAGCATCGCCAGCCTCTCCGCCTTCAAGGTCATCGTCGTCGAAGTCCTCAGCCAAGCCGGCTTTCTTGTCTTCGCGCCAGGACTTGCGCTCCATCACCTCGAGCAGGTTGGTAAAGTTGCGGGCGCGGGCCTCCTCGTTGACCATGGCGATGTACTGGAGAAAGCCGTTGCGGCCGAAGCGGCGTATGATGAGCTCGAGGAAGTAGGCCAGCTTGACCACGGAGCTGCTGGGCATGGCCTTGCCGAGGCGGTACTGGGTGCCGGCCTGGGCCGTGGTGCCGAGGAGCAGGAGCACCTTGTTCTTGCCGCGGGATATGGCTGCGAAGACCTGCTGGCGCCAGTCGCTCTTGGGCAGGGGGGCGAGCATGAAGAATTCGCGCAGGATGAAGACGTAGAGCCAGTCGATGAAGGCCAGCAGGTCCGGCATCTCTGGCATGACGGGCTGGATGTTCCAGGCGCTCACGCAGCGCGCGCACAGGGGCAGGGTGGGGGACTTGAACTGGTGGGCGGTGTGGGTCTTGCCGTTCATCAGCCAGTTCCAGTCCGCGCCCCGCCAGGTGGTGGTGCCGCGCATGGCCTTGATTTCGGAGACTGTCTGGAGGATGGACTGCATCCCGTCGACGGAGGCATCGTCGCTGCCGTCGGCACCGGCTGCCAGAGCAGCGTTCAGGATGGCGGCCGAGGGATCGTAGGTGTCGTGGAAGGAGGACTTGGCAATGGTGCCCACGCCGAAGAAGAGCCAGTCGAGGCTGTAGTCCAGATACTCCGAAAGCCACCAGAGCATGCTGTGGGAAAGCTCCCGCTCCCTCGACTCGAGCACGAGCCTGGTGAGGCATTCGCCGAAGGTCAGGCGCCGGCCTTCAATGAGATGGGGCTCGCTGCGCTTGCCGCGGCTGATCTTGATGTTCAGGTCGCTGATGTCGCCGCTGAGCCAGCGCTGGGCCGTCTGGTCGGCTGGGTCGCTGCTTTCTTCGTTGAATTCGTAGCTGCGGCGCCGGCCGTAGTCGGCAAGGTCAGTGAGCAGCCGCTCGAAGCGCTCGCCGAAGATCTCGTCGAGGATGAATTCCGTGTCCGAGACGTCGCGTATCAATTCGGGGATGCGCTCCAGCACCCCCTCGTGGAGAAGGGTTTCCGCAGAGAAGACGTAGCCCTTTCTCTGCAGGCACTGTGCCAAGAGCTTGCGGAGGCTAGGTGTAGAGGGCTGGTTCTGCGTTTTTTGCTGAGCCATGAAGCGAGATCTCCTTGTCAACGGGTTGCGGGCAGATCTTGCCCACTCGTTTTTCATCTCTATATCTTGAGACGGCAAGACAAGCAAATATTTTTTTGTCTGTCCATATAAAAAACGAGGAACCTGCCAAGATATGCTTCACGTTGAGCGAGGGAATGTGCGCTCCGTGCGGGACAGGGCGTGTTGCTGCGTCTGCGGGAGAAAGATGCCTGCTTGGCGCAGAAGGTTCAGCGGCGAGGTTTGCGCTGGGTCTGCCGGCCTGTCTGGGAACGGTCTGGGAACTGCTTGGGGACGGCCGGGGGATGTCTGGGGAATGCCTGGGGGCGGTGGCGTACCGTCCAGCGTCGCACGCAGACAAGGTCCGGAGAAGCCCCAGACAAGGTTCAGGGAAGGACCAGAGAATGACCAGCGAAGCTCCAATGAAGAGCGTTGCGGAGCCTTGGCCTGCGCCGGCGGCAGGCGAAAGGCCAGGCCTCTCCTGCCTGAAGATGCGGCGCTTCAGGAAAGACCTTCAGGGCTTTCATTTTCAAAATGGGGGCCATGTCGCAAGAAGCCTAGACGCGTTGCCGCCTCGTTGCCGTAGTGCCGGGTTTCCTGATATCCGGGGCTGTGGTCTTCCGATGGACCAGGGGAGCGAAGCCAGGGACCAGGGGCGCAGTGAGCCTCCCTGAAGGCGGCTGGCTCTGGCCTGCGCTAGGCGGCGCTGCCCTGCTGGCGCTTGAGCTGAACTTCCTGCTGGAACTCCGCCTCCAGGGGCAGGGCAAGGAGCGCCGCCAGGGCGCGCTCGTTGCCGCCTGCTGGACCTGCAGCAGGGAGGGCTGCGAAGAGGGCGAAGGCCCGGCCCGCGGCAGGAAGGCCGTCTGGCAGGGCGCCCAGCCGGACAGGCTGGGGGACGCGTCCCCGGGCCAGTGCCCGGCAGGCGCGGGACAGGGCCGCTCTCTCTCCCTCCCGCATGCTCAGCAGGGCCGGATCCGGCGCCTGGAGCTTGAGGTGGTAGCTGAGGCGCAGCTCCTGGTGCATGTCCAGGGGAGGACAGGCGTAGAAGGTGCGTCCGCGTATCATTTCGCCCTTGAAGAAGGCCGTCATCTGGCCTTCGACCTGCTTCTGCAGGTCGCGGAAATCCACGCGCGGGCGCATGGCGGCCTTGGCGCCGAGGGTGTCGGCGTAGGCCGTGCTTCCAGGCTCCCCCTTCCAGCCCGAGGCTTCGAAGGTGAAGCCGGAGCCTGCCAGGGAGCGGATGAGCTCGTAGGTTTGGCTGGGATCCTCGAGGCACATGAAGAGCTTGAGCTTGCAGTTGGCGACGATCTGCTCCGCGGCCTCGGGGGAGGCGCGCTTGATGCCGGCAAAGTCCTGGGAGGCGACCACGCAGGCTATGCCCAGGCCGCGGCCCTGAGTGAGCAGGATCTCGAAGCCCGGCGTCTCGATGGCCGCGTATTCGTCGACGATCACGCCGAAGGGCGTGCGTGCGTCCGTGGGCAGGGCGCCCAAGACGTCGGCAAGGCGTCCCTGGACCACGTCCCCAAGGCCCACGGCGCAGGCGTTGCGAATGGAGGAGAGGCAGATCTGGCCAAGGCTCTTGAGTTCCTTGGGGTCCTTGTCCATGCTGGGGATGAGGGTGACGTAGACGCGCCGGCTGGTGATGACGTCCACGGCGTCCACCTCGCCGTGGGAGGTCATGAAGATGCGGCCGTAGCTGTCCACGAGCAGGGAGAGGGCCCGGCCGAAGTAGGCCCTGGCGTAGCCGTACTGCTCGGCGAAGCTGCGGGGCTGCTTGTCCAGGGGCAGGCCCTTCTCCCAGCCCACGGTGGCGAGGGCGGCCTGGAGGGAGAGCATGCTCTTCTCGGAGAGGTCCTCGCGCAGGGCGAGCCTGGTTATCTCGGGAATGCTGAGCAGGTAGCGGCGCACGACGCCGATGGAGAGCGGGACCTCGCCGCGGTCGCGCATCTCCACGAGCACGGCCATGAGGCCGGAGATGAGAGTCTGGGCATTGGAGGAGAAGATGGCGTTGCCGCCCTTGTCGTCGCCGGCAGGCATGAGGGAGAAGAGAATCTGGGTGAGCTGGTTGGCCGTGCCCACGGCAAAGGGGTTCTGGGTGTTGGACTGGCGCAGGGGGGTGCGCATGTGGCCGAAGCTGCGCATGGAGGCCTGGGCCTTCTTGTCGGCCATGTAGGAGAGCAGGAGGAAGTCGTCGTCGCGGCCCACGAGGCGGCACATGGAGTAGATCTGGGCGCCGAGCTTGGGGGCAGCCTTGGGGTCCACGTAGAGCAGGCCGGAGCCGGCGGCCAGAAAGTTGAAGGCCAGGGAGACCAGGGTCTCGGTCTTGCCGGCGCCGGTGGTGCCGAGCACGAGCATGTGGGTGAGCATGTCCTCCCGGGCAATCCAGAGTTCGCGGCCCGTGTCGATCTCGTTGCCCACGTAGAAGGTGCCGCGGGCCCTGTGGAAGCCGCCCTGGGGGAGCACGTCCCCGAAGTCCGGGCCTGGCCAGACCTGGGGCACGCGCATGGGCAGGCAGTCGAAGCGGCAGGCGAAGCGGCGCCTGAGGGCGAGGCCGAGCAGGAGCGGGAGCAGCACAGGACTGGCGGCCGGGCAGAGAAGCATGGCGCCCATGCCGGCGAGCATGGCGGCCAGGAAGCCCGGGCGCTCCAGCAGGGCGTCGTGCAGGCGCACCCAGAGGGGGCGGATGTCGCGGACAAGCTCCTCCTTGGCGTGCTCTTCGCTGGGATTGAGGCCGTAGCGGGCCTGGCGGGGACGTCGCGGCATGGCAGACCTCCTGAAGGCGGAAGGGGGGCGGGCGGTGAAGGCCGGGGAAGGGCGAGGGCCTGGCCTGCGGGCCTGCAGAGCAGGGGGCCTGCGTGCAAGGCGGAATGGCGGGACGCAGAACAGGAGGGGGCTGAGGCTCGCGGCAGGCCTGGCACGACCTTGTGGCGGCTTGGCGGGCTCTCCGTGAAGCGGGGCGAAGGTGCTGCGATACCTCCACGATATCCCCGCGATATCTCTGCGACAGGCCTGGGGCCAGCTTTGGGCCAGACCTGGGCTCAGCCTGCCTGGAGGCGCTGGGCAAGCTTCGGCGAGAGCCTCTCCGGGGCAATCCAGCCCTCGTCGAAGAGGGCCGCCTCCAGGGCGTCGCAAGCCTCCTCGACATGGGGATCGGCAAGGCCGGCAAAGGCTGGATCGGAGCTGCCGAGCAGCGTTTCGGTCTGGTAGTGGGCCCAGGCGCCGGCGATCTCGGGCCACACGGATCGCCGGCCGAGGTTGTTGCAGAGGTAGTAGAGCCGGCGGTCCACGGGCCTCAGCCAGATGAACTCGGACGTGGGCAGCACGCCCTTGCGGCGGGCGCACTCGTAGAGGCTGAGCAGGGCGAGGTTCGCCCAGGTGCGGTGGGGCCCCAGAGCTTCGGCGCAGGGCCCCTCGGCGCACAGCCGCTTGGCAAGGGATGCCAGCTCGCCGGGCAGGCGGCAGCTGAGCAGGTAGGGATGGCCCGGCCTGGACCGCTCCACGAAGGGAAAGCGCCGCACGAAGCGGGCCTTCTGCGGGGCTTGAGGCGCCCGGAAGGAGAGGCTCAGCTCGTCGAGCAGGGCCTGGGCCTCGCGCTTGCGGTCCGTGGCAAAGAGCATCCAGGCCAGAGAGAGCTTCCGCAGATGGGGCGGGAGGGCGTCCCAGCCCTCCCATGGCGCGCCCAGCTGGCTGGCCAGCCAGGCCGCGGCCTTCTCCCTGTCGAAGCTGGCCTGGGAGCCCGGTCGCAGCCACGGGGAGGCGGGGTTGGCAAGCCTTCCCTCCTCGAGGAGTTCGGAGGCCGGAATGGCCCGTCCGTCCGGCCCCTTGAGCAGGCCAAGGGCGGCTGCGCACTGGATGGGCTGGCGTCCAGCCATCCAGGGCCCGCTGTCCAGGGGCTCGGCAAGGATGCCGCCAGGCCAGTTCAGGGCAGGGGCCACGCAGGCGTTGAAGGGAGCGCTTGCCCTGAGCAGATCCTGCATGCCGAGGGTGCGGCGGAAGATGTCGGCTGGTGAGATGCGCCAGGACCAGGCCAGGGCTGCCAGCGCCAGGGGGCAGGCCAGCAGCAGGACGTGCCAGAAGCAGGCCCGGTTGGCGAGCTCGATGCAGAAGCCGAGGCTGAGGGCTGCGGGATCAAGGGCCTCGATGCGCTGGGCGGCCTCGGCATAGCGCGCCGAGACGAGGCCAGCCTGCCGGCAGGCCGCGCCGGCAAGCCAGAGCAGGCAGGCCTTGGCCTGGGGGCCGAAGTGGCGCAGGGCAAGGGCAAGGGCCGCTGCGCAGGCAAGGCAGGCAAGAAGGCCGGAGGAAGCGGAGACATCGCTGCGGGGGCGGTCGGACATGCGGACTCCTGCGCCAAGGCGCGCCATAGGCATGGAGAAGAGCGAAGAACAGGGGAAGGCAGGACAACGCGGGGGAAGGGTGCACGAAAGGCCTCTGGACTGGCGGGCTGAAGTGGCGGGTTGAAGTGGCCAGAGGCAGGCAAGAGCAAAAATGTTTTAAAAAGACAAAAGTTTTTTGTTGCTGGGAAACCAGGGCGCCTGGTCGCTGAGTCAGGCTACTGAGCCATGTCGCTGAGCCCAGTCCATGAGCAAGACAATGAGCCTGGCCGCTGGTCCAGGCACGCTGGCTCAGGGTGGGGAGCTTTTCGCCGCTTGACAGCCGGCCGCAGGCGGCCGGGCGTCTGCAGGCCTTCGCGGCAACGAGGCGCAGGGCTGGTGTCGGAGTGTTTCGGGCTGCCGGCCAGGGGAAAGCCGGCTCTGGGCGTGCTGGGCTTGCCGACTTTGCCAAATGTGCCGAAGTTGCGAGGCGTGCCGGCTTGGCGTGCCTGGCTTGGCGCAGGGCTCGCGAGGGATCTGCGCTGGCAGACAGGTAGAGAGACTGGCAGGCAGAGAGGCAGGCGCGCAGGCTGAGAGGGCTGAGGGCTGACGCGGCGCGCCTCTGCCGTGCGCTTGCTGGCCCGTGCTATCTGCGCGGGCCCCAGAGCTTGATTCCGGAAGTGGACCTCGGAGCTGGGCCCCGGAGGGGGCTTGCCGAACAGGAGATGCAGCGCAGGCGGCCAGCGAGGGGGAACTCATCTGGGACGGCGCCTGGGCTGGCTTCTGGCTTGCGTCTGATGCGCAGAAGGGGAGCGGCCGGAAGAAAGCGTGGAAGAATGT
>JAEEGG010025142.1_pt1 | contig 11483 bp, 9 predicted proteins | sample 9134161 | NCBI WGS metagenome assembly JAEEGG01 (sample SAMN16246543, study PRJNA631951) | gut metagenome | biome: gut microbiome; feature: rumen; material: CR-attached | host: Bos | place: Iran: Karaj | collected 2018-10 | reverse complement strand
CGCGCATGCGGGCCACCTCCTCTTTGCGTGGGGTGTCGAGGTTGGGGATGATAGGGTCGCCCACATGGATGGTCACCAAGGGCTCGTCTTTGCTGAAGAGTTTGCGCCAGCCGGTGCGGGGCCTGAAGGTGATGACCAGGGGGAGAATCGGCAGAGCATAGCGGTAGGCCATGTTGAAAGCGCCGGTTTTGAAGGGACGGAGCGGTGAGTAGTATTTCCAGCTGCAGCTCTCGGGGAAGATGTGGATCCACTGCTTTTGGTCGTGAAGTTCGTCCAACGCTTGGTCAAACGCCCGCAAGCCGCTGCGCTCTTCCGGGATGGCGATGCCGCCGATGTGTTTCATCAAAAAGCCATCTTTGCCGCGGAAGGGCTGCGCGTACATCGGAATCCAAGCCTTGCGGTAGCGCATCGCCTGCAGCACGCAGATCATATCCCAGCGACACACATGGTTGCAGACCGTCATCAAGCCGTTGGCAAAGAGCTTGCGGTTCCGGTGGATCTTTTCGCGGCCTTCAATCTTTAGACCATACCGAATCCGATTTAAAGGAAAAGCAGCTATCCAAAGTGCAAGATAGACGAGAAAATGCCATATCTTGAATTTCAACGATTTGTCGAGATAAGTATAGGTCCCGTCAAATTTGATGTCCTTGAGTTCGCCGCGGATGGCGGCCATCTTGGTGAAAGGATTGTCAGCTGAGAATTCTGCCGCTGGTTCGGGAACATATACGTCTTCCTTAACCTGGAAGTTCCGATATGCCGGGCCGAATGATGAATAGTCCTTGATCATGCTCAGTTGTTCAGTTCAGGTTGTTTTCGCAAAAACAAAATGCAAAATTAGCAAATAATTTTGAATTGTCAAGATGCAAATGAGAATTTTTTTCACCTTTCATCGTTAATCTTGAATGCATAAAAAAACGGACCAACATCGCTGTTAGTCCGTCCTTCGTTGATCAACAATAAAATCAACAAACCCCTAATTCCATGATTAGTATTCGTCTTCGTGGAAATGTCTCCAACAGATTATATGTTAGTTGATTGGCGAAAAAGCCGACTTCCTTATGCCTTCCTATTTTGCTATAAAATGGCGTAGTTTGCTGCCCTCAAAGAACGTGGGTGCAAAAATACAACTTTTCTCGTTTCTGACATACTGGTGTCGTTCTTGGAAAATGACAACGAACCATTTATATTTCAATAATGTAGTATTTTGCCGATTTGGATTTAGGTTTCTTTGTAGCATTATCTCTGGCCAAAACATCAGTTGCTATCCATTCTACTTGCCTTTCTTCTTGAATTTCAAGACAACTTGGTTCTTCGTTTTTTATAGGATTACCTATGCTCTCCTTTATTGGTGCTGGCTTCTCTCCACGAAAGTATGCGTAAATACCCTCTGTCTTGAGTCCCTTTGCTGAATAAAATTTCGGGTCATCCACAAGAGCAACAGCGCACCCTCCATCAAATCCTTTATCTCTCAACTGTTCTATGAAACAAATATCCTCAATGAACTGAAACATTCTTCTGGGGTATGCACCATTTCTTGGAAACTTCAATTCTATGGCAAATTTTTCTTGGTCATTATATACCACTATGTCTATTTCTTTCTTCACAGTATCTTGAATCCCAAAGAAACCAATATTCCTCTCAAATTGCACTTTGTATTGCTTGCTTTGAAGAATCTTGCGTAAGTAAATCCCAAGTTCGTGTTGCAATGAATACTCATTGTATAGTTCAATCCCATTGCTGGCTGCTTGTTGGAAAAATTTACTAATGTGAGCTTTTAGGTCTTGTAATGTCATAATAATTGAATTAAATGATACTGTTGATTCGATTTTGGTAAATATCAAATTGTTTTCTTCACCCTTTGAACGGTAGAAAGGGACACATCACACAGTTTTGCGGTTCGGCGTAAACTCGTACCCTTTTTGAGTTCCTTTACAACCTTGGGATAATCCTTTTGCAACCGCTCCGCTGTCTTCTTCGTTCCGACAGGTCTTCCCAGCACGCCGCCTTCAGCAATGTACTTCGCCCGCCCCGAATTAAGTCTGAACTTAATATTGTCACGCTCCATCTGCGCCGCCGTCCCTAATACGGCTATCATAATGTTGCTGTAAGGGTTTTCAGTACCGTCCTCTTGGAATAGGAATAAGTTCTCCTTCTGAAAAAACAGATTGATACGAACCTCCTTACAATGGAGGACATTCTTCAAGACCTCATCGCAATTACGACCAAGGCGGGACAACTCGCTGCATAGAATTATATCTATAGCGTTGGATTCTGCAAAGTCCAAACACTCCATAAGTATTGGTCGTTCTGTGTTTTTCTTCGCTCCACTGATATGTTCTTCAAACACCTTCACTACCTCGTAGCTGTTCTTGGTTGCGAAATCGGTCAGGTCAATCACTTGACGGTCTGTGTTTTGACGGTCATTGATACTGCTAACACGGGCATAGATAACGGCTTTCTTCATACTCTTTAGATTTACGCTGCAAATATACAAAAAATATTAATATGTATTCAGTTAAATCAAAGATTTTTTATAGTACTATTTTATGGGTTGTGTATTGAGGGTGAATAGATTTATCTGAATACACCTTCAGGCGCAATACAGGTTGCACACCTTTTTGCAAAAAAACGGCACAAAACATCAAATTGAGAAAAACTGGATTTATTTTTCACACTTTTTTCTGTTTTTTATTATATTGTTTTTGAAAGAGAAATTTATTAATCAAAAAACTTGCAATATGAAAAAATCTAATGAAATCAAAAAGCACCTTGCAAAAGGCGAGGTGACAAGTGAAATGCTGGGAATGGCAGCGTTCTCTTACAACAAGCGAGCAAAGAATATGCGTGACCAAGAACGGGAGTGGCGTGATTATTTCCGTCACAACAGATACTATAGCGACAAATATGGGACGGTCGACAAGTACAAAGAGAAAAAAGAGGAGTATTATGGCAAGAAGGACGAATGCCTATTGTTTGCAAAACCGACCGCCTTACACGTGGTAGAACGTGAACGCACATATAGGGAATGGGACGCTTTTTGCGGGGAATACGATTACGAAACCTATACCATTTATGAGCATTACTTGTTATATGCTATTGGCTCATACCGATTCCATCACCCGATAAGCGAAGAAGAATTCAGCCGACTGAAAAGCACATTGCCCGTTGAAGAAATTGGAGACCTTGAAACAGAGGGTGAAAAGGTGGAAAATTTAATGAGTGTACAGACCGCAGATAAAATCAGAAATGGTTTGAGGAATGGGCTTTATCAGCTCGTATGCCACTGACACGATTCACGAGGAAATACCATTCTGAACGCATAGCCCATAAATGTTCTGTGATAAATACCATAAGAACATTATTAGGGTTATGCAACTACTTGATTATGAAAGATTTTACAGCGATTTCGATTTGGAACTTTTTCTCACCGAACCGATTGGCAAGTTTAGCCGTGACGACCTTCACTTGATATTAGAGAAATTCGCCAACATTAAGAGCGTTACTACTTTGGCATCAATTATGGGTTTGCGGAGTATGCTGGCCAATGAGCTTATGGCGTTGAAAGACAGCAGAGAATGGAAAGAAAAAGCTCATTACCTGAAAGAAAAGGAGGCGGTCGAGATATTTTGTAGGTTGTACATTTTCGACCGCCTCCGCAATGAGTTTAAGGCTATGGAATAACCATTTTAGAATCAAACCATTAAATATGGTCGAGGTGTTCTATAAGAATGCGCTTCATTTCCGTGTAAGCATAGATTCTATACGCCACCTCCACGGATTCGACCTCGTTCATACCTTCTATTTTTTTCAGCAAATCGTCTGAAATAGCACAGCCGTGTTCTTTTGCTTTGGTTACAACTTCAGCCAAGGCTATGGTATTGCCGAGAAATGGGTTTAGCGATAGCAAAGAATCGTTGTCAATCCCGCTTACGAGCGTTTGCATCTCTTCGTATGTCAGTCCGCTAACAGGTGAAAATGTCTGGTGGCGAATGCTTTCGGTCGAGAAATAAACGCTGTCAAGAAAATTATTGATTGAATCGCTTAATAAGTTCTCACGCTCACGGGCGATTTCCATTTCTTCTTCGTAATCAAAATCATTCATAGTCGTAATATATTTTCCAAATGTATTTATAACCCTCAATAAACATACCGATATAAATACAATGTGCAATATATATGCATTATAATGGAAAATATTTTTATACGAGTATGAAAAACGTAAAAATCCTTAAGGTGGGCGAATTTGTCGCCTTGAACGAAAGCAAACTCAAAAATTTGCGTGTGAGCAACATTGTGAATGAGAACATTGCCGTCAGCCAAACCGAACCACTATTTGAAAGCGAGCAAGCAACAGTAGCCGAACAAATCGACCCCGCTATCATTGCATTGCCCGAAGGCGGTACAACCATTGAATCGTTAAACAATACCATCACCAGATTCTTGAAGAGCCAGCGATTGTCAGACGAGGTGAGTTTCACCATCGGTCACTTTTTTTCTGGGGATTATAAAAGTGGCAAATCTGCTTGGAACGAGAAAAGCCTTTGCATCAGTCTTACGGGAGAAATCAGCGATAGAGCGGGTACGGTTGCGGTAGCGGTCGAAATAATGGCCAAAGAAAATCTGCCAGTAATATTGGTGCTGACAGAAAGCGGAATAATGGAAATCACGAGGGAAGGAACTGCGGAATTGAAACCAAAACCACAAAGCCGTATTAAAAGAATCGGGGAATAATTGCTGTGTTTAGAATTTTCATTATGAAGGGAGGCATTTGCCTCCTTTTCTGTTGTTTATGTGTTAAATTGTCCGTAAAAAACACTATGATTTACGGTTACATTCGCGTCTCCTCCGACAAGCAGACGGTGGAGAACCAACGATTTGAAATCAACAACTTCTGCTTGAAAGAAAATTTGCACATTGACGGTTGGATTGAAGAAACCATCTCTGGAACAAGAGCGTACAACAAGCGGCAGTTAGGCGTTTTGCTGAAGAAGGTGCAGAAGGACGACCTTATCATTTGCGCTGAACTATCCCGATTGGGGCGCAGCCTTTTTATGATTATGGAGATATTAAGTCTCTGTATGAAGAAGGAGTGCAAGGTGTGGACTATCAAGGACAACTACCGCCTTGGGGACGACATTCAAAGCAAGGTGCTGGCATTCGCTTTCGGGTTGAGTGCGGAGATAGAACGCAATCTGATTAGCCAACGCACAAAAGAGGCATTAGCGAGGAAAAAGGCGGAAGGCGTGGTGCTGGGGCGACCTAAAGGAAGAAAGACCTCTCCACAAAAACACAAACTACACGGGAAGGAAGTCCTTATTGACGAACTGATTAAACAAGACGTTTCCAAACGGCAGATTGCCAAAATATGCAAGGTTGACAGGAATACCTTGGCAAGGTTCTTGAAGCAGCAAGCAGGAGAAAAGTAAATGAGCGATTTCGTGCGGCAACACCATACCGTATGCAAATTTAGAGGTGATGAAAGTTGGGTTATCTTATCGCCTATTGAGCAGAGTATTAAGAACAAGATAGAGGCGGTAGGCACTCCATTGAAGGATTGGGACATTAGCATTTACAGAGGCGTGCTGACTGGGTGCAACGAGGCGTTCATTATTTCTACCGACAAACGGAATGAGATACTTGACAACTGCACTACCGAAGATGAGCGTAAGAGAACGGATGAACTAATACGACCGATTTTAAGAGGCAGGGATATTAAACGATATGGTTATGTTTGGGATAAAAACGACTCTAAAGCACTTTGGTTGATAAACACCCACAACGGGGTTAAGGGGAAATACCCTCGCATTGACATCAACGATTACCCTGCTGTAAAGCAACACCTCGATAAATACTGGGATAAAATAAGCATACGTACTGACAAAGGCGACACTCCATATAATTTGAGAAACTGCGCATATTTGGACGATTTTTATAAACCGAAATTGTTCTATGCCGATATCACCCAAAATTTGAATTTCGTTCTTTGTGATGAAGTAATGTTTTGTAATAACACCACCTATTTTTTAGTCGCCAATGACAGTACAATTTTACCTATTCTACAAAATTACTTAAACTCAAAATTGATTGATTGGTACTATCGAACATTATCTGTTCAGTTAGGAGAAAAAGCAGTTAGAATGTTCTCAATATATGTGTTAAACATCCCCATTCCAAAGGGAACAAGCGATGACGTTTATAAGGCGTATAATCTTTCAAAAGAGGAACAAAACTATATTGAGAATCGGAGATTCTAAAACTATTCATCATTGCCTATGAATAAAGGAAATTTCTTCTGCTGTTAAACAATAAAGACGGCAAATCAATTTGTCTATTTCTTGTTCTTGTTGTTTCGTGGGGTTTGATGGGTAGGAGGAAATGTCTGACAAGCCATTTAACGGGATGGGAAACTTCTCTACGAACATAGGTTTGTATTCAAAGTAGCCGCCGTTACGTGTTACACCAAGTGAGCGAATATAGTAGTCTGCAATTTTGGAATTGAGTATATGTAGAATTGCCAAGTTGCTTGTCGCAATGAATGGACTTGGGGCATTGACGAACATACCTTCTGGAGCAATGCTATAAGAACCGTTTAGATTGAGATTTCCCCATACAATTTTTGGGTGATTAAAATCGTCCCAATAACTTATCGAATCTTGTGTTTCAAACCACTTGTTATTTGTCTTTTTTCTTGCTGTAACAGTCTGTCCATTAATTATATACTTCTTACCTGTTTGTTCCAAGCGTTCCATACCATACGAAAGCAAGTGTTGCTTTACCGCAGGGTATAGTTCAATATCGTAATGCTTTGAAGGAAAGGTCGCTATGAGATATAAGCCTGCCCATTCATAACCATATCGTTTAATATCCCTGCCTCTTAAAATCGGTCGTATTAACACCTCCGTCCGTTTCCGCTCATCGGCGGTCAGACAGTTATCAAGAATTTCATTCCGCTTGTCCGTGGTGATAATAAACGCCTCGTTATACCCCGTCTTTATTCCATAGTTGATTTGAATGTCCCAATCTTTTAGAGGAGTACCAACCGCTTCAATCTTGCGTTTGATGCTTTGTTCTATTGGGGTTAGAATCACCCAACTTTCAGAAGTTTTAAAATCGCAGGTGTTGTTCTGTTGCCGCACGAAATCGCTCAAATTATTAACGCTATCTTTGTTCTGCTTGTTGGTGACGGCACACACAGTTTGGTGCTTGTTGGTGTCCTTGGCAAAAAGGAGAATGTTGGTGTCCACCGTGGCACTCTCGAAAATTTTCACACCTGCAAAGTCAATCAGCAGCATCGGGTTGGTTTGCGTGGCGAAAAACTCACGGGTCTTCTCGCCATAACCCGCACGCATCCACTTGTTTGAGGTAATGTAACACAAGTGACCACCTTGTTTCAACAACTGGTGTCCCCGTTCATAGAACAGGCAATATATGTCCCCCGTGCTTGCAAAGGTCTTGTAACCGCACGGCTGATACATTTTGCCTAATTTGCCGCCGTCATTCTGCAACTGAATATACGGCGGATTGCCAATCACAATGTCGAATCCGTCTTTTACGCCAAACATCCATTCGGGGTCGAAGAACGGGCTGACGGCGTTTTGGTCGTAGGGATTCCATTCCGCCATCTGTTTGGCATCTTCGGGAGCAAAGTTGTCATCATCAGATAGCAACTGTGCCAATTTCTCACGCAACACTTGGTCTTTTTCACGTAGTCTTCGCTTCGTAGAGGCGGACTTGGCGGAAAAATGCTCGTGGCGAATGCGGGCAAGTTCTTCTTTGGTTGGCTCTATTTCGGGATTCTCGAACAGATTGGTCTGTGCCGCCCTTTTCTTCTTGGCAATTAGTGAGTTGGCGGTAACAAATTTGGTTTCCAAGTTGGGTAATGTAGGAATGCCGAAGTTGGGTTTGGAGGCATCCTTCTCGCAATTGCAAATTAGGGAAATGAAGAAGCGCAATTTCGTGATTTGTGCGGCTATGCTCTGAATGTCGCTGCCATACAGACAATTCTCAATAATAGCAAGTTTCAAATCATAGACGCTTTCTTCGGGACTGATACGCTCCAATATACCCATCATTCGGTTCAGCAAACCCATCGGGAATGCTCCCGAACCGCAAGCGGGGTCAAGCACTTTGACGGATTTCAACTTGTCAGCCACTTTCTTGTATTCGACTTTTTGGGCGGAATCATAAATGAAATCGCTACTGAACAGGGAGCGGACAAAGGGTGTGTCGCCCAAGTAGGCAACCAGACTTTCATCCACCATATAGTTCACAATCTCACGAGGCGTGTAGAACGAACCGCTTTGGTTTCGGGCGGTCTCCTTGGTTTCGGGGTTGTACGCACCCAGCAGGTTCTCGAACACCTTGCCCAACAATTCGGGGTCAAGGGCTACCTGCTGCTCTTCGGGGGTGTTCTCCTCAATGGTGAAATTGTATCTGTTGAGAATGGAGACCAACCCTTTTTCGGGTTCAAAGAACAGGTTGTTGGGAACAACGGCACGATGCTTGAAACGACCATCGGCAAAAGTGCGGTCATTTCTGCTGAATCCGTCCAAATTGTAGGCGACTTCCACGCCGTCTATGTACCGTGTCTTGTCCAAGCACTCGAACAACCCACCATTCAAGAACGGCACTTCAGCGAAAAGGTCTATCACCTGCTCCTTGCTAATTTTGAACATTTCATCATAGCGGTACAAGGTCTTAATGTCGCGCTTGGTTGAGGTGGCGAATTTGCGCTTGCTGCCGTCCTCTTCCTCAATGGCACGGTTAAGAGTGGCGAAGAACAGATTCTGTAAAATGGCGTTGTAGAAATTGCCCACCGTTTGACTGTATGGGTCGAACTCTTTTAGAATCGTCTTCAGATAGTCAATGTCGAAAATCTTATGGGGAACAAGGTTCTTTTGCTTGATAAACCAAACGAACATTATGCGGGTTATCATCCTAATCAACTTCTTCTCTATATCTTCCCTGTCATCCGTCTCAATAGTGGTGTTGTTTGGGAACGATATGTTAGCGGAATCATCTACTGCCCACTGATACCACTCAAACAAATCTTTGTAGAATTGCTTGGTGAGGGCTTCCACAGAGAACGCTTCCGTCACATCACTCAAATTTTGTGCGCTCTCTTTCAACTTTGAGAATTGTTCTATGGCTGTGCGGCATCCACGACCTTCGCCCAAAACGTAGGTATAGCGTTTGGTGTCGGTCGCTTCCGTTCCCAATGTGCCGTCCGCCTGAAACGCCATAATTTCGCTCACATACGAGAAACGCAAGACGCTTTCATTCTCCTTGAAACAAAACATAAACGCACCTGCGAATCCGCTGTTCCGCCAATGCGACACCAACAGATTGCGGATGCTCACCTTGTTACGTTCTATCACAACGCTTTCGGCAAGCGGGACTTCATATACGGCAATATTCTTGCCATCCGCCAAATCAATTTTCCCCAAGTATAGAGCTGTCTTTGCCATATTGCTATTGACATCAATGTTGGTTGGGGTCGCAAAGAAGGTTGCACGATTTCCAAAAATATCACGCAACAGAACCTGCCAGTTTTTACGGTTGTAGGCGGATTCGATAATCGGTTTGTAATCCATATCTGCTGTTTTTAACGGAATGATTCTGATAAAATAATGGTGGCTTCGGTCTCCTGCTTCGACTCGTCCTCCTCCTCGGAGACATAGTATGGGTTATATTTTTTTGCCATTTGGATAATCTCCTCCAAAACAATGTCTTGTGAAAGTGCGCTGCTTCTCGATTTCAACTGCTTTGCCATTTTCTGCAAGCGTTTGGCTATGGTATCAATGCGCCCTATTTCTACTAATTTACGAAGTTGTTCAACTTGAAGCCGTTCTGTCGGGTCTGTCACTAAAGGCATAAATACGTTCAACAAACTTTTCGCCATTGTAACCTGCGCACCCAAATTGCTTTTTGAGGCGGTCATCTGAATATCCTCCTCAACGATTTCTTGATGTATGGTCGCCTTGAATGCTTGCAACGCTTTCTGAATATGCTCGTGATGGTGCATTATCCGTGGGACGGGTTTCTCCTCTACTGGTGCTTTGAAATATTTGAAAGCGTCCACAACTGAAAGTTCCACAGGGGAAGAATTGTCACAAACACGGTAGAATGCCTTGCGGAAGTTGGTCTTAAAGAAGACCAAAGTGTCATTGCTTAACGTGATACCATCAAACGCTCTTGCATCCCTGCCAGTCCTGCTACGCAAGGACAACCTACGAATACGATTATATTCCTTTCGGTTAGTGACATACAAGTTGCGGATTTCTTCAAAGAACGGGAGCTCCTCATTCACCTCCTCTGACGACATACCTTCAGAGAACAACTTTTCAAGGTTGTAATCAAGGATTTCTTCGGGGGAATAGATTTGATTATCATCACCAAAAACAGTAAGGAAAGTCTGTATTTTGGATAATACAATTTGGTTTAACTTAATCTGTTGGTCGCCTTCACGGGATGGGTAAAACACATAATTGTAAATATAGTCTGATTCTGACCCGATACGATTTACACGCCCGATACGCTGTATCAATTTCGTGGAATTCCACGGAGTGTCGTAATTCACTATAACATTGCTTCTATGAAGGTTCACACCTTCTGCCAGCACGTCTGTAGTAAGAATGATATTGTAGTCATTCTTCTTTTCTTTGGTATAGTTAGCATCAAAATTGGCACGAATGGTCTTATAAAGTGTTCCTCTATTATCCGCAGAAATTGCCAGCACATCTTTACGATTAATGCGTTTTTTCAGATAATTAACGGTATCTGAAGATTCTGAAAACACCACTATTTTTTGTTCGGGGTTGATTTTCTTGTTGAACAATTCGTGTTGCAGCAGTTCTTGAAACACATCAAACTTGGAATCATCGTCTTCCGTTACCGTTTCCCATTGTTTGCACATCTTATCCAAAACAAGTTGGTCTCTTTTCAAATCTTCAAGAAATTCGGGCTTAAAGTCTTCTGGTTTGAACACGGCATTCTTCGGATTATCAACTGCTTTCTCGTTCAGTTTCTCCTCAATTTCCTCAATACTCAATCCTTTTTCCAGCAGGTTGTTGATGTCCAAATCGTGTGCAATCAGAATTTTGCCGTTGGCGAACATATCAATCATATTTTGGTTCGCTTGGGAAAAACGGTTTAGTGAAATTTGAAAAGCGTAGAAGCTGCTTTCCAAGCGTTTTACCAATCCGTTTTTACGAATGCCAGCCAATTGTCGGGATGCCATCTCCGCATTGTCATAACGTCCCTTTGAAACACTCTCCTTCAAACCAGCAATTGCTTGATAGCGGGCATAAACAAGGTCTTTTACCAAAAGATTCATTGTGTCCTCAAACAAGTTTGCCAGATGCTCGTTCAGTTCATATTTTTTCTGATTTGGTTTCGCTACTTTAGGGAAATGCCCAATCTCCTTTCTGTATCGTTCCACCCGTTCTATATCGGTTCTGGTACGGCGCACGGTGATAGGTTTG
>JAEEGG010025141.1_pt1 | contig 11483 bp, 8 predicted proteins | sample 9134161 | NCBI WGS metagenome assembly JAEEGG01 (sample SAMN16246543, study PRJNA631951) | gut metagenome | biome: gut microbiome; feature: rumen; material: CR-attached | host: Bos | place: Iran: Karaj | collected 2018-10 | reverse complement strand
GGACAAGCGAGGACATAGCCTCTTTTGACAAAGAGTTAGCTAAAGAGTGTGTCTGTGTCGATTTTACTACACCTGATGCGTTCCGTGCCAACTACAAGACTTTGGCAGACAATTTCAAAGCTGTGGTGGTCGGTACAACAGGATGGAACGACATCAAGGATGAGGTGATAGGGTACTTCGAGCCTAAAGGTACTCCGATGATATATTCTTCAAATTATTCGGTGGGGGTGAATCTCCTCTTCGCGGCGGTTGGACTACTCTCCAGGTTTCTTGGAAGTGTCGGTGGCTATTCCACTTATGTGTTTGACCAGGCGCACATCCATAAGAAGGATGCGCCTAGCGGGACAGCATTATCACTTGCCGATTTGATTCATGAAGGTATGGGAGCGGCTCCTGATGTGGCATCCGTCCGTATAGGCGAGGTCGTCGGAATACACACGATTGGTTTCGAGGGAGCGAATGACCGGATTACTATCAGCCATGAAGCTTTCTCACGTAAGATTTTCGCCGAAGGCGCGGTCCTTGCCGTAACGATGATTGAGAATCTGACGGGGGTTCACGAATTTAAGGATTTACTTTTTAAAGGTGGAATCATATGATACTCTCAGGATGCGGAACAGCCCTAGCGACCCCGTTCAAGAACGGCAAGGTTGATTTTGAGGCTTATAGAAGGCTCGTCACCAGACAGGTTGAGGCGGGCATACATTTCCTTGTGCCTCTCGGCTCCACAGCCGAAACCCCCTGTTTGGAGGATGACGAGAAAGTCGAGTTGCTGAAGATAACCAGGGAGCTTTGTCCCGACAGGCCTCTCGTGGCCGGTGTGGGCACCAATTCCCCGGTGGCTACTATTCGCAATATCAGGCTCTTGGAGCAATATGGTGCGGATGCTTGGCTGGTCGTGGTGCCTTACTACAACAAGCCCACCCAGCAAGGTCTGTATGAGTATTTCAAAGCCATCGCAGAGTCGACAGACAAACCCATTGTCGCCTATAACGTGCCCGGCAGGACCGGAACGAACATGACCGCTGAGACGACTCTCCGGGTGGCTGAGATTCCAGGAGTGATCGCTGTCAAGGAAGCCTCCGGCAAGCTTGACCAGATTGAGGAAATAGTGAGAAATCGCCCCGAAGGATTCAATGTACTGAGCGGTAATGACGACCAGACTTTCGAGATTATGGGATATGGTGGCGAGGGTGTCATCAGCGTGGCGTCGAATGTGGCTCCTGAGCTGATGGTCTCCCTTGTTGAGGCCGCCGCAGCAGGGGATTTTGCGAAAGCCCGGGAAATCAACACCTCCCTCGCGCACCTCTACGATGCGTGCTTCGTTGAAAGCAATCCTATCCCCGCCAAGGCCGCCCTTTCCATCTTAGGCCTTTGTGAGCCGGACATGCGTCTGCCTCTCACCACTGCGGTGCCTTCCACTTTCGAGGCAATGAGGGAAGTCCTCGCGGCTCTAAAACTAATAGATAACTAGCCATTTTTAATTAATATCATTTGTTATGGATTTGGATCGAATCTTTAAAGAGTTGGAGACTGGCTCCATAAGGGTTGCTGAAAAAGTCTCTGACGGTTGGAAAGTCAATTCATGGATTAAGGATGCCATTTTGGAGGCTTTTAGGGAAGGAAAACTGACTGACATGTCATTGGGGCAGTTTCCATTTTATGACAAGCATACACTTCCGCTTCGTCATTTTTCCATCGAGGACAAAGTTCGTATAGTGCCCGGAGGCACTGGTATCCGGCGTGGAGCATACCTGGCTCCTTCGGTAATTGTGATGCCACCTTCCTATGTGAACATAGGTGCCTATGTTGATGAAGGCACTATGGTAGACTCCCATGTCTTGGTGGGTACCTGCGCGCAGGTGGGAAAGCACGTCCACTTGTCATCCGCTGTCCAGTTGGGAGGAGTCATCGAACCGAAGGGTGCGCTGCCCGTCATAATTGAGGATAACGCCTTCATCGGCGGCAACTGCGGCATCTATGAAGGCACAATAGTGGGAGAGGCCTCCGTGATTGGCTCCGGTGTCATCCTTACCCGCGGCACTGCCTTATATGATGCGGTGGCCGGGGAATTTGTGCCTAAAACGCCTGACGGACGGACAGTCGTCCCTCCCGGAGCGGTGGTCGTTCCTGGCAGTCGCCCCTTGACCAAGGGACCTGCGGCGGAGGCGGGGATCCATGTGAGCACCCCTATCATCGTCAAGTATAGGGATAGCCGGACGGATGCTTCTGTTACTCTTGAAACTGCTGTAAGATAGGATGCTGCAAAAAATATTCAAATACCATGGAGCCGGCAACGACTTCCTTCTGATAGACAACAGGGACGGGCGCCTAAGCCTTTCTCCGAAGCAGGTAACGCATATCTGCGACCGGCATACGGGATTCGGCGCTGACGGGTTGATGCTTCTTGAAAAATCCGAGACCAAGGACTTCCGTATGGTCTATTATAATCCGGATGGGAGTGGTGGAATGATGTGTGGAAATGGGGCGAGATGCATAGTCGCTTTCGCGGCGGACCTTGGTGTCGTGTCGGGAAATTTCCCTATTGAGTTTGAAGCCCCCGACGGTCCCCACACGGCGGTCATCATGGGCGGGAAACCCGAGCAAAGGACTATCCGGCTCAAAATGAACGATGTTTCAGGGGTGACCATCTATCCTGAAGAAAAGGCATGTTTTTTGGACACTGGCACCAGGCACCTTGTGCGCTTTGTGTCAGGATTGGAAAGCTATCCTGTCTTGGAGGAGGGAAGGACTCTCCGCATGGACAGTCGTTTCGCCCCGGAAGGGACAAATGTGGATTTTGTGGAGCCGGTCCTTCGACAAGCCCAGGAATCGGCATTGCGCATCCGCACCTTCGAGAAAGGAGTTGAGGGCGAGACCTTGGCATGCGGGACCGGGATAGTCGCGTCTGCCATCGCGGCCTGCTTCAAGGGAATAGAGGGAAAGAATCTGCCCGATGGAAGGGTCTCTTACGACATCAAGGCCGCGATTTCTGACCTTGCTGTCGACTTTATCCCTGAGGGGAAGGGTACCGGCTTTAAGGCCAAAGACATATGGTTGACCGGCCCGGCTGTTTTTGTCGGGACAATGGAATGTTTTATATGATATAATAAGAATTATGAAAATTTCAACTAAACTTTCACTTGCGTTTGCAGTCGCTCTGTCTTTGACGTCCTGCTTCAAGCACGAACGTTCATCAGCATCAGTCAACCAGAATGTGAATTTCGAGATGAATGAGTTGGCGTATGAGAAGTATTTCCAAGATAGTCTCATGTACACCACAAAGTTCTCACTTGATGATGTGATTGTTTTCAACACAGCGTGTGACAACTTGAACAGGGGCTTTATCGGAGGATTCAAGGTCTCCACCCTCTTCGGCGGGAAGGAGACTTCTGATGAGATGGCTCGTTACGCTTCGGCGGATCCTCGCCAGGGGATGTCGGGAAGCATGTTTTACATGACATTCAATCAGGCTCCTTTTATGTCGGGATATGACATAGAATACATTCTGGACAACTATTACAGCGCTGAGACTCAGATTCTTGGCTGCTGCGTGTGCAACACGTTGTACAACAGCCGCCTTGCAGAGCAGGGGCTGATAGAGCCCGGAGATTACCTCAAGGTCACGTTTGAGTTTTTCAATGGCGACACATCTGTCGGTTCTATCAGCAAGTATCTGATTGACTACACCGGAGCCGAACTGAAGATGATCAATGAGTGGAAAGAATGGGACATGGCCGGCGAGTTACAAGCCGAAAAGGCCTACATCGCTTCTTTCGACAAGACTAAGATCCGTTTTGAGATCCAGGGCTCGTTCATTGAGCCTTGCTTCTGTTTCGATGATTATCTGGTCCACATCAGCGTGACCTATTAGGCCGCTTACCATCCGATCTTGACCTGGACTCCGTCCGGGTTGTTCGGATGACTGACAAGATAAGTTTTTCCGACCTCGTCCCAAAGGGCGGGGTCGAATGTTTCTTCCCCATCCACAATCACGCTTGACGGCTTTTTTGGTAACAGCACCCTGGTAGCGCAAACTGTCTCCGCCGGACCTTTCGCCACCCAGGAGAAAGACCGTCTTTCCTTTTTCGCCTCATATGCCCGTCCGGCTATTGCGAGGATTGAAGGCGCTTTCGGGGCATTGTCGATGTTGTAGAGAAAGCCTTGTTCTCCCGGCTTGACTGTTTTGCTGGTGAGTACAGGGAGGGTCGGGTCATAGAGGTCTATCAGGCGGCCTGTCAGAGTGAGGGGCTCATCACTCACGCTCTCATCCATCACCGCTATCAGCTCGTAAGGGCCTCTGGTCAGCATAAGGTTATTCTTGAAAACAAGTTCTTCTCCACTTTTGGAATACATCCCCGCTACAGCCTCAATGATGCCGTTGCCGGAACCTCCTTCAAGGACAAACTCCTTGGGATCCTTTCTTATGATCATGACGGATCCGGAACCGAAAACATATTCACCCTCAGGTGCTTCCGCATCTATTCCCATGAGTGAGAACAGATGGTCAGAAGGGGCTTTGTAACTGTTTTCCCCAGTATTCCACCATTCCTTCACATTCTGGAAGGGATCGGTGTCTTTTCCGCAGTACACGAGTCTTCCGCCTCGCTCCACCCATGAGGCTATGTGATTGTGGGCCTGAGGGTCCATCGGCTTCATGTTGGAGTAGGTCATAACCAGTACTTTAACATCCTTCAAGGTGTTCTCGTAGCCGACATTCTCGATGTGGGTTATTCCGACGGGAACTCCTCTTTTGAGAAGAGGCATAACCATCCCGAAAAAGTCGGACAAGGCGGGGTCATCATATCCTTCGTGAATAGGGAAACGCTGGAACATCAGCGAGTTGCCCATAAGAACGCTGATTCCTTGGCTCCCGGAGACCTTGTTGTCTGATACAGGAATATTCCCGAGGCTTCCCGTCATCACCTGCATCATCGTGGAGTAGTCGGAAGGGATTTTGATCATCTCGTCGCTTCCCGCGCTCTTCGGATAGAGTCTCCCATAAATTCGCTCCGGCCATGGCATGATCTCATAATCAGCTATTTCCGGATGAAGAAGCTGGGCGGTGAAAGTGGCGTGATAGTTCTTCTTGTAGTCATTCCAGTCCCTGGTTCCATCTTCAATCGGATCAGTCAGGAACCACACCCTGCGTCCGGTCGGTTCGATCACCGAGGCCATGCAGGCATATTCCAGATAGGCGGTCTCGAAAGTGCGCTCCTTGAACACGCCGTCCAAGTAATTGGGCACCCTTGAGGTTCCTGTCCAGACCTGAGCGATGTAGCCGTCGATGCCTTTCATGGAGGCCAGGCTTGCCTCGGGGCTGACAATCTCCCATTGGGAGTAGTTGACCAGCGAGTGTGTAGGAACGTAGCATTTCACTTCCAGGCCTTTGCTCCGGCCATATTCCTTCGCATAAGTCGTGACCTCGTCCAGTGCCCTGTAGTAGAGATGGTACTTTAGTTTGTTGGACAGATAAGTCGCCTCGGGTGATTCGTCCTGTGGCCTCCAAGGCTCGCCGTAGTAGTCTTCCCACTCCTGCTTGAAAGCGTCGCTGTAGCCTCCTCGGTTCCAGAACTCCGGCTCTTCGAAATAAAGCGACTCGATTCCGGCGTCGATGACACGCTTGACCTGGCTTTCTTTGAAATATTCCAGATAATGTCTTGTCGGGACAATGTAGGGGACCATTTTCCCGTGCCAGATGGTGTCTCCGTCAGCTTGCCTTTGACCCTCGTCAAGATGGGTGGCACCGTCCCACTTGCCCGTGAAGTAGTCATTGTAGCCGCCCCAGGCTATTCCGGTCATGAAATCGACACGGTAGCCTCGCTCTTTCCATGAGCGGATGCGGTTTTCTACGGCCGAGCTGCCGTCGGGACCATCTTCCGCCAGGCTTTTCCCTGTCCCATAGACCATCACGGCATCCGCCCTGGTGTCGATGGCCGGGCTCCATGCCCTTGAGGTCTGGAAAGTGGTCTTTACTCTTCCGGAACCGTTGTTACCCTCTGGTGATGAGCAGGATAACGAGAAAGCCAAAGCCGCGAGAGTTATCACGACTTTGGCTCCTAAAGAATGTGTAGAGTTCATTATTCCCCGACGTGGAATGCTACCCTGAGGTCCTCGATCTCGGCATCTGTGATCGGTTTCAAATCACCGATCGGTGCTGCCAGGATAAGCGACCTCGCACTGAAATCAGCGACCTCGAGACGGTCGAAGGTGTTGATGAGTTTGTCTCCGGTGACCACGACGGAATCGTTCTCAAGCATCACGAATGGCCTCTGCCGGAACTCGTCAGCCAGATCGGACAAATGCTCGTCGTACTGGCTTCCGAACGGGAAGGTGGGGATGTCCTGCAGGAATATCCAGCTCTCGGGAATGGTTCTGACATCGAACTTCACTCCGCTGACACAGAAGCCCATAAGAGCGGGTGACTGGGTCAGGATAATTGAGTTGACTTTAGGGTTCCTGCGGTAGATCTCGTAGTGGAGAGCCACCGAGCGGCTGGCCATCTTCCCGGCCTCGACCATTCCGTCCTTAATCTGCACAATGTCCTCAGGATCAATGTCCCAGCGCTGGACGTTGGAGGGGGTGATCAGGAAGTCATTGCCTTTCCACCTGACAGAGGCAGTCCCGTAGGAGCTGCACATCAGTCCTTGTGAGCAGGCCCTGCGGACGATTTGGCAGATCTCGGTCCGGATCGCCCTCTCGTCTGAAGGGTGGCTTACATTCATGAAGTGCTCGAAAGGGGTGTTGACGGCCATCTCATGCTTGTTTATCTGCTCTTCTGTCAGATAATTAGGCTCGCCGAGTGTTTTGGCGTTGAGGATTGTTCTGGCGCAGAGCTCAAGGGTCTCGAAACGCTGGTAAGCGTCGGCGATGTCCTCTCCGTACAGGACCACACCATGGTTCTCCATGATTACAGCCTTGAACTCGGGATTCCTCTTGAACTCGGTGACGATCTTCTCTCCGAGAAGCTCGCTGCCCGGGAGGGCATATTCAGCGAAACCGACAGGTCCGCAAACAGCCCTCGCCTGAGGGATTATGCTGGTGTCGGGCACTTTGTGGACGACACTGAAAGTCACGAGTCCCGGAGGATGGGCGTGGATGACCGAACGGGCCTTGGGGTTCATCTTGTAGATGGCCTTGTGGAAGGGATATTCCGAAGAAGGCCTGTGGGGGCCGACAATCGTGCCGTCAGCTTTGACGCACATGATGTCGGAAGGAGTGAGGGATCCTTTGTCGATTCCGGCTGGAGTGATCCAAAGATCCCCGTTGTCATCCATGATGGAGAGATTGCCACCGGATGTGGTGGTCATCCCGCTCCGATAGATCCTGCCGATTATGATGGCGATCTGCTCGGCGGGATGCATCAATTTGATATCCAGTTGTTTCATATATTACGCTAGCATAACCTGGCCACCTGTCACAGGGATGGCCTGCCCGGTCTCTCCAGTCTGCTCGATGGCATACATGATGGCCTTGCACACGTCTTCGGGGTTGCAGCCCTTGCGCATGGGGACTTTGGAGAGATAGTAGTCTTTCACGTCTTGCACTGTCTTGGCACCAGGAGCCTTCCCGGCTTTGAGGTACTGGATGAACAGTCCTCTCTCGGGGTCGCTCCAGAGCGGTCCGTCGTAGTAGTTGCCAGGGCAGATGGAGTTGACTTTGATCCTGAACGGGGCGAGCTCTAGGGCGAAGGACTGTGTCAGTCCGATACCTCCGAACTTGCCGCCTGCATAGGCGAAATTGGCCTTGCTGCCGACCAGACCGCTCTTGGAGTTGATCTGGACGATGTCGGCGAAATACTCAGGGTCATTGGCGGTCTCGATCTTCATCACATGGCTGGCGACTTTGGCGCAGAAGAAGTAGGCCTTGTAGTTGATGTTGGTGACGAATTCGAAGTTCTCGGGTGTCATAGCCTCGAGGTCTCCGGCGCGCACGACTCCAGCGTTGCTGACGAAGGTGTCAAGGGCTCCGAAATTGACGATGGTCTCCTTGATGAGGTTCCGCAGGCTGTCCATGTCGGCCACATTGGTTTTTACGAATATAGCTTTGTTGGCTTTCGCTATCTCATTGAAGCTGGCGGCTGTCTTCTCTCCGGTCACCTCGTTGAGGTCGGCGACCACGATGTTGGCTCCTTGCTTGATGAGCTCCCTGGCGATTCCCTCGCCGAATCCCTGGGCGGCACCGGTCACGATGATGGTCTTGCCTTCAACCCTGCCTTTTGAGGCGCTGGAAGCGACCTTACGGCGATAGTTCTCAACCTCCCAGTTGTCGATGAAGCTGATCTGGCGGGCTGTCATGGGGTGCTCTCCTCCAAAGAAGGAAGCGTACCATGCGACTTTCATGGAATCCTCGAAGACCTCAGTCACAGTCTTTGCCTCTTTGGCGTTAGATCCGACGGCGACAAGACCTATTCCCTTGATAAGCAACACCTTCGGAGTGTGGCCACGCTTCTCGACATAGGCCTCGATCTTCTTTTCTGCCTGTTTCACGAGATCCTCGGGACCCTTGTGGTCGATGTAGATGAACTCGCTCTTGCAATAGACGATACCGTCAGGAGTGAAGGGTTTCATAACGGCGGCAGCCGCCTCTTTGCTCTCCACGAACTTGCTGATGAGTGCGTTGTTGGTGACTTTCAAGGTCTTGAGTCCACGACCGGAACGGCTCAGGAAGGTCCTGATGGCCGGAATGGTCTCGCTGACGCAGTCGCAGATGGGGGCCTCACCCTCGGGAACAGGCTTTACTTTCTTCTCGAGAGTTGCCATCACGTTGTCGTAGATGCGTTCAATCTCCTCCACGGTGTCAGCACCCACGAAGATGCCGTGGTTCTGGAGGAATATGACCTTAGGATCGAAGCCGCGCTCTTTCCTGTAGGCCATGATCTTGTCATAGACCTTCTTGAAAAGGGTGTATCCGGGATCGGTGTAAGGAATATAAAGCGCGTCCGGGAATAACTCTCCACAAGTCTTCTCAGCGTCTTTTGAGCACATCAGACCATTGACCAATGTAGGGTGGAGATGGACGACATAAGCCGCCTCCATGCAGTTGTGCATGGATGTCTCAACCGAAGGACGCCTGTCTTTAGTGATGCATGCTGCCGCCAGGTCATTCTTTACCTGCTCTTCACGGACGGCTGTCTCTGAGCTGTACTTCTTCTCACCCATAGGGTTCAGCAAAGCCCTGTCTAGGACTGCGAAACCATCTTCGGTGATTGTGGCGAGGGCATGGCCGCTGGCCTTTACCCAAAGCCTGTCTGCTGTTTTGAAAGATGTGTTGCCACCTCCAGCGATCACATACTTGCTGTCGCCGCCATATTTGCGGGACACTTCAACCAACTTCTCAATTTCAGACATATTCCTTATTTATTAAGAGTTTTCATAATGATTTCCTCTCCGGCTTCCACGGAGTCGAGTCCGGCCTGATGCGCGACGACCTTGCAGGCACCCCTGAAATTGGTTCTGCGGAGCTTCTCGCTGAGTCCTTCCGGATGGTCTGAGGTCCTGAGTTTTATTGGCTCCATGGCAGGAGTGTTGTGCTCTGAACCGAAGGTCACTGTGAACCCCTCGTCTTGGAGGTAGTCGGAATATTCCTCAAGCACCTTGGTGGTGTTTCTGGTCGTGATGAACTCGACCGAGTCAAAACCGCGCCTCTTGAGGGTGTCGGCGGCCTTTTGGAGGTCTCCCTCAAAATCCGTGAACTCGCCCTTGGCGTTGTCAGCAAGGAAAGGATAGGTGGGGATGCCGCCGGCGGCCTCGATTATATGCTGGACGGTCTCCGTCGGCAAAAACGCCTTGGGATCTTCCGGCACGAACGCTGCGCCGCCGGATTTCAGCAGTTTGGAACGCAGCTCGTTCTCGGTCTTGGCGGGATTCTCGTCATCGGGATAAAGGGCCATGCGAAGCGCTTTGGCCAGGTGGCGTTCACGCACCAGGCCCTTGGTCAGGGTGCTGCGTATCTCGTTGAAGTCCAGGGTAATATCCTTTCCTTCGGCCTTCAGCCACTCGTTCAGTTTGGCGCACATCTTTTCCACCTGGGCATTGGACTCGGCCCTGACGGCCTGGAGCTGCCTCAGTGGCTCGCCGCTGAGAACGACCGGATACGAAAGACCCTTGCCGCTGATGTATGTTCGCCCCGGATTGTTGGGGTCGTTCACCCGCAGGCCGGCGGCCTGGTCTTCTGCATTAAGCGCGATGAACTCGATTCCGAAGAGGGGAGTGAGGCCGCGCTTGGCGCAGCCATCGTTCCACTCCCTGTATCCGTCGGTGGAATAGAAGTCGTTGATTCCCACTATCTTGACTCCTTCAGCGGCGGCCATATCCAGAGCCTGCTCCACATCGGTGAAGGCGCTGAAGGAGTAAGGGGTATGCAGATGGGCGTTTACGTCAACCATAAGCTAGACACCTTTCTTTGCACGGAGAATCTGCTGGGCGGAAGTGAAGTTCCCGGTGGGCACGTAACCCGGCAGGGGAACCATCTTCTCGTTGATGACGTCCAGGCACCAACTGGGCTGAGGGAAGAATGCTTCCTGCAGTTCGTGGCAAGGGGTGATCCAGTTGCGGGAACCCAGAACCACGGGCGCTGCGTCGAGGTAGTCGAAGCAGAGGTCGGCGATGTTGGCAGCAAGGTCGTTGAGGAAGGATCCGCGGGCGGAAGCGTCGCCGGCGATGATGATGCGGCCGGTCTTCTTCACGGATTCCACGACCTTCTCGTAATTGAAGGGGACGAGGGAGCGAGCGTCGATGACCTCGGCCTCGAGGCCGTACTTCTCCTTGAGCTCGTCGGCCGCCTGGAGGGCGCGGTACAGGGTGGCGCCGATGGTCAGGAACGTGACGTCCTTGCCTTCGCGCTTGATGTCGGGTTCGCCGATGGGCAGTTCGTAGTATCCTTCGGGCACACCGCCTTTGTGGAATTCCTCGCCCTTGTCGTAAATACGCTGGCTTTCGAAGAAAATGACGGGGTCTGTACCCTGCAATGCACTGTTCATCAAACCCTTCGCGTCGTACGGGGTCACCGGGAACACCACCTTCAGGCCCGGAATGTGCGCGCAGAGCGACGTCCAGTCCTGCGAGTGCTGTGCACCGTATTTCGAACCGACAGACACGCGCACCACGACCGGCATCTTGAGGATGTTACCGCTCATGGCCTGCCATTTGGGCAGCTGGTTGAACACCTCGTCGCCGCAGCAGCCGAGGAAGTCGCAGTACATGATTTCGGGAATCACGCGGCCGCCGGCCATGGCGTATCCGATGGCCGTGCCGATGATGGCCGCCTCGGAAATCGGGGAGTTGAACAGACGGTGCGGCGGAAGCGCTTCGGTTAGGCCGCGGTACACGGCAAAGGCGCCGCCCCATTCGCGGTTTTCCTCGCCGTAAGCCACCAGCGAAGCGTCTTTGTAGAAGCGGTCGATAATCGCCTCGAAAATACCGTCACGGATATTGAAGGTCTTCATCTTGCTGACCGGCTTGCCGTCTTTGTCAACATAGAAG
>JAEEGG010025138.1_pt1 | contig 11484 bp, 9 predicted proteins | sample 9134161 | NCBI WGS metagenome assembly JAEEGG01 (sample SAMN16246543, study PRJNA631951) | gut metagenome | biome: gut microbiome; feature: rumen; material: CR-attached | host: Bos | place: Iran: Karaj | collected 2018-10 | reverse complement strand
AAAAAAGGACTCCTAAGAGTCCTGTTTTGCATTCTCAGCATCAATAGCCTTGATCTTATCGCGCACCAGCTGCACCTCATCTTTGAGCTTCTGTACCTTACGGTTCATCTCGTCAATGAGCGTATTACCCTTGCGACTGGAAGCATTGAGGAAACCGAGGTTATTTTCGTAGGTCTGTACCTCACTCTTCAGCTGTTCGTACTGACGCATCAGACGGGCACGCTCGCTGTCGAGGGCATTACCACCTCGCTCTGCCACCTGCTTCAGGTTGTCCTTGAACTTCGAAAGACGGCGCTTGGCAACACTGATATTCAAATCCTTATAGAGTTTGTCGAGCACGGCATGGTATTCGTCATAGAGTTTGTCCTTCTCTTTGAAAGGCACATGTCCAATACCCTGATATTCCTCAACCAACTTCTGGACACGCTCCTGCAGTCCTTCGCCAGCCTCTTCAGCAGCAGCCTTCAGACGAGCAATGACGTCGCGCTTCTTTTCCAGGTTCTGATACTCCTCGCCACGCTGGCCGAGACCAGCGGCGTTGCGGGCCTCAAAGAACTTGTTGCAAGCGCCGAGGAACTCCTCCCACAGCTGGTCGCCTAACTTCTTGGGCACCATGCCGATGGTCTTCCACTCCTTCTGCAGATTGATGAGCTTGTCAGATGTTGATTTCCAATCGGTAGAATCCTGCAGGGCTTTGGCCTTCTCGACGAGTGCACGCTTCTTGTCGGCATTCTCCTTGAAAGTATTCTTCAAACCCTTGAAGAACTCTGCCTTACGACCGAAGAAGTCGTCACAGGCCGAACGGAAACGCTCGAAAATCTTCACATTCATCTTCTGTGGGGCAAAACCGATGGTCTTCCACTCTGTCTGCAGGTCAATAATCTGCTTGGTATGCTTCTCCCAGTCTGCACCGGTCTTATTCTCCTCAGCAGCAATAGCCTCAATCTGTTCGCAGAGTTTAGTCTTGCGCTCCAGATTCTCTTCCTCCTTGGCACGCAGACCTTCGAAGTGCTGTTGATGACGCTTGTTGATGACAGTGGAAGCAGCCTTGAAACGCTGCCAGATTTCTTCACGCAGTTCTTTGCTGACAGGACCAATCTCACGATACTCTTGATGCAGCTTCTGCAACTGATGGAAAGCACTGATGACATCCTCCTCGTCGGCTAACTTCTCGGCAGCTTCGCAGAGTTTGGTCTTCAACTCCAGGTTCTTCTTGAAGTCATATTCACGTGCCTCGCTATTTAACTTCAGCAGGTCATAGAACTGCTCGACATACAACTGGTAGTTGCGCCACAGTTCATTGGCCTTCTCGGCAGGCACGTTCTTAATTTCACGCCACTCGTCCTGCAGGGCCTTGAAGTCCTTATACGACTTGTTGGCTTCCTCGGGCGAGGTAACCATAGACTTAATCTTCTCGATGATGGCCAGCTTCTTCTCCAGGTTGTCCTGTTTCTCCTGCTCCTGCTGACGGAACAACTGCTGACGTTTCTCACGAACGACAACCATCTCAGCCTTGAACGCCTCTTCGGTCTGGTCTGGAACAATCTGATACTGTTCAGGATCGCCACCGCCATCGATATAGGCTTTAAGCTGTGCTTCACGCTCAGCCACGTGCAACTTATAGAAGCAAGTCTTCAGATAGTCAACTTCGTCCTTCTGAGGTGCCTCTTCACCATGCGCCAACTCACGTACGCGCTCAAGCACTTCCTGCTTGGTCTCGTACTGCTTGCGTTCGGGCACGGGCTGCTCCTCAGCAGGCTGCTCAGCTGTTGCTTCTTCAACTACTGCTTCTTCAGCTACTGCTGCATTTTCTACTATGGTCTGTTCTACGGTCTGCTCCTCAATGGGAGTCTGTTCTTGAGAGTCCATCATCGTTTCAATACGTTTTAGTGAATGATAGGGTTAGTTCATACAATTATTCAGGCTTTTCGCCGAGATGTTCGGCAAAATTAGCAAATAATTCTGAAACAACCTAATTTTTTTCAAAAAAAGTGACTAAATCAGTCGTTTATGCCTGAATACGAGCAACGAGAGCACAGAAATAATGACAGAAATGACAATGGCAACCACGAATCCGACAGGACTGTTTTCCATGCCATTGATGAGGTTCATGCCAAAGAATGAAGCCACCAGCGTCGGCAACATCAGTATGATAGTGACGGAGGTCAGCGTACGCATGATGGTATTCATATTGTTATTGATAATCGACTGGTAGGTATCCATCGTCGACTCCAAGATGTTCGAATAGATGTTCGTCGTCTCACGGGCCTGCGTCATCTCAATGTTGACGTCCTCAATCAAGTCGGCGTCCAACTCGTCAATCTGCAACTTGAACTTCAACTTCTGCAACAGATTCTCATTGCCACGAATGGAGGTGGTGAAGTAGGTCAACGAGTCCTGCAGGCGCGACAGTCCTATCAGGCTCTCGTTGTTCACTTCCTTGTCAAGGTTGCGCTTGGCCTTGTCAACCAGCATCGATATCTGCTTCAGACGCTTCAGATACCACACGGCACTCGAGAGGAACAGGCGGAATATCATATCAACATGGTCGGTGAAGCCCACCCCCCGCTTCTGCTGGAAACTGACAAAGTCAATCATCATATTCGTCTCGTAGAAACAGACGGTAATGGTGACGTCGCGTTTGTGGATGATACCAAGGGGCACGGTAGTATACGGCGTGCGCGAGCGTACCTCTTTAACATAAGGAATACGCAGGATTATCAACATCCAACCGTCGTCGTACTCGTAACGGGCACGCTCGTCAGTATCGCTGATGTCTGAGAGGAAGTAGTCGGGAATCTGAAACTGCTCTTCCAACAACTTCTGATCTTCTTCTGTCGGACACGTCACCTGTATCCAACTGTTGGGCTGCCATTCATTAATCTGGGTGAGCCCGCCTTGGGTGTTCCAGTAAGTCTTCATTGTGCTAATCCTTCTTAAATGATTGACAATTGATAATTAATAATTTAGCGGCAAGAGGATTAGCGGTCTTGCCTGCTATCCTCCGGCCTAAAACTTGTTACTATTCGCCGGATAATCGTCCATAATTTTGTTACTTTAATTGTTTATCGGCTGCAAAGATACGAAATAATTTAAAAGAAAAAAAGTAAAAAGGTAAAAAAGTAAAGCACCATGCCTCATTTTTTACCTTTTCACTTTCTCATCTCCTCACTTTCTCACTTTTTCTCAGGCACGTCTTCCAGCGTCTTCTTCAGCAACTGCCAGAAGGGTGCAACGGTCTCAATCAGGGCACGCTCAGTGGTAGTGTGTGGCGACTTCATCGTAGGACCAAGGCTGACCACATCCAGCCAAGGATACTTCCCTAAGATAACGGAGCACTCCAGTCCTGCGTGGTCCACCTGAATAATGCCGTCCTTACCGAACAGTTCCTTATACTCTTTTAATAATAGGTGTAGGATTTCTGAGTCGGGGTTGGGATCCCAGCCGCCATACGAGCCTGCCGTCTCCACCTTCATGCCTGCCATCGAGAAGCAGCTCTCCAGCATCGTCACGACATAGCCTTTCATGTCCTCACGACTCGAACGGGCCAGAATCTTGATGCTGGCCTTACCCTCACCAATATTGATGATAGCCAGGTTCGATGAGGTCTCTACCACACTGGGATAGGCAGGAATAAAGCGGATGACGCCGTCGTGACAAGCGAAGATGGCATCCACCAGATTGTCCTGAATCTCGACGGGCACCTCCTTCTTCGGGGTCTCCACGTCCTCTACCAGCACCTCGATACCCTGCGGCTCAATGAGCTTGAACTCGTCGTTGAAGGTCTCCTGCCAGTCGGCAGCTATCTCCTTCACCACAGCAATATTCTCCTTCGGCAGCGTCAGAACGGCCTCAGCCTTGAAAGGAATGGCATTACGCATGTTGCCACCATTCCACGATGCCAGGCGAGCCTCCGTCTCAGCAATGGCCTCGCGTACCACCTGTACCAACAGTTTGTTGGCATTACCGCGGCCCTCGTTAATCTCCAGACCGCTGTGTCCGCCACGCAGGTTCTTCACCGTCACGCGGACGGCAGCATCCTCAGCGTCGGTATCCACCTCCTGATAGTCCAACGTAGCGGTCACGTCGATACCACCAGCCGAGCCAATCACAAACTTGCCCCAATGCTCCGAGTCGAGGTTCAGCAGGATATCGCCCTGCAGCTCACCCTCAGGCAGTTCGTTGGCACCATACATACCCGTCTCCTCGTCACGCGTAATCAGCGCGTCAATAGGTCCGTGCTTCAAGGTCTTATCTTCCATAATCGCCATGATGGCAGCTACGCCTAAGCCGTTGTCAGCACCCAGCGTCGTACCCTTGGCCTTTACCCACTCACCGTCAATCCACGGCTCAATGGGGTCAGTCTCGAAATTATGCGTAGACTCTGGCGTCTTCTGCGGCACCATGTCCATGTGAGCCTGCAGAATGATGCCCTTCTTGTTCTCATAGCCTGGTGTGGCAGCCTTGCGGAACACGATGTTCCCTGCAGGGTCCTTAAAAGCCTCTACCCCAGCCTGCTTACCGAAGTCAAGCAGGAACTGCTGAATTTTCTCTAAATGTCCGCTCGGACGCGGTACCTGTGTCAGTGCGTAGAAGTTCTTCCAGATGCACTGTGGGTTCAGATTCTGAATTTCATTCATCATATTGTTAGTTTAAAGGTTATTTCGACGTGCAAAAGTACGAAAAATTTTCTATTTAACGAAGGAAACAGCAAAAATTATCACGATGGCACCCCCCATCCGTTCCAGAAAGGCTCCTGACTTCGGCGATGCGTCACCCTGCTCGCACGTGCGACAATTAGCCAATTCTGGTAATTTCGGATATGCTCGTCAGTAGAAATATCAATTTTTCTTTTTCTATTTGATGGATTTTTTATACTTTTGTGGCGGATTTCACATACTCTACCCAAGGTATACCCAAGGTGTACCCAAGGTGTAGCCAAGGTCAAAAGACTAGCATTACCTTGGATAGAACCAGAGTACTGCTTGAGTAGTGTATGGATAGAGTGAAGGAACAAGTTTGTTAGTAATCGCCATCCTTAATGCGTTCCCAATATTCTTGTTTGACTACTTTGGCGAGAAGATAATCAGTGACAGTAAAGATTCATGTTAAAAACGCGGATGGCTCAGCAGGATATATATACTGAAATTTAATCAAACTATACCCTCTATACCCCTTTCGTTTTTAACTTGCTTGTTGATAGGCAATTAGTTCAGGGTATAGTTGCTAAAAACTATACCCCAACTGTACCCCAACTATACCCCTTATGCAAAAACGTATGGACTGCTTTTGCGCCTACGCGAGCGGTCGTTTGCGTAGGCGCAAACGGTTGTTTGGGCTAACGCAAACGCTCGCGAGAAGGCCTCTCTTCCCCTGCGCAAAGGCCTTCTGCCCCCTTTATGCTTACTATACCATCCCTGTTTGCTTACTTCAGGGCATCGACACGTGCCTGCAATCCATATAGATCATTGAAAATGCAATTAGGTGTTGAAAAACTCGATAGAAAAGTTAAATCAATGAATGAAATTGATACTTTTTCGGGCAAACAGAGCTGAATATCAGAGAAAAATGTTACCTTTGCAGCCAAAGGTTGCGTTGTTTAAAAACAAGGCCGAAAATTATATTTATTATGGAGATAAGAATATGGCAATACCAGTTACAAATATCCCGGTGCTGACAGGTGAGGTGGCAGAACGCTTCATCGAACAGTGCGAATACAATGCCAAGCATCTGGCGGGGTCAGAATATCGTGGCGAGTTTGAGGACATCTATAAAGATATTATTGCACGCTCACCGTTTCTGCAGAAATGAGAATCACCGACTTGAAGTTTGTGCCACAAGGCACGCCAAGACTGAATATCGAGACTTTCGACTGTGGTCGGAAATCTGTCAATGATTTCTTCCACAACGAGGCTCAGGATTACCAAGACGAGCTATTTGGCAAAACTTACTATTTCTGTCTGCCCGACAATCCCTCAGAGATTGTCGCAGGCTTCACCGTAGCCAATGCCAGCATCTTCACCAAGCGTCTGCCCAATGCCCGCCAGAAGAAGATAGGCCGCGAGGTACATCATGAGAAGGGACTCATCAACTATCCCTCCATCCTCCTTGCCCAGCTTGGCGTAGATGTCAAGTACAGAGGATTGCATCTTGGCCCTCAAATCATCGATTTCGTGATGCATTGGTTCACGTCGTCTGACAACAAGTCGGGTTGCCGCCACCTCATAGTCGATGCCTACGACGAGCCGCACCTGCTAGAGTTCTACCAGCGCAACGGCCTTAACCTGTTCTTCTCTTCCTTGGAGCAGGAAATGGAATATCGCAACTGGGACGTAGAGAAAGACGGACGATTGGAGACTCGTCTCATGTTCCGCGACATGATATTGCTCAAACGACCTTCTATCCGATAAAGATAGTCATGGAGGCTCCTGAATTACGGAATAGAAATGGGATTAAGGATGACCAGCGCGACTTCCTCGATACCATCACCAATTACAACATCGAGGCCCGCTACCCTGAAGACAAAGAAGAACTTGCCCGCACGCTTACACCGCAGGCCTGCCGACAAATCATTGACGAAACCAAACAGATGCAGCAATGGATAGAAGGACACTTACCCGCGACGAGGCTCTCGAACTCGTCCGCAGATACAAGCGAGTCATAAGCGCCCGCTTCGATGTGGAGCCGAAAGTGATGATGTTTGGCTCTTACAGCAAGGGTTACGCCAACCCTGACAGTGACATTGACGTGGCCGTTATCGTGCCTACCTATGGCAGCAGCAAGTTCGAGCTCTCCAAGAAACTTTGGCGCGACGTCCGCGAGGTCAGTTTCCTCATCGAACCAGTGCTCATGGCCGAAGACCGCCAGTCACCGCTCTACCACGACGTAATGCGGACGGGCGTGACCGTGTAAAGTGAAACGGGGACCAGTTCTCTGTTCTGCAGAAGTATCGGTTTAGTCTGTGGTTATTCGAGAACCTTGGCGAGTGCCTGTGCAAACTTTGAAGAAGGATTTTTCATGAATATTTTTTGAGAAAAACTTGGGAATGTCAGTAGAAATTGGTAACTTTGCACCAAAGAAAAAGGACCAACACCTCTAACACCTCTAACACCCAAATGACGTCCGAAGGGCTATTCCTTCGGACGCATATACCAGCCACGATTGCCTTTGACTGCACCAATCTGGAAATGTTGCGTCAGTGCTGTTGACAGTTCGCTGATGGTAGGCATCTGACTGGCAGGAATGCGAGTGCGGAGCACTTTTTCAACCTCGTTGAACATCATGAGATTCTCTTTGGCCCGCTCCATTGGCTCAAAATAGTCGGTCAAAACAATATCGGCTTTTCGCAACATCTGGAACTGCTGGTTATGCTGTTCCATGCGCTGTTCTTCCTCGCGCGTGGGGTAGTAGCGTACGCCATGCTTGATTTCGTAAACGGCCTGGGCATAGAGCTGTCGGTAATTGACGGTCGGCTCGGTGTTGATGATGCCTTGTACCGGACAGCAGATATAGCGGCGTGAACCCGTCGGGTCGGTCAGTGGGGTAGGCGAGTTCGTTGTAGCGATGAACGAGGCGGTGCGCTGCGTGCGGATATACTGGTCGCTGCGCATCTTACGCACCTGCACGTCCTTCTCGGCCAGGATGCGCTTGATCTTGGCCTGTTCACGCTCGGTCTTCGCATTGTATTCGTCGATGTTCACCAGGGCCATGCGTGCCAGGACGCGCTCCACCTGCTCGGCATTGTCCATCTTGATGTCGTCCACGAAGTAGTCGCTCAGAACGGGTGGCAGCAGCATGCGGCAGAATGTGGTCTTGTGGGTGCCCTGTCCGCCGATGAGCATCGGCACCAGCATGTTGCTGAAGCGCGACTCGATGTTCATCCATTGTGCAACCATGGCTAAGAACCAGCAATGGAACAATGGTTCCCAGTCCTCATAGTCTGTGGGGACGCGTCGTGCCAGCTCTGCAATATGATCTTTATGACCGTACCAGCGTCCGCAACCGTTGAGGAACTCCGTCAGCGGATTGTACTGCGGCACCATGGTAGAGTGCAGGTACAGCTGGAGGTCGATGCCCCAACCGTCACCGCCTTCGTTCATCTGCTCGAAGGTCATGCGGTTCAGGTCGCGGTCGGTCAGCTGCTGCCACTCGTGGTAGACGCCATCACGCGGACGCCATTCTTCGATTTTCTTCACTGTGTTGTAGCGCAGTTCGTAGCGACGGCTGAAAAAGTCGGCTATGCCTCGGGCGATGCGTTCCTTCTGGTTGAGCACGGAGCGTGGCTTTACAGCCTTGTCGGTGTAGGCCACGCGGAATATCTTGCGTACCTCGTCATCAGAGAGTGCCAGACGGTCCTGGTCGATGGTTCGCAGGACACAGGGTTCTTCGGGCAGTCCGGCCTGTCGGCAGGCGCGTGCCGTCAGGCATACAATCTCCTCGTCGTCGGCCGATTCGCGCAGGGCGTTGGCCAGACAGGAATAGTACGAAATGCGCATTTCGCGCAGTGCCGTTACGTTTGCGGTCTCATTGATGAGGCCTTTGCGGTTGAAAGTTGTCTTTTTCTTCATTTTTAGTTTAGTTTTTATGAGGTTTAACATCATTTTTCCGAATGGCGGCGCCGTTCATCTGAGCGGAGGCGCCGTTTGAAAATTTAGAGCCGCCATTTTTTTGCGTGAGGCCGCCATTTTTTCAAATGGCGCCGCCGTTTTCCTGGGTTTCGGTCCCATTTTTGGGTGTTAGAGGTGTTAGAGGTGTCGGCCCTTTTTCTTGGTGCAAAGTTAGCAGTTGGTTCGCGTGTGTACAATAGTTATTTAATCTGCCTGGTGTTAAAAGTTCTTAATTAGCCCTGTGCAAAGGGATTTTATGCGTATATTTGCACAGGCAATTTATGCAATCGTGGTCGACAAAGCGTTGTCATCATTATCATTCGATGCAGGTTCGCTACGCTCAGCATTACAGATGGTGATGCTGGAGATAACTGCGGCCATAGACCGTGGAGAAGAGGTTTGGATTACCATTACCTAACTTCTTTTTACCCCATCTTCTTCCGAAGAGCTTCATTCTATATTAAAATATGTGTAAAAACGGTTGCAATAATGCTTCTTTGGCTTTTTTTCGTAATTTTGTAGCCAATTAAAAATGCAATAGTATGCCTACACTTAATTGGATAGGAAAACAACCTGTGGGGTGAACAGCCGGAAGACTGCGGTGGTCCGTGGGGGTATGAGGAACTGAAGGAAGAAATGGACATGGATGAAATCAACAAGCAGTTAGCGGGTGCGGAAAAGATGGTATGTGATGGTAAGTCAATCAGAAGGAATCAGTGAGAAGTACCATTTAATACTCCTAAGGATATGATGTTCTCGGGCGTATATATCAGCCACGACAACCCTCTGTGGCGCTGATTTGGGTAAAGTACGGATAAATTATGCTATAGAAATTATTCTTTTAGCATAATTTTATTTGCATAATTCAAGTATTATTGCTATTTTTGCAGCAGAATTGCAATAATAATAAAATTTAGGTTTATGGATGTCAATCCCTTCATACTCAGTCCGGCCATTCCTGACAAGTTTTTCTGCGACCGCCTGTCCGAATCGGCCTCATTAATAAGAAGTATTAGAAATCAGGAGAATATCGTTCTGATATCCCCACGACGTGTAGGTAAGACCGGATTGATTTATCATTGTTTCAATCAGTCGGAGATAGGCGATAACTATATGACGGTCTCTATTGACATACTCCACACCACTTCGTTTCAGGAATTTATCAAGGAGTTAGGCGCCGCCGTATTCAACACTGTAGCCAAACGTAGCGAAAAGCTAACAAAACTCTTTGTAACTACAATTCGTTCTCTCAGTGGTAGTTTTGGTATCGATCCTATGACATATACGCCTACTTTTGATGTCAAGTTAGGACAAATCAATATGCCAGAATATACGCTCGAAGAAATCTTCAGCTATCTTGAGAAAGCGGATAAGCCATGTATCGTTGCCATTGACGAATTTCAGCAAATTACAAAATACCAAGAACCGAATATTGAAGCTTTGCTGAGAGGCCGTATTCAGAAATTAGTCAATACGCATTTTATTTTTGCAGGTTCTGAGCGACGCCTGATGAACGAGATGTTTTTCTCTGACAAACGTCCTTTCTTCCAGAGCGCAACGCTCTTACAGCTGGAGCCTATTGATTTGAATGTATACACCGATTTTGCTGTCAGTCAGTTTAAGGCAGCCGAAAAGTGTATTGAGCCTGAAGCTGTTACATGGGCATATCAAACATATAACGGTGTGACGATGTATGTTCATAAATTGCTGCACGACTGTTATGCTGAAACAAAAGCAGGTGAAACATGTGACATTGCAGCCATGAAAAATGCGTCGGAACAACTGATACTACAAAACTCGAAGCGACTGCAAGAACTGCTTGCTTTCGTAACAGAGCAACAAAAAGAAGTGTTATACGCCATAGCATCTGACGGTTATGTATCGCGAATAACATCTTCCGACTTCGTAAAACGCCATCATCTCAAGTCAGCCAGCGCTGTACAATCTGCCACGAAACGCCTATTGGACTTAGACCTTATTACTGAACAACATAAGTCATATTCCATCTCTGATCCGCTATTAAGGATATGGATTGTACGATAAGGGATTACTCCTTCGGACGCATATACCAGCTCACGGTAATTGTCAACGGTAGTAGCGTAGCTATTTAAATTACTAGCAGCGTAGCTTTCGCAATAAAGCCGGAGTGACATGTCAAAAAAACATCACCTTAGATAATATGAAGACACGAAGGGATGAAAAATAAAGCCACCGTAGCATTGGCTGCGGTGGCTCTTGTTATTGATTCACGAAAGACTTTTATTCAGCCTTTGTGATTATTACCTGAATATCGTCAAAGTAGTAGGTATTGTGACCGCCTCTTGCCATGTTGAAAGCAATGGTATATGAACCAGCCTTAATGCCTCCCTGCCAACTGGGGCTTTCAAGAACCTCGATTGAGCCAGAATCAAATTCTGTCCATTCTGTTGTGAAATTAACATTACCAACTGCTGTGTAATGGAGGTAAGCACCAGGAGCAGCATGACTCTGAGTGTCTATACCACTCTGAGCAACATCGGCCTTAACCTTCATCTTCAATTGAACCTTGTCACCAGCCTTCAAAGCCTGACCCTCACCAAGGTTGATAAAGAACTGGCTGTCCCAGCTTGCGAAGTTGTCGGCAGTAACAGGCTTGTTACCGTCTGCAAGTGTGGCATTTCCAGCAGCAGCAGCCTCATCGAAGCTACGTACTACAACTGCTGCGCAACGGTTTTTCTCGTTAGCGGGATCAACAACAACGTTGGCACGGCCATCGAACTGAGCAGCATCAGTACGCCACTCATGTACCCAATAAGCATCAGAACCATCGATGTACTGGAAGCTACCGCCCTTAACAGCGTTGCCTTCATCCAGAGGATCGTAGCGCTTAACCTCAACA
>JAEEGG010025136.1_pt1 | contig 11485 bp, 10 predicted proteins | sample 9134161 | NCBI WGS metagenome assembly JAEEGG01 (sample SAMN16246543, study PRJNA631951) | gut metagenome | biome: gut microbiome; feature: rumen; material: CR-attached | host: Bos | place: Iran: Karaj | collected 2018-10 | reverse complement strand
GCCGTGCCGGAGTAGGGACATGAAAAAGATCACAAGCCGTCTGACGGCGCTCATCCTCTGCCGGCTGCCGGTCAACCTGGCCGCGGCCGGCGGAGCGGCAGAGCAGCCGATCCGCATCGCCTTTATCGACAGCGGCATCTCCACAAGACACATCGATCCGGCGCACGTGGCGGAGGGCGTCAATTACGTGTTTCCGGATTCCGATACCCAGGACCGCATCGGCCACGGTACGGCCACTGCGGGCATGGTGCTGGGCGCGGCGGATCAGGGCGTGGAAGGGATCTGCCCGGAGGCCGTAGCCGTACCCCTTGTGGTGATGGATGCCTATCCCAGCGGCGTCGTGGAAAACGGCGGCACGGAGGCCCTCTGTCAGGCGATCCTTGACGCCGTGGAGCTGGATTGCCGCATCGTCAATATCAGCCTTTCCACTGCGGAGGACACCCCGGAGCTGCGCGACGCGGTGGCCTATGCGGAAGCGCAGGGCGTCGTCATCGTCTCCGCCGTGGGCAACGATGGGGAAGCAGGGCAGACCTGCTACCCGGCGGCGTATGAGACGGTGATCGCCGTGGGAACGGCGGACGGCGGAATACCGGCGCAATTTTCCCAGCCGGGAGCAGACGTCCTGGTGGAGGGAGTGGATCTCACGGCGGCGACCAGAAGAAACAGCGAAAAGCCGGCGCAGGTCTCCGGCACCTCCTATTCCTGCGCGCAGCTTGCCGGTCTTTGCGCCCGGCTCATGCAGATCTATCCGGATCTGACTCCTGCGGCGCTCCGCGCCAGAGTGTACGGCCTGGCGGAGGACGTGCTGGAGCCGGGATATGACGCCATGAGCGGCTGGGGCGTCATTTCTGCTTCGCTGGCGCCCTTCCGGGACGTCCGTCCCGACGGCTGGAGCTATCCCGGCATCCTGTATGCCTACACCCACGGGCTCATGAACGGCGTCGGGGACTGGCTGTTCGCGCCGGACGAGCCCTCTACCCGGGCCAGGCTGGTCACGATCCTGTGGCGTCTGCAGGGCAGCCCGGAGTCGGAAGGGGAGATGGGCTTCGGGGACGTTGCGGAAGGGGACTGGTATACGGAGGCCGTCCGATGGGCCGTTGCCAATCGTATCGCAGAAGGGTACAGCCCGGAGGCCTTCGGACCGTCAGACGCCCTCACCCGGGAACAGCTTGCGCTGATCCTCTTTCGTTTCGCCTCCCGCAGCGGACAGGATACTGCCCACGATGCCAGAGCGCTGACCGGCTTTGCCGACGCCGGAGAGGTGAGCGCCTGGGCGGCGGACGCCATGTGCTGGGCATTTGAGCGGGGACTCATCACAGGTATCGGGGAGAACTGCCTTTCCCCCAAAACGCCTGCCGCGAGAGCGCAGCTGGCAACGATCCTCATGCGGTATCTGGAGGCCCAAGACCGATAAAGCAGGCGAAATACATGCGGCGTCCCGGGAGACGAACACTCTTCCGGGACGCCGCTGTTTTGCGCCTTTGGCATGCATGGGGCGGATGATCCTCCGGCAGCCGCGTCACGTCCGCTCCATGACCTGATTCAGGATGCGGATGCTGTCCATGTCCTTTTGCTGATCCTGGCGGGAAAGCCGGTCATAGGGCACAAGGCAGGGGTGCAGGCGGGCGGCGGGGTCCTTCTTTCCGTCGGCTCCGGCGCCGGTACGCCAGTGATACAGATAATGGAACCGGCACCACCGGATATGCTCCAGCTCGGCCAGCTCATCGTCCGGCTCCGCCAACCGGTCCGGGAACAGCATGCTGCACATGCGGTGATACTCTGCCGAGGCGATGTTGGAATGCCGGGTAAAGCTGTCCAGCTTATTCCATTCCTCCTCGATCGCATCCCGGGTCCAGCTGCCGTCCGCTGAGCCATAGAGGCAGGCATACTGATAATTCAGCCGCTTTGCCGCGTCATAGAGTCTTTCCGCCCGCACGTTTTCTTCGGTGAGCACGTCGGTCTCCCGCCCGAAGCTGCGCACCTGCCCGCGCTTCAGCAGCTGCATGGCCTCCTCCGCAAGTCCCCGGCAGTCGATCTGCACGCGGCTTAGGCATACCTCCTGGAGCTCCAGCAGCGCGTCGAGCGCAGGCGGCCGGGTGAACACGATGCGCTGCGCCGATTGCAGCAGAGGAATGTGTTCGGTCCAGGGACCGTCATGGTAGGTGACGGTATCCCCCGTGAGGAGGCTGAGATCGCTGTGTACGCCCCGGAAAAGGGCGGCGTCTCCGAATACGTGATAGGCTATGCGCTGGTCACGATGGAACACGTTGTTCAGGATGGCGTTTATCAGCAGCTTTTCCCCAAGACGGTCGAAGCCGATGAGCGCCACGGTGAGCTCCGGCGCCTGACCGGGGACGACGGGCAGGGGAAAGGCGAACCAATAGTCCCGCGCGATCAGCTCCGTGGGGTTGAAAATGCGGAAGGCCTCGCTGTCGTTGCGGAACATATCAACGCTGTCGCTGCAGAGCAGAACGCTGCGGCCCCACAGCTCCTTTTCATGCTTCTGCAGAAAAGCCAGGCTCTCCTTTTCCTCACAGAAGTCGATGATGCACCCGCCCCGGGACAGGCACACGCCCGCAGGCGCAAGGACGGCGTGGGGGAGAGCGTCCCGCAGCACGGACAGGCGGGGAGAATCGCCGCAAAGCTGAACGGCGTCATGGTGGAGCAGGATGAAGTAGCTGCGCACGCGCTGCCAGGCCGTCCGCGCCGCCAGGAGGAATCCGCTGGCCAGCGCGGCCGGCGCGGCCCAGCGGGCGATATAGATGAAGATATTCATTTTGTCGCTGACGGGATTCACCGCATAAAGCACGAACGCGCAGTATGCCGCATCCTTCAGGGGCACTCCGGCATACAGATATCCGATGAGGCCGAGAACGAAGGGCAGCAGAAACAGGGCGGAGACGGCGGTTCTTTTCATTTTCAAGGGCTTTTCCTCCATCCGGTAAATCAGCAGTGTCAGTTTACCACAGGTATACCCGGTGTTACAAGCCTTGACACGTGAACGGGGCTGCGGCCTGAGTGCAGACGGAGCCGGGGGAGAACGCGTTTCGCGTCCTCCCCCGGCGGTAAGTATTCAGTTGATCTGCTCAGGCCTGTTCCGCCTTTGCCTTCCGCTTCGCTTCGCAGGCTTCCCGTACATACATTTCATCCGGCAGGATATCCTCGACCAGCAGCTCGCAGATCATTTCCCGCTGGCAGGTGGGGATCTGCTTCAGCGCCATATGGAAGGCGATGCACTTCCGGCAGTTGCCGAAGAAGGGGCACTTCCGGTTCCAGCAGTTGCATTTGTACTTTTCGGCCTCCGCGCCGATGCGGAAGGCTTCCTTCATATCGCCCCGCATGACCTTGGGCGGCTGGCGCAGCCACTTGGCGGGATCGGGCTGCTTCAGGATGCTCTCTTCGATGGTGTTCTTTTCCTCCTCGCTCACCGGCGCGGCGTTCATCCATGCCGGGGGATCGGGACGCTTGCCGGGATCGCCCTGGGGCGCTGCGGGGATCTTCTTTTCCTCTGCCATTGCTGATTCCTCCATCTATTCAAATTTCTGTTGATTCTGCGCAAAATAAGCAGAAAAACTGCGGCACTATCCGTATACTACCACAAATGTGCGCCGGATTCAAGCCGGGAAAAGAACAGAAGGGGAAATGTTCGCCGGCATGGAAAAAAACACGGAGGCGTCCGTGCATACGGGCGCCTCCGCAGAAAGGGGATCCGGCTTTACCGGTCAATGCTGCCGTTGAGCTCCTCCATCCGCCGGTCCAGCTCGGCGGCGATCTCGGAACAGGCCAGCAGGGAATCGTTCTGCTGATCGGTCAGCGGGTGGGATTTCTTGTAGCGCAGCTTGTGCTCCAGGCTGGCCCACCAGTCCATTGCCAGGGTGCGGAACTGTACCTCCACCTTCATCATGCGCTTTTTGTCATGCAGGAAGATGGGCACGGCCACGATCAGATGCAGGCTGCGGTATCCGGAGGATTTCGGCTCGCGGATATAGTCCTTTTTCTGCACCAGCTTGACGTCGTCCTGCCGGAGCAGGGCTTCCGCCAGCATATCGATCTCGCTGGGAAAGGCGCAGATGACACGCACACCCGCCACGTCGTTTATGTAGTTTTCAATGCTCTCCACCGTTACGGGCAGATTGTACCGCAGAAGCTTATCAATGATATTCTCAGGCTTTTTCAGCCGGGTCTTGATGGTCTCGATGGGGTTGGAGTCATACTGCAGGGAAAAGTCCTCGTTGAGCACCCTGAATTTCGTCTCCACCGCCATCATGGCACAGCGATAATAGGCCATCAGCTCCTGATAGGGCTTAGCCTGTTCATGGAACCACTGCTGGACCGTCAGGTCCGTGGTCCTGGTCTTCATGGCGTGCTCCATGGTGGTCAGCGCCTGAGAGTTTGCCTGTTCCATAGTCGTACCGCATCCTATCCAAAATACTCGGAAAGCCGGGTCTGCGCCCGGCTTCCGGTTCAATCAGCCTTCGATCTCCAGCCGTCTGCCGACGACCTTGGGTTCCACGCGCTTCGGCAGGTGCAGGGTCAGGACGCCGTTGTTGAAAGCCGCCTTGATGCCCTCCGTGTCCACGCCCTCCAGGCTGAAGGTCCTGACGTAAGAGCCGTAGGACCGCTCACAGCGCAGATAGGAGCCCCGCTTTGCCTTGTCCTCATGCTCGCTGTGCCGCTCAGCGCTGATGGTGAGGGTATCGTCCGAAACATCCACGTGGATATCGTCCTTCAGGAAACCGGGCAGATCGGCATCGAGCACATACTCCGTGTCGGTTTCCCGGATGTCCGTGCTGAAGGAGCCGCTGCGGCGGTCTCCGAAGAACTCCCGTTCCATCTCGTCCATCATGCGGAAGGGGTCGAAAACAGTGTTCAGTGCAGAATTCCTGCGATAAGGGATCAGAGACATGATCGTTACCTCCTGTCAGAATTGTTTGTTCATCCGTCTCGTTCCTCCCGGAACGCTTATAGAATACCCGGGAGTTGTGAACAAATATACCTGGGTTTATGAACAAACTGTAAATCTTAGCACTCTATATCGTAGAGTGCTAATCCTGGCAGGAGCCGTTGGGATGAGTATAGCATATTTCCGTCTCCGGGGCAATTCCCGGCGGGAATTCTCACAGGCGGACGCAAGGGAAAGAATGGTTGACACGGCATTTCGGGTATAGTAAATTGATGCCATAAGGACTTACACGCAACGGCTTCCGGCGTCCGCCGGAAGGGAAAGGACGGAGTGAACATGAAGCGCATCATCGCCATCAACACGAGCCCCCGTTCCGGGTGGAATACGGACATCCTGGTGAAGGACGCCGCCGCCGGCGCGGAGCAGGCCGGCGCGGAGGTGGAGGTCGTCGAGCTGTATAAGCTGGAGAAGTACAGCGGCTGCATTTCCTGCTTCGGCTGCAAACGGCAGGGGAATCTGGGCCGCTGCGTCTGCAGGGACGGGCTCTGGCCGGTGCTGGAAAAGATCCGGGAGGCCGACGGCCTCATCCTGGGAACGCCGATCTACCTGGGGGAAGCCACTGCGGGCTTCCGCGCCCTGTATGAGCGGCTCATCTTCCAGTACATCACCTATAAAAAGGAGCCCAGGAGCTATGCCGAGCCAAAGACCCCCGTGGTGCTCATCTTCACCGGCAATGCGCCTGAGGCATTTTTCCAGGGACCCGGCTACGGCGACCTGGTCAAAAACTACCGGAACACCCTCAGCGCGTTCATCGGCCCCACCCAGGTGCTGATCGCGGCGGATACCCTGCAGGTGACGGATTACAGCCCCTTTGACTGGACCATGTTCGATCCCGAGGCAAAGCGGAAGCGCAGGGAAGAGGTATTCCCCCTGGAGCGGGAAAAGGCCGGAAAGCTCGGAGCGGAGCTCCTGCAGGGCTGAGCTCTGCCTGTCCGGGTCCGCGCAAGAAAGGCGTTGAAACCTGAGCCCGGTTGTGGTATAGTATTTCCGGTAAATCTTATTCTGAACAGGAGGCTGAACCAATGCAGGAAGTATATGAGTTTCTGAAGCAGGCCGGCACCTACTATCTGGCCACCGTGGAAGGGGACCAGCCCCGTGTGCGTCCCTTCGGCACCGTGCATATCTTTGACGGCAAGCTGTACATCCAGACCGGCAAAGTGAAGCCCTGCTCCAAGCAGATGGCTGCCAATCCCAAGATCGAGATCTGCGCCTTCACCGGCGGCAAGTGGATCCGCGTCGCCGCCACCGCAGTGAACGACGACCGCATCGAGGCCAAGGAGTCCATGCTGGAGGCGTATCCCAACCTGAAGGCGATGTACAAGGCTGATGACGACAACACCCAGGTCCTGTACCTGAAGGACGCCACCGCCACCATCTCCTCCTTCAGCGAGCCCGCGAAGGTCATCAAATTCTGAGACTCCGTCCGGTTCAGGGCCATGCTTCGGCATGGCCCTTTATTTTTCGTCTTTCATATCCACGCAGAGAATATATGCGCTTGACATTATTACAGAGAAAGACTATACTGTACCAAGAATAAACCATGGTCTGGAGGGAAGGCGTTTGCCGCAGCTGCAAAGAAAGAAAAAATGGGTGATCCCGGTGCTGGCAGGTCTGCTGGCAGCGGGCATTCTTGTTTCCTTCCTCCTGGGCCGGTATCCCGTTCCTCCGGATGCGCTGGGGGGTATCCTGCTGAATAAATTCCTGGAGGGCGTCACGAGTCTCTGGAACAGGCTGTTTCCCCGCAGCGGAGCGGATCTGACGCTCGCGCCCTTCTGGGAGGCCAGGATGGAGACCGTCGCGCTGAAGATCCGCCTGCCCCGCATCCTGCTGGCCTGCCTGGTGGGCTGCTGCCTCTCCACCTCCGGCGCCGCCTATCAGGGCGTGTTTCAGAACCCCATGGCCGCTCCGGATATTCTGGGCGCCACCTCCGGCGCCGCCTTCGGCGCGGCTCTGGCCATCCTTCTGGGCGGCAGCAGCCATATGATCACCATTTCCGCATTTTTCTTTTCCCTGATCACCATGGCCCTTGCGCTGCTCATCAGCCGCACCGCCTCCGGCAAACGGGTGCTTACCCTGGTCCTTTCCGGCATCATGGTCTCATCCCTGTTCAACGCCGGGACCTCCTATATCAAGCTGGTGGCGGATCCGGGCAATCAGCTCCCCGCCATCACGTACTGGCTCATGGGAAGCCTTTCCGGCGCTGAGGGGAAGACCGTGACGATGATCCTGCTTCCCATGCTGGTGGGGATCCTTCCGCTTCTGGCTCTGCGCTGGCGGATCAATGTGATCACCCTGGGGGATGAGGAAGCCAGGACAATCGGCGTGAATGCGGGCCTCGTGCGGCTCATCGTCATCGTCTGCTCCACGCTGATCACCGCGGCCAGCGTTTCCGTATCGGGCATGATCGGCTGGGTGGGTCTGGTGATCCCCCATCTCTCCAGAAAGCTCGTGGGGAACGACTACCGGGTGCTTCTGCCCACAAGCATGCTCTTCGGCGCGCTGTTCCTGCTGGTGGTGGACGATATTTCCCGGAATCTCATGGCAACGGAGATCCCCATCGGCATCCTCACCGCCTTCATCGGCGCGCCCTTCTTCCTCTGGCTCATCACCAGAAAGGGGGAAGTGTTTTGAGTATCGAGATCCGTTCCCTCAGCTTTGCCTATGGCGATCAGCAGGTCCTGCGGGACGTGAGCTTTACCGCGCAGAGCGGGGAGTTCCTCAGCGTACTCGGTCCCAACGGCGTGGGGAAGAGCACCCTGTTCCGGTGCATCCTGGGACTTCTCCGGGGGTACAGCGGATCGATCCTGGTGGACGGGGCAAACACCCGCAGCCTGAAGGCCGTCAAGCTGGCTCGCCGGATCGCCTATATCCCCCAATCCCACTACCCGTCATTCAATTACAGCGTTTTTGATATGGTGCTCATGGGCACCACCTCAAAGGTATCGCTGCTCAGCAGTCCCAAGGCTGAGCAGCGGGAGGCGGCCCTGCAGGCCCTGGAGCGGGTGGGCATCGTCCACCTGGCGGAGAAGGGTTACACCAACATCAGCGGCGGCGAAAGGCAGCTCGTGCTGATCGCCCGGGCGCTGGCGCAGCAGGCCCGCGTCCTCATTCTGGATGAGCCCACGGCCAATCTGGATTACGGCAACCAGCTCCGCGTCATGGAACAGGTGCGGACGCTGACGGACAGCGGCTATACCGTCGTCCAATCCACCCACAATCCGGAACAGGCGTTCCTCTTTTCCCACCAGGTGGTGGCCATGAAGGACGGCGGCGTGCTGGCACAGGGACCGCCGAACCGGGTCGTCACGGAGGAATTGATGGAGACCCTGTACGGCGCGGATATCCGGGTCTGCAGCCTGTATGACGACCGGGTCCGTGTCTGCGTTCCCAAAAGCATCCTTCCCGCGGAAGAGGCTGCAGAACATATCGATCACATTTGATCTGGAAAGGAAACAGCATTATGGTCAAGAAAATCACAGCGGTAATCCTCCTTTTGGCGCTCCTGCTTGCCCTCGCTGCCTGCGGCAGCGGGACGAGGGACACGCCGGTGCCGGATACGTCGGCAGCAGCGGAGACGCCTGCGCAAACGGCCCCGGCGGATACGCCCTCGCCGTCTCCGGACGCGGCGACTCCGGGCAATGCGGATACGCCCGCCGATCAGGGAGAAGACCCCAATGATAAGGGAACGCCTGGTACGCTCCGGTATCCGGAGGATGAGGAGAGCACTCCCGGGAACATCGTCACTCCCGCCTCGGAAGATACACGGGCCTTTGTCGACTCCGTCGGACGGAGCGTTCAGATCCCCAAGGTCATCAACAAGATCGCCGTCACCGGCCCGGTGGCGCAGATCGTCCTCTTTGCCCTGGCGCCGGACCGGATGGTGGGCCTGGCCACGGAATGGGACGACTCCGCCAAGGAATTCTTTGTCCCGGAGTATTATGCGCTCCCGGTCCTGGGCCAGCTGTACGGCGGCAAGAGCGAGCTGAATCTGGAGGAGCTGCTGAACGCGGACCCGGACGTGGTCATCGACGTGGGGGAGCCCAAGGACGGCATCGTGGAGGATATGAACAAGCTCAGCGATCAGACGGGGATCCCCTTCCTGCACATCGACGGCTATACCGCAACGATGGGGGAGACCTACCGCATCCTGGGCGAGCTGCTGGATCTCCCTCAGCGGGCGCAGGAGCTTACCGACTACTGCGACGGGATATATGCCTATGCCAAAAACCTGGGCGAGTCCCTGGGGGATAAGAAGATCTCCGCCCTGTATCTCCTGGGGGACAGCGGCCTGAACGTCATTGCCCAGGGGTCCTTCCATGCGGAAATGCTGAACCTGCTTGTGGATAACGCCGCGGTGCTGGACAATCCCTCCGGAAAGGGGACCGGCAATGAGACGGATATGGAGCAGCTCCTGCTTTGGGACCCGGAGGTCATCCTCTTTGCGCCGGACAGCGTGTATGAGAAGGTGGGGGACGATCCCCTCTGGCAGGATCTGACCGCCATCAAGACCGGCAGATACTATCGCGTACCCTTCGGCCCCTATAACTGGATGGGCTTCCCGCCCTCCGTACAGCGGTATCTCGGCATACTCTGGCTGGCAAAGCTCCTGTATCCCGATGAAGCCCAGTACGATCTCTATACCGAAGTCGCCCATTATTTCCGCCTGTTCTACAGCTGCGATCTGACCCAGGCGCAGTATGAACAGCTGATCAGCCAGGAAAGATAATCCGGAATGATGACAAGATCGGCCCCCAAGGCGCTGCGCCTTGGGGGCCGATTCTGCGCCGCCGGATCAGCGGCCGCGGCTCGCCTTATCTCTGCGGATGCGCTCCAGGTGATGGGAAGAGATGGACCCGCTCTTGCGGAATTCACTCACCGCCGCGCTCATCACGGCAAAATTCAGGGAAGTGCCCGCGCTGTCCGGCACATATTCCACGGCCCGGTCAGCGGAGATCCCGAAGCGGCCCGCCGTCTCCACCGCGTCGATATTGGCGCCCAGGAAGATGAACTCCCATCCGTCCCGCTCCTTCCGGGCTTTGACCATCTCCCGGACCTGACCTGCGCTGAACTCCCGGCTGGAATTCTCCTCTCCGTCCGTGATCACGACAAAGATGACCTTCTCCGCGCGGCATTCCTCGGCGGTGTGCTCCTGCACCGCTGCGATCTTCCGGATCGTCCTGCCCATGGCGTCCAGCAGGGCGGTGCTGCCGCCCACGGTATACTCCTTTTCGGTCATGGCGCCCACGCCGCGGATATCGATCCGGTCGTGCAGCAGCTCGTACCGGTTATCGAACAGCACCGTGGTGATGCGGCATTCGCCCTCCGCCTCGCGCTGCTTCTGCAGCATGCCGTTGAAGCCACCGATGGTGTCCTTTTCCAGACCGGACATGGATCCGCTCTTATCCAGAATGAATACCAGCTCCGTTAGTCCCTTCTGCATGTTTTCGGCCTCCTTTATGTTTGTTGGCCGCAGTATACCGCAAAGGAAGGGAACCGTGGTCGTTTGCCAAACGACAAATGCAGGCGCCGTGGATGATCCCGCATCCCCGAATCATATACACGGAGCCGGGAGGGGGTATTACGAAAGAAAGCACCTCCTTCCGTTTGTTCAACTCCACTGACAGGCGAGAGGCCTTGCATCCTGCGTTATTGTATTCCGCGTATCCCCATTGTATCATAGATCCGCAATCGAAAAACAGCTCTCTTTGAGGAGGTAAATATGATGGAACTTGGAAAGAAGATCAAACAGCTGCGCTATAAGGCGGGACTGACGCAGGAACAGCTGGCAGAAAAACTGAGGATCGGGGCACAATCGGTGTCCAAATGGGAAAATGCAGTGGCAATGCCGGATATCACCATGCTTCCGCTTCTGGCTGAGATCTTCGGCGTCTCCATCGACGATCTGTTTGACCTGACGACGGAGCAGCGTCTTAACCGGATCGAGAACCGAATGGACGCGGAGGAGGAGCTGCCGGCAGATGTTTTTCGGGAGTTTGAAAGCTATCTGCAGGCCGAACTGAATGACGCAAAGTACCGGAAACGGGCAACAGAGCTGATCGCCTACCTCTACTGGCACCGCATGAACGCGGAAGCGCAGAAGGCAGCCCGTTATGCAAAGGAAGCGCTCCGCCTGGCGCCGAATGAAAAGGGCTGTCAATGGGTCCTGAACAAAGCGGAGAACCATGCCGTTTGGGATTGGAATCTGGCAAACCACAACAAGGCGATCAACTTCTATCGGGAGCTGGCAGAGGCCGATCCCGACGCCCCATTGCCGTATATGTACCTGTTGGATAATCTGATCGCCGACCACAGGACCGAAGAAGCGGAGCGCTGGCTGGACCGCTTCTGCGCCATTGAAAAGGCAAACCCTGTCATGAAGCGCGTTTATCGGGCCTACATCGCGCTTGCCCGCTTTGATGAGCCTTCCGGAGATCAGATCATGAATGACCTGTTGGCAGAGCAGCCGGACAATGATTCCGTTCTCTTTGAAACCGCGCAATACTATGCCGCCAAGGCCGATTA
>JAEEGG010025135.1_pt1 | contig 11485 bp, 8 predicted proteins | sample 9134161 | NCBI WGS metagenome assembly JAEEGG01 (sample SAMN16246543, study PRJNA631951) | gut metagenome | biome: gut microbiome; feature: rumen; material: CR-attached | host: Bos | place: Iran: Karaj | collected 2018-10 | reverse complement strand
AAGATCGAGAGCTATTTCGCAGAAGAAGGGTATATAACAACTTTTGACGGCCAGAATATCTCCATTTCACGTAAAGGAAGCTCTTCTGAAACGACGCTTCTGGAGGATATGGTGACCGCCTGCCTTTCGGGAAACCTTCCGGAAGAAGCAACAGAAGACGAAGACGGCACACACAGATTTGCAAGATATTTCATGAGAGGCATCTTCCTGGGCTGCGGCTATATCTCCGATCCGCATAAGACCTACAGGGCGGAATTCCATGTCGCCAACGGCGTTTGCTCGATCCTGACGGTCCAGGCTCTGTCTTCGCTCGGTATAAATGCTTCACTCACCTCGAGAGACAACTATGCACAGATCTATTTCAAGGCGGGTGACTGCGTCTCTGATTTTCTTAATTACATTGGCGCGGTCAAGGCGGTCCTTGAATTCGAGAATATCCGCGCGGCTAAAGAAGTCAACATTCAGGTCAGACGCACCGTCAATTGCGATGAGGGTAATTTCAGAAGGCAGACGGAGGCCGGTGCCACGCGCAACGAGCAGATCGAACGTCTCATGAGATCAGAACTTGCGGCCATGCTTACGCCTGAACTTAAGGAGGCGGCACAGGTCAGCCTTGAAAACCCGGGATCGTCCATAGCCGAGCTCGGACAGATGATGGATCCGCCGATCAGCAAGTCCGGCATGAGCCACCGTATTTCAAAGCTTTTGGAGCTTGCCGCCGGCCTTTGACGGGACGGTTTTCAGGACTAAAAAACCCCTAAAATTTGAGATAATGATTTAGCCGTGTTAAAATATGCGTTATCTTTTCGGATGGAAGGGCAGCGGGGGGCTGCTTTACAAGTTTGAGGAAGGCATATGAACCGCGGGGATCAGTACATAGAACCCGATAACAGCTTTTATAAGCCGTCAAGGGACCCTAATGAGACGACCATGATGATGGTCGTTACGCTTACGGTGCTCTTCGTCATCCTCACATCGATCCTTGCCGCAGTCTATTTCCGCAAGTCAACGTCCACAGAGACCCTCGCAAGCATCGGTTCAGACCAGTCTATCTATATTTCCGTTGCTTCCCCCACACCTTCTCCGATTCCTCCCATGACACCGAATCAGAATCCCGTACTCTATCCGGGACTCGCTTCAGTCAAGATCGATCCCGAAGCCAAGGTTGAGAGCTCGGCATTGCCTTCAAAGCGCGGGATCTCCGAACAGGTTTTCGTAAACAAGAAGATCGTTGATGCCAAGACCGGCTATGCAAGGCCTTCCCAGATATTCTTCAAGGACCCCGTTGATTTCGGCGCGATCCCGGGCATTTTCACGTTCCGCGGCAATAATTTCCGCAACTGCGCGTCGTTCGGATATACGAGCGTTGTTGCCGGAACCCTTAATCAGAAATGGGAATACAACAAGCTCGGCAAGCGTCTTGCTTCAACACAGAGTTTTGAATGGCAGGGCGTCAGATGGACAGGCCAGCCCCTGGTCGCAGAATGGCCTGATGCTTTGAGAATGAACATGAATATGTTCGAGAAAGCCAAGCAGCAGGCAATGCTGGTTGAAGTCATCATCGCATCGCTCGACGGTAAGATCTATTTCCTTAACATGATAAACGGAGAACCCACCAGACAGCCTATCAATGTAGGCGCGTCAATAAAGGGAACTCCCTGTCTCGATCCCAGAGGCTATCCTCTGCTCTATGTCGGACAGACGGACAACAACGGCGGCAATACGTTTGGTATGTATGTCTATTCGCTCCTCGACGGATCGCTCCTGTGGTCCTACGACGGCTCGGAGGACGGCGCATACAGGAGCAACTGGTCGGCTTTCGATTCCTCGCCGATCGTAAACGGTGACACGGATACTCTTATCTGGCCCTGTGAGAACGGTCTTATCTATACATTTGACCTTCACACCAATTACGGCCCCGGAGTTATCACGGTTACACCTGAAGTTACGCACTACAAGTATATCTTCTCCGACAATACCACGTCGCATATGGGCGTTGAGAGCTCTATCGCCTGCTACGGCAATTACGGCTATTTTGTCGACAACACAAGGAACCTGTGCTGCCTTGACCTCAATACACTCAAGATGGTATGGACTGTCGTTTTAGGCGACGATTCCGATATCACGCCCGTGATCGACGAAGAGGACGGCGTGCCTTATGTCTATGTCGGCACCGAGGTCGACAACCAGGGCGGAACCGGCAAATACAGCGGAGCCGCTTACATCTACAAGATCAACGGTCTTACCGGCAAGGTGGAATGGCAGTCATCCGAGCCCTGCTACACATTTAACGGAGAGACGTCCGAGACCGACCAGAGCGGCGGATGCTTCGGCAACCCGATAGTCGGCAAGAAGACCATCTCAAACCTCGTCGTCTTCTCATTTAGCATGACAAATGATCTCGCTGCGGGTAACAAACTTATTGCTTATGACAAGAAGTTGGGCACCAAGGTTTGGGAATATAATATGAACATCTACTCATACAGTTCGCCGGTTGACTTTTACGATTCGGACGGAAATGCGTATATCGTCATCTGTGACTCGATAGGGCAGGTACATCTTATAAACGCCCAGACCGGAGACCGAATCAAGTATATTCAGACCGCGAAGAACCTTGGAACTCCCGAGAAGACATCTTCCGGCATCAATATAGAAGCTTCGCCTGTCGTTTACAACGGAACTATGGTAGTCGGAACGACAACAGGAAGCATTTTCGGTATCTCTATCGAATAAAGGACTGTTAAGGACAAATGATGGAATTTGATGTTGCGTATGACAAGATCGCCGTTCTTGAAATCGGTATCACTACCTTCGGAAACGAGGGTTATGCCGTAAAGTTCGACTTTGTCAAAAAGGTGATCCAGTGGCGCGACAGCTATATGTGGAACAACAATTTCACACGTTCGCTTAATGACACAGATTACAACGCCATAAAAGAGGGACTGCCGAAGAGCGGCATGCTCGAGTGGATGAAGGGCTATGAAAGCGGTCTTGCCGATGAGTACGGCGATAAGACCACGGTTCCGGGTGAATGGAAGATCACGGTTAAGTTTACGGACGATACCAAACTCACCGCAGGTGCCCAGCAGCATTTCCCGAAGAAATGGAAATACCTCAGAAATCTCATAGAAAAGACCACGGGCTGCAGCTTCGATCTCAGATAAGCGGCAGCTTTTATTGTCCGCTTCTTTTCTTGCGGCGTTTTCTTATGTAGGGTAAAATCAATGAACAACATTACTCCGGAGGTGCCGGCATGAGCGATAAAAGAGCTGATTACCTGTCATGGGACGAATACTTTATGGGTGTTGCGTCTCTTGCTTCAAAGAGATCCAAGGACCCTAACACTCAGGTCGGTGCGTGCATCGTAGACAGAGCCAATTACATTATTTCGGTAGGCTATAACGGAATGCCTCTCGGCTGTTCCGATGACGACTTTCCGTGGGACAGGAACGGCGGCACGCTGGATTCCAAGTATGCTTATGTTACCCATGCCGAGCTCAACGCGGTGCTGAACAGCAAGACTGCTGATCTTGAAGGCGATACCGTATATACGACGCTCTTCCCCTGCAACGAATGCACAAAGGCCCTCATACAGAAGAAGGTCGGAAGGATCGTTTATCTTGACGACAAATATCACGATACCGAGACGGCTCAGGCAGCGAGACGCATGCTTGATGCAGCCGGCATTAAGTACGAGAAGTACGAGAACTCCGGACGTGAAATAAAACTGGATCTCTGAGGCATAATATCCATATGCGATCTGACAAAATTACCCGCAAAACAGCATTCCTGACCGTGGTAATCCTTCTCGTATGCATGTTTCCCGTAAATGTATTTGCCGCGCCTTCGGGCAAAGCCAAGAGCAACTGCTGGGGCAACGGCGGTCAGCTCACAATACAGCTTTCGGGCTGCAGCGAATACAAGACCATTACGGTTACGGCCGAGTTCTCGGGCAAGATAAAGAAAGCTTCAGGCTGGGGATTTGATTCCTATAAGATAAGCGGCAAGCGCGTAATTGCAACCGTCTCCTCTACGGGACCCAACAAATGGGCTTTCAACGGCAGCGTCGGCATCCAGGTCAACGGAAGCGGTATCAAATCCGCAAAGCTTATATCCGTAAAAGGCGACGGTGAAAGCGGAAAAGTATCCTCTGATCCCGGCTCAAAAGTGACAGGCAGCACGAGTGCAGCCACAGGAAGCGGCAGCACAAAAGCACCTGCAAGAAATACCAAAGGTGAAAAGGGCGACGATTGGCTTACCACCAAGGGTTCGAAGATCGTCGATATGAACGGCAGTGAGGTCTGGCTTACGGGCTGCAACTGGTTCGGCTATAACACCGGAACGAATCTTTTCGACGGCGTATGGAACTGCAACCTCAAGGAAACTCTCGCATCGATAGCTGACCACGGATTTAATCTCCTGCGCGTCCCCATGTCATCCGAGCTCCTTCTCCAGTGGAAGAAGGGCGAATATCCCAAGGCTAATTACAATAACGCATATAACGAAGAGCTCAACAGCATGAACTCTTTGGAGATCTTCGATTACGTCGTCTCTCTTTGCGAGCAGAACGGCATGAAGATAATGATAGACATCCACTCGGTTAAGACCGATGCGGCGGGACATAACCATCCTGTCTGGTACAAGGACGAGCTTACCGAGGCTGATTTCATCGAATCTCTCAGATGGATCGCGGCAAGATACAAGGACAATGACACCATCGTTGCCTATGACCTCAAGAACGAGCCGCATGGCAAGCCGCCGGAGACACCTGTCGCTATCTGGAACGATTCAAACGATCCGAACAACTGGAAAAAGGTCGCCGAGAAGGTCGGCAAGGCTGTTCTCAAAGAAAATCCACATGCCTTGATCGTTATCGAGGGCATCGAGATCTATCCTAAAGATATCAAGTCCAACAACTTCACATCGACCAATAAAGAGGACTACCGCATCACCTGGTGGGGCGGAAACCTTATGGGCGTTAAGGACTATCCTGTCGACTTCGGGTCCGAAACACTCAATAAGCAGATCGTTTATTCACCTCACGATTACGGCCCGATCGTCTATAAGCAGCCGTGGTTTGAGAAAGAATTTACGTTTGAATCACTCAAAAAGGATGCCTGGGACCCTTACTGGCTCTATATAACAGATGAGGGCATCGCTCCGATCCTGGTCGGTGAATGGGGCGGCTTTATGCAGGGCGACAACCTCAAATGGATGAACTACATGAGGCAGCTGATAGACGAGAAGAAGCTGAATCACACCTTCTGGTGTTTCAACGCTAATTCCGGAGATACGGGCGGACTGGTAAAGGATGATTTCAAGACATGGGACGAGGAAAAGTACGGACTTGTAAAGAAAGTCCTCTGGCAGAACGATTCGGGTAAGTTCGTAGGATTAGACCACAAGGTCCCGCTTGGAGCAAACGGCATCTCGCTTTCCGAGTTTTCGGGAAAGATAGTAACCGTTGCGCCCGAAAGTGAAAAGCCTTCCGAGACTACTGCCGATAACACTTCCGAAACGCAGGAGACAACGGCAGTCGAAACTACGGCCGAAAGCAAGCCTGCCGAAAAATCTCCCGCGTCAAACGTGCGAAGGATAGTTGTGGCAGTTATAATAGTTTTGGCGGGTGTCGGTGTATGCGTTTTCGCAGTGCTGGCCGGATCGCGTGCGGCAGCAGCAAAGGCCAAGACAACTGACGGCAAGGAGGATGTCCCTTCGGGAGACAGCAAGGACGCTGATGATAGAGCTTAGTATTCTTGAAAATAATATGTTCATTGAAAAGGTGCTCTGGATCGGAATTCCGGCAGTCATCCTTGCTCTCGTGGTCTCGTTTACCGTCTGGAGAGCTCTTGAGGACCGTAAGAAGAAGCGCGAAAAGGCCTGGGAGGCTGAAAGACGCAAGATCGAGGTCGTCGGCGGAGTGGAAGGCCGAAGCGATGCGGACGGCAGGAAGTACAGAGAGCAGGAGAGGGCAAGAAGGGAAGCCGAGAAGCGTGCCGAGGAGGCCGCAGGAACTACGAACACTCTGATCGGCGGAAGGAGCGAAGCCGAGGATGATGACCCCGAGGCAAAAGAGGTTTTCGGCCAGCTTGGTATTTCCTCAAAGAAAGCCGAGGAGATCGACCGTGAGCGCGACAGGCTTGTTATTAACGGTTATCTCCAGAAATCCAACACAGCTCCCATAAGACCCGTTTATTCAAATACACTGGCCGCAAGACGTGCTCAGAAAGCCGAGCTCGATTCCGATGATGTCGGAAAAGAAGCTACCACTCCGGCTCTTGTCACCGACTCCGCGGCGCCGGCAAAGGTAAAACCTACTGAACTTAAACGTCCGACTTCTTCAAGAGTCGGAAAAGGCTCGGTGTCAGAATATATAAGGCGCAGAGCGACTGATGAGAAGGATGAAGATCCTATGCTCGGATCCGTTATGCGTCCCCAGATCGGTACAGACGTTGAGAATGCCGTTGTTGAGCGTCCTGCTGAAGTCCAGGCCGAAAAGCCTGACATCATGAAGACTGGTGAGGAAGCGATCCTGCCTGCCGCGGAAAAGCCCGTAGACGGTTTCAAAGCGGTCGGTGAGGGTGAAAAGCAGCCTGTCAGGCACAAGAGACCATCGTCCGGAATAAACCGCAAGAAGGTAGAGGCTCCGACGCGTCCCGGAAGCGGAGAGATCAGACCTGAGCCCGATTCGATAACCGGACAGGGTATAAAGGATGTCTAAATCAGAATAAAATAATTGCCCGCTCAAATAGCAATATCTGTAAACATAGCAAAATAAGGCGTTTGCGGTTTTGTCAAATTTACTACATATTTGTCTTTTCCCTTGTATTTTCTTGTAGCGATTGTATAATTTAGGTGTTAACAAATTGTTAACGCTTCGTATAACACATACCCGGGGAGGGGTTATTAATGACGTCAGGCAATAAGTTGAGCAGGATTATTGCAGTCTTTTTATGCGCGGTATTAGCTTTTGGTGTAGTGTTGTTTGCTTCACCAAGAGCTGAGGTTCAGGCGGCAGCAACGGCAAAGATCGATATATATAATGATTGGGGAGACGGCTGCAATTTCAACATTAAGCTTTCCGGATTCACTAAAGGTGCCAAAGTTACACTTAAGTTGACAGCCCCTCATGAGATCGGAGGTTACAATATTTGGGCTCCCAATGGGGTTAGTGCCTCAAGAGTAAAGGGAACTGAGCAGGCGATCAATATCTCGTTTACCTACAATGGAAAGAATGTTCAGGGGCAGGTTACCGGAACCAATATCACAAGCGGAACTTTCAAGGTTTCTATTTCCAAAAACGTAACACCGACGCCTACCCCTAAGCCTACACCTAAGCCCACAACGTCACCTACCACAAAGCCGACGACAAAGCCGACGACAAAGCCGACGACAAAGCCAACAACAAAACCTACAACAAAACCTACAACAAAGCCGACTGCCAATCCTACGGCTAAGCCGACCACGAAGCCGACAACAAAGCCGACAACAAAGCCGACAACAAAGCCGACGGTAACAACTAAACCTACGACCCAGTCATCGGCACAGAGTTCTGTTAAGCCGACTACTGAGAACAAGAAGAACACAAAAAAGAAGACTTCAGCCAAGAAGACAGCAGCCGAGAAGAAGGCAGCTGCCGGAAAGACAAATTCCGTTAAGAATAAGATCAAGAACAGTTCAGAAACAGCTGAAACTTCGGAGACAACATCCGAGATCATGGCTGCGGCAGCCAATAAGATCGACCCCACTACGACAACTACTGAGCCTACCGAAGAAGAGGCAGCACCTGAAGCAGCTCTGAACCATACCGAATGGCACAGAAGGTCATTTGCATGGCTTTGGTTCGTTCTCGCAATGGTGGTTGCAGGTCTGAGCTACCTCAGGATAAGGAAGCTCAGGAATGACGGCAAGACCGGCAAGGATCTTGCTCTCGACTTCATTCCGGGAGTAGGCGATCTCGTATATGCGATCAGCGGATCAAATACTAAGTATGCGCCAATAGCTTCTGATGCACAGCGCGGTTACAGCTATAACCCCGCAGCAGGCAAGAAGGAGATCAAGGCGATCGATGATGAGGCGGAAAAAGCGGCAAAGTCAGCTTTTAAGCCCGCATCGCCCCAGCATACTCCGATCAAGCGCCCGAAGGAACTTTCCGTAAACCATGCGGCATTTGCCGCAGCTGCGGCAGCGGGCACCGTTGCAGGCACTGACGATAAGAAGGAAGAGCCCGCCGTGGCAAGGCCGGCAGCTCCTGCTCCGTTCAAGCCTGCTGAAGGCATTACACGTGCCAAGGCAGTCAATCCCAATGAGGTCTTCAAGACGGAAGTCTCCCACACGACCGACGAGATCATGTCCTCGGCTTTCAAGCCTTCATTAGGATCACGCCCGACGGATAAGATCGTATCGTCCGCGTTCAAACCTGCAGCAGGTTCACACACATCCGATAAGATCGTTTCCTCGGCTGTAAAATCATCCAATTCGAAGTTCACACCTCAGGCTCCGGCCAAGGTCATGCAGGACAGTGATGCGGTAAGACAGGCAAGGGAAAGAGCTGCGGCTGCAAGAGAGCAGCAGGCGATGCGTGCCGCTATGAGGACCGGAAGATCGGTTGCGGAAGTCAAGGGCGAGGCAAAGCCTGCGGCAACAGGACCTGTAAACCGTCCTTCCGCATTCGGAGTCAGGCATACTGCAACGAATGACACAGCAAAGAGCACGTTTAATCCGGTTGCAGCTCCTGCACGCACAAAGACAGGTTCTACCAACTCCAACCAGCTCGGAAGCATGCTGGCCGGCAACTCGAACGGTTCGGCAAGGACTCCGGTATGGGCTTCCCGCGGAGCGGCAGCTATAAATCCGTTAAAGAAGGCAGGCGAAGAAGCAGCACCCGAGACAGCTGACGAAAATAAGGCAGTGAGTTCATACGGAACAGCTGTCAGTTCCTCGGCGATCATGCAGGGTGACCAGCATGTTACCGATACCAGGTTCAAAGCTGCAAAGGGTCAGGTGCTTGAAGGTCAGAGACCTGCCATAGCTGATCCGAGCGCGCATGTAGCTCCTACTGCAACCCAGTCGGTATTCGGATTTAAGCCGATCGATCCGGGCAGTCAGGATAATTGATCAAAGCCATTTACGGCGGCCTCGAAATGAGACCGCCGTTTTCTTTTTGTTATATGGAAGGTCTCTCGATTTAGTGTATTATTGTTTTAGAGTTCTTCATCGGAGGTAGATCTGTCGTGAGCAAACACATCGCGATAATCACAGGCGCATCATCCGGTATCGGAAAAGCTTTTCTCGAAGAGATAGCTAATGACCGCGGAGTAAACGGCGCCACACCTTTTGATGAGATCTGGGCAGTAGCAAGAAGTGAAGATAAGCTCATTGAGATAAAGACACTGCTTGGAGACGACCGTATAGTACCGGTCACTGCCGACCTTTCCTCAACTGAAGATATGACTAGGCTTTCTGAACGTCTTGCTTCGGAAAAGCCTCAGATAGGTCTGCTTATAAACTGTGCGGGAATGGGCATGAAAGGCTTGGTGGAAGATCATCCCGCCAAGACGCTCGAAGATACGATCGACGTCAACTGCACGAGTCTTGCAAAGCTTACCAGGATCTGCATTCCATACATGATCGTGAGAGATCCCTCCCGGACAAAAGACAAAAGACCGAGGATCATTAATATTGCATCGTCGGCGGGATTCCTTCCCCAGCCGGGATTCGCGGCATACGCGGCAAGCAAAGCCTTTGTAATCTCTTTTTCGAGAGCGCTATATTACGAACTGAAAGATCACAGGATCATAGTCACGGCAATATGCCCGGGTCCCGTTAAGACCGATTTCCAGCGCAAAGCTACAGGCGGAGCGCAAGCTGATTTTACCGGCATCCGAAAGTATGTCGTTGCCGATCCGGTCAAGCTTGCAAAAGCCTCTATTAAAGCATCCGGGAAAGGAAGGCAGATCCTTGTTTATGGCTTTTCGCAAAAGGCTCTTCATGTCGCATCAAAGATCATCCCTACATCCTGGATACTCGCCATTGAGAAGAAGATGATGCCGGTCGAAAAGACTGCTTCAGAAGTTAAGGAAGATAAAGGAATCAGCGGAACTGATGAGTCCGCAAAAGAAGTAAATACAGCGGGAGGAATTTAACATGGCTGCTAAGACAAAAGTTGAACCCACATTCGCGAGCATTTTCAGGGCAGTTGAGCAGAGAGCTGCGAAAGCAAGATTCCTCAGGGATACCGCTACGCAGATCACCCTTAAGGGCAATCTCGACAACCAGCCTTTCTATGTCAAGGTAGAAGACGGACAGGCTGAGACTGCGCCTTATGAATATATCAATGCGCCGTTTTATATCGATGCGGATACTGACGCTTTTACTGCTGTCCTTAACGGAGTAATGACTTTCGGTTCTGCAGTAGCCCAGGGATTCATCACTGTTCATGGTGCTGCAGGTCATGCATATCTGTTAATCAGTACGCTTTTATGAAACCAAAATGACAATTCAAACCATAGTTCGATAAGTTATAATCTTTAGGTATGGCTATCTGGTTAAACGGCATTTTTAAAGACAATATGGTGTTCCAGTGGGGAGCTGAATTACGTATATTCGGCCGTTCTGACAAGCCATGCACAGTAAGATGCGCGCTTTTCAAAGAAGATGAAAGTATCCTTGTTGCCGAGGCGGCAACGGAGGAAGACGGAAGCTTTCTCATCTGTGCAGAACCGGTCGAAGAACCCGGCGGCCCTTATGAAATAATGATCTCCGCCGACGGGGAAGAACCCGTTATCATCCAAAACGCTTATGCGGGTGAAGTCTGGCTGGCTGCCGGAGAAGGCAATATGGAATATCCGCTGGAACGCAGCGAGTTTGCCAAATACATCATCCCGAAGATAGGAAAGACCGAGATCAGATACTATAAGGTACCTGAGGCCGGCTTCCTCGATGAGGCTCAGGAGAAGGCTGAAGAGGAGTCATGCTGGATCGAGATAGATTCTGAAACCGCAGGCAAGATGAGCGGTGTCGCTTTCTATTTTGCCCAGTCCATCGAGTCAAGACTTGATGCCAAGATCGGCATAATCCAGTGCACTTTCCCGGGATCTACGGTCGACTGCTGGCAGAGCATCGAAAGCCTGCTGACTTCCAAGGACGGAGAGGCATATTTAAAGGAGTTCAATGAGCGTTCGTCTGAATATACCCCCGCTGAATTCGAGGATTTCCGTTATGAATATGAAGCGTGTGAAGAGGAATACCGGAAAGCACTTGATGAGATCCTTGAAGAGAACCCCAACTTAACATATTTTGAGGCTGACAATCTCATCGGACCGGCACCCTGGCCGCCTCCGGTGGGCCCTGAAGCCGTAAGACATCCCGGCTCGTTCTTTGAGAGCATGATCCTGAGGATCGCGCCTTATACATTGAGAGGCATTATCTACTATCAGGGCGAGTCCGACACGGACGGGCACCAGACCGAGTACGGACATGCTTT
>JAEEGG010025133.1_pt1 | contig 11485 bp, 8 predicted proteins | sample 9134161 | NCBI WGS metagenome assembly JAEEGG01 (sample SAMN16246543, study PRJNA631951) | gut metagenome | biome: gut microbiome; feature: rumen; material: CR-attached | host: Bos | place: Iran: Karaj | collected 2018-10 | reverse complement strand
TGCCCTGCGCTGATGCGCAGTCCACCGGGAAGGCCAGGGTGGTGGAGCCGCTCTGGGCGATGACCTTCTGGAAATACCGGTTCGCCTCCTTCAAGACCGGCAGGATGGAGACCGAGCCGCCGCCGGCGCTCTGTCCGAAGATGGTCACGTTATCCGGGTCGCCGCCGAAAGCGGCAATGTTCTCGTGCACCCACCGAAGCGCCATGGCCTGGTCCAGCAGGCCGTTGCAGGGCGCCGTCTTGAAGGCTTCGCCGCCGGGCACGGACGAGAAGTCCATAAAGCCGTACATATTCAGGCGGTAGTTGATATTCACAAAGATGATGTCACTATGCTCCTGGACAAGGTTGGCTCCGCTGTAGGAGGCCTGCGAACCCGAGCCGACGACGTACGCCCCGCCGTGGATCCAGACCATCACCGGCTTTTTCGCCGTCTTGTCGTCAGTATTGAGCCAGATGTTCAGGTAGAGGCAGTCCTCGGACATCAGCGTCTGAACGCAATCCGGGTAACCCATTGAACCAAAGGCCCCCTTTCCAAAGTATTTGGCCTCGAGGACCTTGTCGCTCGCATCCACGTACTCCGGTGCCTTGAAGCGTCGCGCGCCCACGGGCGCCTTCGCGTAGGGGATGCCCAGCCACGACGCCACTCCATGCTCCTCGGTACCCACGAAGGTACCGTTCACGCATTTTACGGCATGAGCCTTGTCGTAGCCCCCCTTGATTTCACTGTTCAAGTTATCGTACTGCTCGAAACGGATTAAATCTTTGAATTCTCTTTTCATCGTCCTTTTGTTTTTGTTACAAAAAAGCTATTGAACCTTGCTCAACTCCAGGGTCTCGGTGTGGGTAGTGAGGTCCTCGTCAATACGCAGGGCCGTCCACTTCATCTTGCCGTCCTGAATGCTCTCGATTTCCCACCAGTCACGCTCTTCGTCACTCAAGATGGTATTTTGCCAGCGGGTGCAAAGGAGCGGTCCGTCAACGAAGTATTCAGATACATAGTCTTCAAAGACATGCCAGGCAGCGTCACCTTCCTTCAGGGAAAAGACATAGGTTCCATTGGCTTTGAACTCCCAGCGCCAAGTTTGCTGTTTATTACCGTTCTGGACCTGTGCCTCCCAGGTGCCAAGGACTGACTGCTCAAAATTGTCTGTCACCCGCACCCAACGCTCACTATAAACCTCGTGCAGAAGAACGAGGGAGCCCCCGGTAAGGGTCCAGTCGGTTTTCAACAGCATTTCTTTATTGGTAATGGAGTTAACGGTAACCGTCAGCACACTTTTGTAGGTTCCGTCTTCCTCAATGGCGGTAAAACCATCTTTGGAGAATGTAACTTGGGCTGGCGACTTGTTTTCCCACGTCATCGTGGTGATTTCGGAAAGGCTGTAATATCCCTTTTTAGCCGACTCAAAGGTAACGACCGACTTCCATGAGGTGGGGCATGCCGCACCGTCCAGATCGGCCACAATCCACTTGCCCAGGATCTTGTCGGAAAGGACAGTGTCTGACTTTTCACATGAAGTGAATACACTTGCGCCGCAAATAAGGGTGGCGGCGAGCACCCAATTGAGAATCTTTTTCATTTTTATCATATCACTTTAGTTCTTCTTTTATATAATAGGCCCTGACCTTGCTCTCTGTTATCAGGACAGATTCCTGATGGAAAAAGGCGCAGAGATCTCTGGCGATGCCATCCACAACACCTTCCTGGGGATCAAGCAAACACAGGACAAGGGTCTTTTCCTGTGTATAATCACCATTTTCGTGGAAATACCCACCGTCTGAAACGATAAACGAGAAAGGGACATGGTAACTCTGGCATACGTTCTTCATTATATCAACGTACACCTTCGTCGGGTGTTCCTGCTGCTTAGTAACAGCATCGTTCAAGCCCACGCTGATGGTTATCTCTGTCATATTTCCATGAGTTTATAAATCTCGCTGACATGGACAAAGCCTCGTTTCTCAAAGTAACAGTGGGCGGCGTGGTTGTCCTTTCCGGACTCCAGAAAAATGTCCCGGATTCCTTTTGAGTGCAACCAGTCAATGGCGGTCTGCAGCAGAGTATTGCCTACACCGCCGCCCCGGCACTGGAGATTAACCAGGATGTCGCCTACCATGCCGAAGCGGGCGTCCGCGTCCCCCTCGATATAGGCAGCACAGAATCCCATAAGCGTCCCATTATCATCGACGGCCTTCCAAACGTGCGAGACAGAATCATCGTTCATCTGGGACAACAATGACCTTATCCATTTTTCCCGGGCGTCCGGGGCTGGGCGGGTAATGAAACAGCCGTCCCGGACGAATCCTTCACCCACACCCATCTGGAGTTCCCCGTGGGAGATGTACTCAGGATGGGCGGTAATATGGCCGATGAACAGGTCGGCAAGAGCTTGGGTGTCGGCTGTAGATGCCGGTTTTATTTTAATATGCCGCTCTTGATTTTCCATCTCAACTAATTAATATAGACCCATTCGCCGCAGACCATGGTACGTAATACCTTGGTATCGGCAATTTGCTCGGGATCGCAGGCGGTGATATCCTCTGCCAACACCACCAAATCGGCTTCCTTCCCTACGGTGATGCTGCCCAGACGGTCATCACACAGCAGCTGATAGGCCTCGTTCAGGGTGGTGGCTTCAATCATCTGCTCCACCGTAACCCGTTCGGCAGGCCAGTGCAGGGTATCCGGCTGGCCGGGCACATGGCGGGTAACGCCTTTCTGGATGCCCGTGAGCGGATAGGCCGGATTCTCCACGGGATAGTCGCTGGCCGATGTGACCACGACGCCGGTGTCGAAGAAGGATTTCATGGGAAGCTGGGCTTCGGTACGTTCCTTTCCCAGAACCTCCACCATCATATCCAAGTAGCCTTTATCCATACCAAACCAGTGCGGATCGGTGACGGCAATTACTCCCAGCTTGGCCATACGGGGAATGTCGACAGGATCCACCAGTTGCAGATGGGTGACGGCATCCCTGTAACGGTGCGGTCCGGTTTGCTTCAGCGCTTTCTCCATAGCATCCAGGGTGAAGGCCAGCGCTCCGTCGGCCATAGTATGGGCGTGCACCGTGAAGCCCAGCTCGTGGGATCTTCTGTAAACGGCCGTGAGAGTTTCCAGATCGAAACGAAGCTGGCCGCGGTGCTGATGTTCCTGGGACCAGGGGTCGCTGTAAGGCTCCTTCGCATAGGCGGTTGCGGGCGGCATACCGATGGTCCCATCCACCTGAACTTTGATATTGGTAAGCTGGAACATGGGTCCCATTGTGCGCTCCCGAAGCTGCGCCGCATGTTCAATCTCGGCCATGGTATCGTGCCCCTGTGCCTGGAAAACCTGATAAGCAGCAAAGATATGCATACGCAGCTTCCCCTCTACGTCCAGTTGGTGGCAGGCCTCTGCCGCATTGTCCGTAGAGTCCCAGTTGATAATGGGATCCAGAATCAGGGTCTCTCCGTGGGCCAGGTATTCTTCCTGGAAATACAGGACAGCTTCCTTGTACTGCTCTACGGAAAAAACGGTGAGCGGTTTCAGAAGGTCCATCGCGCCTTCGCGGAAACAGCCCGTTGGATTGCCTTCCGCATCCCGGACGATGATGCCATCGCTCACGTCCGGCGTGTTCTTGTCGATCCCCAGACGGTCCATGGCGGCATGGTTCACCCAGTAGGAGTGGTGGCCGATATCGGCCAGGACGATGGGCCTTTCCGTGAGGCCCTCCAGCATATCGGCGGTCAATTCATCTGAAGGCATGAAACCTGCGCCCTGGATCACCTCCAGTTCCGGATGCCTGTCGGCAAACTCCCTTATGGTTTTCAGATGCTCTTCCAGGCTTCCATAAAGGTTCAGGTGCACCGTAAACAGCGTCTCTGTGGCTCCTGGAGCAATGTGGCCGTGTCCTTCTCCAAAGCCCGGCAGGATGATACCGTCCTCCTGTCGAAGCACTTCCGTGCCCGGGCCGATATATTCCTTTACGCCGGCTTCATCGCCCACATAGATGAATTTGCCGCCGTCAATGGCTGCCGCTCCGGCCTTGGGCTGTTTCCTATCAACGGTGTAAATGTTACCAAAGATGACTTTGTCTGCTTTCATGGCTATTGGGCATTTTTAGGTTATCTTCCCCAGGTGTTGCCGGGGGTGTCTTTGATACGGATGTTATCTTCAGAAGAGAGGTTAGTGGCAATGGCAGAGAACAGCGCGGAGAACTGCTCATTGATTTCTCCCTCTTTCCCGGTGTCGGCCTTGGTGAGTGTGCCGGAATAGTTGCCGTTGGTCACCGTCACGCTGCCATTTGTGTACGTCATGTTCGTTCCATTGACATTGGTCATATCGTTGCCATAGCTGCTGCCTCCGTCGGCGCGAGTGAGCACCGTGCTCTCGCCGGTGGCGGGATCGCTGAGCACTATATCGCCTTTGCCGGTCAGCTCCCATTTGAAGCCGGCATCCTCCGGGCCGCCATAGACGGCAACCAGGGCGTCGCTTTTGGAGTCGTAAGCGCCCAGGTAAATGCATCCGGTGTGATTGGCATCGGCCACCACCGCCAGCAGCACCTTGTCAAAGGCCACGCCTGTCTCTGTGATGTCAGAATACTCGTACTGATCCCACCACACACCCACAAGGCTCTGCTCCAGCTCTTCAATGTTAATCTCTTTTTCTCTGTTGCAGCCTGTCAAACCCAACAGGAGTGCAGATGCGGCAAATAATGTAATAACTATCTGTTTCATAACCTGTTCTTACTTAATCGTTAATACGAAACCGTCCACCGAGATGGTGGCCTTGGTTGCGCTGTCGCCAATCTTGAAATAGGCACGGAGGGCGCCTACACCAGCACCGCTGACAGGATGGTAGAGCGTGTTGGCGCTGCCCAGGAGCAGGACACTCTTGTCCTCACCGTCGAACGCGATGCTCTTGTACACGCCGATGAAGCGGACGCGCTCATCGCCCTTGGCACCGTTGTCGAAGCTCCGGTCGGTGGCATCAATGGTTACGCCATTGAACTTGGGATTGACAATGTTGCCGCCACCGACCCATTTGATTATGTAAGGCGTACCGGCCTTAAGCTCCGTTACAGCGTCGCCGAAGCTAAGGTTAAGCGTGCTGCCGCTGATGCTGGCGCCGGTGAGCGGACGGGCCACGGCGCCGTCGAGCGGCGAACCGGCAAGCGTCAGGTTGAACGGCAGGCAGACGGTGTTCCATTTGCCGTCCTTGTAGAACGTGCAGTCCGTGAGGGTTACGTCCACGGTGGCTCCGTCCAAATCGCTGATGGCAGAGCCGTTATCAGTGTCGCCGTCCAGGCCGATCTTGCTGGCATCAACATAATATTTGCCGTCGAAAAAGATGCCGCTCTCATATGCCTTCAGCATACCATAGTCCTTCACCAGACCGCCCAAGTTGTCGGGGGTAGTAGCGCGGGCGGCAGCCTTCTTGCCTTGGGCTTCGCCCATCGTCTCGGTGTAGTAGCAGCCTGTGATGGTGGGCTCGCCGCCACGCACAAAGGTAGCACCGTTGTCAATGGCCGTCCAGCCCGAAGGTATGCTGCAGTCGGGGGCATAGAGCGAATTGGTTACCGTGATGGTTTTGGCATTGTGCCAGGCTACGAAGCCGCCGCAGCTGTGGGTCCCGGTGCTAGTCAGCAGACGACCGTTAAAGGAACAGCCCGTGATGTTCACCGGGCCTGCCGGGAAGGCCACGAAGGCACCGTGGGTTCCATCGCCGCCGACACGGCTGTAGATGTCAGTGCCGACGTGACAGTTCATGATGGTTGTGGTGCCGTAGCTGAAGCTGATAAGTCCGCTAGCGAACTTCTGTGAGGTGTAGATGACGCCTGCCGTCTTGAGGTCGCGGATAGTGGCCCCCTTGATATGGCGGAACGGCGCACAGCATTGCTCATTGAAGGCACTCTCTGACGTGCCTTTGGTAAAAGTGAGCGTGTGGTTGTTGCCGATGAAAGTCCCCTGGAACGAGTTGGCCTCTCTATTACCCACCATCTCTGAAACGCTGATGTCAGCAGTCAGTTGGACGAACTTGCCGCTATAGTTGTTGGTGCCGTTATTGACATAAGCGGCAAAGGTTCCCCATTGGTCGGTATTGCTGATGAGGTAGGGGTCGTCCTCCGTGCCCGTGCCGTCAATGGTGGCCGGGGCAAAGTAGTACTTGCCGTCGAAGAAGAGACCTTTCTCGTAAGCCTTCACCATGCCGTAGTCCTCCACCAGAGAGCCGAGATTGCTCGAGGCACTGGTATTGAAGATGGCTTGGATGCCCTGCGCAGTGCCGAGAACCTGCGTGTAGTAGCAGCCCGTGATGGTGGCAGCGGCCGCAGCGGTTGCCGTACCGCCGGTGAGTGTGTAGTGTGCGTTCGTGTTGCTGATACTAATGGCCGTAGGTGCGAAAAGGCAGTCTTTGACAGTGGCGGTGGCGTCCGTGCGCAGCCATCCTATAAGTCCGCCGCCCTCGTTTCCGCTGGCGTTGCTGTAAGTGATGCTGCCGTTGAAGACGCAGCCCTTTAGTTCAATGGTCTGCCCTCCGTTGACGTGAGCCACGAAGCCACCAGCGTCAACGTCGGCAGGTCTGTTGGAAGTGATGGCCACGCTGCTGACGCAGTTTTGGATGGTGGTGGTGCCGTAAGCCCAGCCTACGATGCCCGAGAGGTCCATGGCATCTGAGTTGCTCGTATAGTTGCCGGTCACGTTGCCAGCAGTCTTGAGGCTCTTGATGGTGGCATCCTTCACGTAGCGGAATGGGGCAATGGCGCGGTATCGCTCGTTCAGGTTGAGGGTTAGCGTCTTGCCGTCGCCATCAAAGGTGCCCTGGAACGAATTGCTCTCACTGTCGCCCACCATCGTGGTCACGCTGATGTTGTTGGCCAGCTTTACATACTTGCCGCTATGGGTGTTGCCAAAATAAACACTTTGGGCAAACTCGTTCCAGTCGCTGGCGCTTCTGATGATGTAGGGGTCGCCCGACTCGCCCGTACCCGAGGTGCAGCCAGGCCATTTGGATTCGAATACCACTGTGGCGGTGACGTTGTTCTTCGGCATGACGAACCAAAAGCTTGACCAGTCATTGGCATGACCTTGCAGCGAGACATTGTCGCCGTCGGCATCGGTAATGGTGACACTATGCACCGTGCCTGACGTCACGTTGATCGAGAAGGTTTCTCCAGCGCGTGTGCCAGGCACGTCGTACTCATTGGCAGCCCAAGTCCGGACAGAGCCTTGGCCCTTGGTTTTGACAGCGACGTCGTAGGTGTACTTGATGGCTTTGCGATACATGCCTCTGTTGCCGGCAGCATCGTACTCGTCCTGATTGAACGAATCGTACATATTTTCCATCGTTGAATCCTGGTCCCCCACGTATTTATTATCCTGCGAGTGTGTGCTGTTGCGCGTGCCGTAGAAAGTACAGTGCCTGATGATGGCGCCACCATTACGGCTGCTATTGTAACCTGCAATTCCGCCCACATCGGCATCGTTGTTGGTCACGTCGCCCGTCACGCAGCAGTACTCTATCGTGCCGTGGTTGTTCTCGCCGACAATGCCTCCCACCTTGGCCGTGTATGCCGACGCGGCTTCTCTCCAGTCAGAACTCACGTCTGCGCTCACCCAGCAGTTGCTGATGCTGCCGCCGTCGTTTTCGCCGGCAATGCCGCCCACCAGGCGAGATTTGCTGCATGATATCTTGCCAATCACGTGGAGGTTATCAACCGACCCCTCGAATCCAATCCTCGCAAACAGTCCCTGATAGTTTTTGGTGGCGCCACTGATGTTAATACGGATGGTGTGCCCCTGACCAAGCAGGTGCGAATAGAAGCCTTGGGCTTCCCCGTTTATATACCCAATAGGAGTCCACGTTTGGTCGCCCATGTCCAGGTCGGTGTCCAAACGGTAATAAATCTTACCACTCATATAATCACTCGGGCGGTCAATAAGCCAGGCAAATTGAGCTGCATTTTTAATGGCATAAACAGGCCAGCCTACTGGAACGGGAGGTTCTTTTGACTTGCCATCCCACACGCTGACTTGGGCCCACGCTCCCTGCGCGACTGTGCACAGCAGCGCGAGAAAAAGGAGTTTCAATTTCATTGTGCGTTTCATAATATCACTGTAGTTCTTCTTTTATAAAACACGCCCTATGGAAAAAACCTTCTTTCCTTCGAAGTAAGTGGCCGCAGGCTTGGCTTCGTGAATCTCTGTCTCCGGGCAAGAGAGCACATCCTTGTCTACCAGGAGGAAGTCGGCATATTTGCCTTCGCTGATGCTGCCTCTTTCCTTCTCGATGAGCATCTGTTTGGCGATGTTAATGGTGAGGGAGGCTAGGGCCTGTTCGCGGGTGAGGTGCTCCTCAGGCCACCAGGGATCACCTTTCACAGTCGGGTGTACGCATGTAACCGCAATCTCCATAATGCCGAACGGATCGTCAGGGCAACCGCTCAAGGCAGGGAAGTCGGAGTGGGAGGTTACGGGGATGCCGTTGTCGAAATAGGATTTCATGGGATACGACTTGTCCTCCATGCCGGCGGGAACCATAGTTTTCAGTATCTCAGACACACCCGTCGGCATATTGTGCCAGAGCATGCCGGAAGTAACATACATATTATGGTCGGCCATACGCTTGTAATCCTCCGGGTTCACATTACGCACGTGTACCAGTGTATTGCGCAACTCATCCTTTCCGCCATTCGCGTAGGCACTCACCACGGTATTGACGGCCTTGTTGCCCATTGTGTGGATATGCATGGTGATACCATTAGCATTGGTCTTGCGGGTAATATCCGTCAGTTCCTCTTCCGTCCAGTTGGCCAGGCCCTGGTGACCGTCGGGATACAGCGGCTCCACATAACCGGTACCGCCTTCCACCGTGCCATCCATAAAGAGTTTGAGCCAGTTTGTCTTGACGTGAGTGGTAGCATACTTCTGAACATCAACGGCGTTCTTCAATTCTTTCTCCACGTTCATCCAGCTTTCCACTTCGTAGGTAAGACCCAGGATAATATTCATATCTCCGGCCTTATCCAGCTGCTGAGCGGCCTTGAAGAAATTGGTGTTATAGAAATAGTTACCCCAGCCGTCAATATACATAGTGTAACCCTCTGACAGCATCTTCTCCTGGATACCCTTGACAACTACTTTGGCTACGTCAACGGGATAGAGGGTCTCATTGTCCAGGAAAGAACGGGTATACGTGCCGGCCTGTTCTTTCAGGAAACCGGTAGGGGTACCGTCCGGGCCCATCACAATCTCTCCTCCGCGGATGTCCTTGTCCTTTTTAAGCACCGTGCCGTCGGCCTTCATAATGCCGGCTTTGACCAACATCAGGGTATTCGCTACACCCTTATGTCCCTCATCATCTGCGAAGTACATAGGAATATCGCTGCAGATGGCATCCAGTTGTTGACGCGTAGGAATATGATCCGTGAAGGTGAAGTAGCTCCAGCCGAAGCCGAAGATGGACTTCGCCCCTGTTTCCCTTGCCTTCTTGACGGCGGCGGGAACGAGTTCGTTCAGGAACTGGTCGGGCGTGGCGCCAATGGCTATAGTTCCCACGATGGGCAGAGCAACGCCTATTGAATAGTGGGCGTGCCCATTGCCGCAGGAGGGCATTACAAGGCCTTTGCCGGTATAATCCACCACCTGAGTTTTGCCAGCCTCAATATACGCTCCGGCGCCTTTCTTGTCGCCCACGTACACGTACTTGCCGTCCTTCACGGCAAAGGCTTCTACAATCTGATTATTATCGGAAGTAAAAATCTTCCCATAGACCACGAGGTCAGCAATATTCTTTTTATCCATATCATTAATCCCTTTCATACAGAAGCCTGCGTTAGCAGACTCGCTTGGACGACCCGTTCCCAAGGCGCTCCGCCCAGGACATCATCAGGTCTTCCCGTCTTCCGAAAATATCCTTCTGCATGCCGATGGTGTCGCCAAAGACCATCGTCTGGCGGTCATCACCGGAGAACTTCTTCCACGCGTATTTGCCGGTGGAGGGGTTGCCCGTCCGGGCGAAGTTAGTCCACATCTCCTTGGCGACGTGGCGGAATTCGCAGTCTTCGGTCGAAACAATCTCTCCGCTTCCCATCGGGTCCGGTAAGCACGTGTCGAACAAGTACGGAATCTCACACGCGTGTATTGCGCCAAGCTGGGGAGTTGTCACCGGCTTCTTGATGAAGTACATATAGGTGTTGCCGCCGGCGGCAGCGTGCCGGATGGCCATATTGGTGTTACCGGCGCGGAAGTTCATGTCGTTGCAGTACTGCTCCAGGCGGCTTCCTTCGCTTTCGGCAGCGAGCGTTCCCATGAACTCGTCGTACATGGCCTTCTCCTGCTCGTTAAGCAGAGCGCGGTCCCGCTTGGCAATCCACTTCAGGGTATTCAGGAAGCCCTCTTCGCCGCCCTCGGACGGAACGAAATACCTGATTTCATCCTGATTGGACCCAATCATCATGTCTATCTTGGCCCGCTTCCCGTCTTCCCACATCTTATACATCTCCGCCCGGTCCTCGGGCAGCGTGACACCGTCCAGGAGCGGGAAGTTGGCCGTTCCCAGAAGGCAGTTCTTGTCTATCATACTTGCCTTCATGTAGGCGTCAACAAGCTGCCCGGTGGTGAGCGCCATCAGCTCGTCCATGGTCTGGCAGCCCGTTACGGAGAGGAAGTTCTGCGTGACGTGGATGCCGTGCTCCATGGTGTCGCAATAGGCGATGTTGGCGCTCTGGGCGATAATTCTCTTGAAGAGTCCCTCGCTTCCGTCGATGAGCGGGAGGAAGGTGACGCTTGCCGAGCCTGCCGACTCGCCGAAAATCGTCACGTTGTCCGGATCGCCGCCGAACCCGGCGATGTTTTTCTGTACCCACCTGAGGGCCTCGAGCTGGTCGAGCAGGCCGAGGTTGCCTGCCTCCTTAAAGTTCTCTCCGCCAGGAACCCGCTCAAAGTTCATGAATCCCATGAAGCCGAGTCGGTAGTCGATGGACACGAACAGGATGTCAGGGTACTGTTTGGAGATGTTGGTAAGGTCGTAGAGTGGCGATGCCTGCGATTCGGCGCAGAACCCGCCGCCGTGAATCCACACCATGACCGGCTTTTTGCTGTCAGTGCAGCTGGTATTGCAATATACGTTCAGCACGAGGCAGTCCTCGCCGAACTCTGCCGTTCCCATCGAGTCGTTCAGTGGCCCAATAGGAACGTGGCCAGGATTTGTTGCGTCGTACACGCCATCATCATCTGCGGCAGGAAGGGCCTTCTTCCAACGAAGCTTCCCCACAGGCTGAGTTGCGTAAGGGATGCCCTTCCAGATAATCAGCTCGTCAGTCTTCTTGCCGACGAAGGTGCCGTTGTTGCATTTAACCTTAGTGTCCATATCACTCATTGTTGTGTTCTCCTTTCATTTCATTTATTATTTAGTTTTTAGTTTTAATGTGTGGTTAAATTCCTGCATTTTATTGCAGCTACTTTAGTTTGTTTTAACCTCTGTACTTCAAGTCTAGAGTGGTTTAGTT
>JAEEGG010025132.1_pt1 | contig 11485 bp, 9 predicted proteins | sample 9134161 | NCBI WGS metagenome assembly JAEEGG01 (sample SAMN16246543, study PRJNA631951) | gut metagenome | biome: gut microbiome; feature: rumen; material: CR-attached | host: Bos | place: Iran: Karaj | collected 2018-10 | reverse complement strand
ATGCCCGAAGGTCCATGTGACCTGATAACCATTACCCTCGTAATAGCCGTCTTTCTTACTTCTCGCGCCGAGAACCTTGGCGATCTCCGCTGCCACGCTCGGCTTTTCTGCAATACATACTGTCATAGATTAAAATATTAGTTGGTGAATACGATTTTCTGGGGCAAAGGAAAGCATTTGTGCGTGAGCAAGATAAAATCCACCTTGCAAACTCTTGATTTAACACTTTGAAGACCAAAGCGGTCGTAAATGTGTTAAATCAGGAGTTTGCCATCATGAAAAAGAGCCGTCAGGCTTTTTCGTCGCACCTTTGCACCGTTGCTGGGACAACCGTGCGGCAGATTGTTTAACACTAAATACAAAGAAGACATGAAAGCAACATTCAATTTCAACGTGCAGATCGACGGTAGCAAGTCGGTCATCACCATGGACGGCGACGGTATCAAAGACCTCGACATGGACACACTTGTGGCTCTAGGTAAACTGTTCCAGGGTATCCAGACCAAAGTGAACCAAACACTGGAGAGACTCTGTGCCGACAAGACGGACAGTACACTAGAGGATGTGGCAGAGTCAGAGGCACCAGGAGAACCTGCAGCATGACAAAGTAGGGAGGCTTCGCTTAAAGTCGAAATATCCTCTAGAACACATGGCGACCCAGTGAGATGTTTTGGTCTCATTGGGCCTTTTTTCGCTATCGAAACGTCTATTGGCGCAATTTATTTGCGTAAATAAGTTAAAAAACAGTAGGTTTTATTAACTTTTTGCCAATATCTGCTCCTGTTCGGTAATTTTTGAGTAATTTTGTGCTGTTTTTGTGAATATATGATGTTCACGCACGCATACGAGAAGTAGAACCTAAAGCAGAGAACATGGCTAACGTAAAGAACGCAGCGATACGCGAGATAGTGATAGACCGCTGCCTCAGACATCCAGGAGGACGCACCGTCCAGCAGATTATGAAGGAGTGCAACGACGCACTCGACCTTCGTGGTTTCCGTCCGGTGACTTCACCGAACACCATACGCATGGATTTCGTGGATATTGCCAACCGCTGGCATCAGGCAATAGACTGCCGTCGCTCTGGCCGGCACCTATACTATTCATACCGTGACCCAGGATTCTCCATCTTCAACAACCCTCTGTCAGAGAAAGAGATCATGAAGGTTTATAGTGCCCTTGAGGTGATGGAGCGCTTCAAAGGACAGGCAGGCTTCGGATGGATAGAAGAGGCAAGCGCACATTTGCGGGTGTCGCTTCACATGGGCAAGAACCCCGAGACGTTCATCTCTTACGATGATAATGCCCTGCTGAAAGGAATGCAACATTTCGCAAAACTCCATGAGTGCATCATCTCACATCAGCCCATCATTGTCCAATACCAGCCATACAATAACCCGCAGCCAATGGAAGAGACGATACACCCGTACTTCCTGAAGCAGTACAACAGCAGATGGTTCGTGCTGGGATTCAACCCCAAATATGATGGTATCACGAACTTTGCGTTAGACCGCATTATCTCTATTGAGAAGTCCACGGTGAAGTTCATACCGAACACTAAATATAACTTTGAGGAATATTTCAAGGATGTCATAGGGGTCAGCTTCAGCAATGAGGAGCAACGTGTGGAGGAGGTACTGATAGAGGTGGACGGACAGCAGTATCCTTACGTTTCCTCTAAGCCGATGCACCCGTCACAGCACCTGGTAAGGTTTGCAAAGGACGGGAATGCTATCATCATGCTGAAGGTCATCCCGAACTTTGAACTGAAACAGCTGATTCTGTCATACGGTAAGCGGATGGAAGTACTCAGTCCTGAACGTTTAAGGAACGAAATCAGGGAAGAATTGAAAGAAACACTGAAAAAATACGTATCAGCGCAATTTCAGTGAGCATATTAAGTGTAATTTTGCAAAAGTAATCTTAATAAATGACGAAGATAAAAAGCATATACAGCGCCGCACTGACAGGGTGCAGCTTTATGATAGACGAGATGAACGCCTGTCTGCCGCTGCTGATGGATGACAACAGTGAGGCGCTGATGAAGGAAGAAATCGGCAAAGGTGAAGTGATACTGATGAAATCTCGGGAATCACGAAAGAAAGCTATGCTGGAGTTCCGGCGAAGGTTCAATGCCGTACCTGTGGAATTCTGGGAGAAATACCTGGACATGGGCAGACAGCAGCAGCTGATGGCCATGTACTACGTGTGTTTGAAGACATACCGCATCCTCTTCGACCTGCACATTAACGTGGCACTGAAGAAATGGAAGTCGGCAGCCCGCACCGTTACCAAAAACGATGCCATGTCGGAGATATATGAGATAGCGGCCAACGATGAGTTCGTGGACAGCTGGAGCGAAGAGACGAAAGACCGCGTGGCAAGCTCGTTCCTGACATTCATGCGTAAGGCAGGACTGCTCAGCGAAACTGGTGAGTTGCAGGCACCAAGACTGCAGGACACAGAATACCGTATCTTTATTGAGATGGGCGACGAGTGGTTCCTACAGGCGTGCTTCCTCGAAATATACGAGATAGAGAGAATCAAAGAATCGTAATAATTAGAGACCGAAAGACTTATGGACACTTTGGAAGAAAAGGCTGCAAAGTATCTGGCAGAGCACATGAAAGAGATTATTGCTGGAGCATTGGCGAAGGTTTATGCTGATGCCTACCGCGATGGGTATAATGACAGTCAAGAAAGCTTGCCTGGCGCAAAGGAGGCCCCGGACGAGAAATTCATCGACCTGGGACTTCCCAGCGGCACCTTGTGGTCAAGGGAATTCCTCCTGCACGAGGGAGAGACACAATACCTGCCGTATGTGGAGGCAAAGAAACTGAATCTGCCAACAGAAGACCAGTGGTTTGAGCTGATAACGAACTGTAACATACAGCAGGTGGCCGGACCGCAAGGGTATGAGTGCACGAGGATTGTGGGACTCAACGGCAACGTACTGACCTTAAAAGGTGTCGGATATAAGGACTTCGGGACTCACGACAAGGAGGACGGAGGCTATCCCGTGTTCTGGCTGAAGAGCACCACGGAAGACAACAAGAACAGTGCTATCTATATCAACTACCTCGGTAACACTGACAAGTACGCTGTGGACATTCAAAAGATGTTCCTGGGCTACCACCTGCCCGTTAGACTGGTCAAATCTAAATTCCACATGCTATGACTGTAGACGAACTATACAAGAAACTGTCCGACCCAGGCTTCCAGGACACGGAGAACGGCGACCTGTTCTACAACTTCTACGTGTTCCAGTATGAGCCTGAGAAGGAGTATGAGATACAAAGGCAGATTCAAGACCTGAGAGATTCACTCGAAAGGCCAAACAACTTCATCGATCTGCTGGCCCTCGACATATACGAGGAGTTTATTGCTTTCCTGAAAGAACAGGAGATATGGGGCACCACGTTCTTGGACGAGGTGCTGAATACGGATAAGGTAGACCCTGATGGAGCCACGAAGATGCTGACAGAACAGGCCAACAGTGAGGAGTTCTTAAAGAAACTGCATGAGAAGATTCTTGCTCATAAAGCCATTAACGATGACAAAGGCCGACCGTTCATCATCTTTTACGGCATGGGAAAGATGTACCCGTATCTGCGCACCAGCACCTTGCTGGCAAAGTATGAGCAGTATAATCTCAGCAGTGAGTACAAGATTATCGTGTTCTACCCAGGACAGAAGGATGGCAACTCTTTCCGCCTTTTCAACCGTCTCTATGACCAGAACACTTACCGGGCCACCCTATTGTTAAACGACAAAAACGAATAAACTATGATACTGAAAGAAATCTATGAGAGGGAGATTGACAGAAAGGTGAATCCAGCCGTTTCTGCTACTGACTTCGACCCCAAAACCATCGAGACTGAAATAGATGAGTACGTCTTCACAGACGAAATACTGAATGGCCTGTGCGAAATCCTGGTCCACGTCAAAGACCGTGATTATTCGCACGACGGCATCTGGATTAACGGTTATTTCGGCTCTGGAAAGTCCCACTTCCTGAAATACCTCGGCTACTGCCTCAATGCCAAAGACAAGGAGAACCAGGAGAAAGCCCTGACCCGGCTTGAAGAAGCAGCAAAGGAGCGTGACAACGACCCGTCGACGAAGTTCAACTATACACTGGGCGATGTCAAGGAGATAGCCTTCTGGCTCCGTAACAAGGCACAGGTCGACGTAATCATGTTCAACATCGGCTCCATCCACAATGTCCGTGGCGACTATGCCACCACGTTTGTTGAGTCGTTCTGGAACCAGTTCAACCATTTCCGGGGATATAACAGTTTCAATATCTCACTGGCACAGCACTTCGAGAAGGTGCTTGATGAAGCGGGGAAGTTCGAGGAGTTTATCGAACGCATCAAGGCAAACAAGGCCGACTGGCACACTCAGGCAAGCAGCCTGGCCGTCTCACGCCTTGACAACATCTTGCAGATTGGAAAGGAACTGGTGCCTGACATGTCGGTAGACGTTATACGTGACGTCATCAAGTCTGGCAAGACGGTCATCAGCGTACAGACTTTCTGCCAGGAGTTGAAGGAGTATATTGGCAAGCAAGGCCGTGACTACCGCTTGTTGTTCCTTGCCGATGAGGTGTCTCAGTTCATCAACGACAATAAGGGCCTGCTCCTGCAGCTTCAGGAGATTGTCACACACTTGCATGAGACGTGTGATGATAAGGTATGGGTGGGCTGCACTGCCCAGCAGGACTTGACAGAGATTCTGTCGGCCTGTAACATTGCCTCAACAACAGAGGACTATGGCAAGATTATGGGGCGCTTCGAGGTGAAGGTGTCGCTTGAAGGAACGCAGCCGGAGTACATCACACAGAAACGTATCTTGGAAAAGAACGGCACGGGTATGTCGGAGCTGAATAAGCTGTATGCACAGAAGCGAAATGCCATTGATACGCAGTTCCAGCTGCCTACAGGCTATGATGCCTTTGCTTCACAGGAGAAGTTCGTGGACTTCTACCCATTCGTGCCGTACCAGTTCCGTCTGATTAAACAGGTGTTCCAGGCATTCCGCGAGAACGGCTATGTGGAGAAGGAAGTGAAGGGTAATGAGCGTTCGGTTATCAAGGTGACCCATGCCACTGCCCGTGACCACATGAATGACAGCATTGGCAACTTCATCCCCTTTGATGCTTTCTATAATGCCACCTTCAAAGGGTCGTTGATGGCTTCTGGCCAAAGAGCCATCAGCAACGCCAATGCCATTATTGCATCGTACCCACGAGACCCGCAGTTCGGACACCGCGTAGTTGACGTGCTTTTCATGATATGCAACCTGAAGAATGATGACAAGCTGGTATTCCCTGCCACTGTCGATAACATCACCACGCTGCTGATGAAGGATGTCGATGCTCAGAAGGTCACACTGAAGAACGATGTCCAGAAGGTGCTTGACTACCTGAAACAGAAGAAGGTCATCCGTGTGCTGACTGAGGAGGAGAGTCACAGCACTGCCGAGGTTTGGGCATTCTATACGGAGGACGAATCTGAGGTTGCACGTCAGATTGAAGGCATTCCTGTAGACAACAACACACTGGCAGAGCAGCTTCGAGACATCTTTACGGGTTATACCAGCCCCGCCAACCGCGAGACGCACCACACGGCAAGGCTTTCCGTGGGAGGATCTGTGCTTGGAAAGAACTTCCTCACAAACAATGCGGATATTCAGATAGAATTTGTTATCCAAGCCGACGGCCAGACCCCGGCACAGTTCGCCTTGAAGAACCCGGACAACCGCCTATGCTTCTTCATGGCCGACCAATACCTGGAAAATCGCAATCTCCGTGATGACCTCTTTGAATACTGTAAGGTGCAGAAATTCTTGCGCGACAACAGCGCAACGACGGAGGAACGTAAGAAAACGCTCGATGAGTTCCGCCGCCGGGCTGGAGATCTGTTTAAGAAGAAGATTGAAAAGCAGTTCTACCAGCTGTTTGATGAATGTACCATCGTATCGGGCCAGTCAGTAATCAATGATGTGGTTACAAAAGGAGAAAACCGGTATAAGGAGGCCATGCGACGCCACTTGGAGCGTATCTATACTTACGCCCACTGCGCTGACGAGGCCCCGGCATCGGCCGATGTGCTGAAATCAAAGATTCTTAGGAACATCGAGCCAGGCGAATATGACATCAAGCCACTGTCTGAAGCAGAGGGCTTGGTAGAGCAGTATCTGAAGCGCCAGTTCCGTGAGGTGCCCCTCAGTGATGTGGTGTCGTATTTCCAGAAGGCTCCCTACGGATGGAGTGAGCCAGCTACCATATATTTCTGCAATGAGTTGGTACGCCGCCACCTGCGCGAGTTTACATACAACGGACAAGCTGTTGACCGCAAACTGCTGGCAAACAACATTCTCAGCGACCGTTCCAGCTTCTCTATCCGGGAGGCTAGCGCCATCCCACAGCAGGATGTCAATGACTTCATGGCTGCATGGAAGTTTATCTTCAATGATATGACCGTTCTCTCTGGTCTGGACACCATGGAACTGGCGAAACAGTGTCAACAGAAACTCGATGCGCTCTATAACCGCATGACTTCTGTGTTGGGCAATATAGCACAGTACCCGTTTGCACAGCCACTGAAGGATTTCATGCCGATGGTCAACGAGTGGAAGGAAATACGTGACAACGCAGCCTTCTTCAAAAAGGTGGTTGCCGACAAGGAACAGGGCAAGGAACTGATGGATAAGTGGAAGCAGATGCTCCAGTTCCATGATGACCAATTGCCTCGTTACAAGGAATATGTAGAGTTCGTAAGGAATAGTCAGTATGACTTCCCCGAACTGCCGGAAGATGTGCAGCCAAGGATAATGGCTCTTTGTGAGATATTGAGTGAGGAATGGCCGATTGACAAGATGCCGACGTACAAAAAACTATCTCAGGAGGTAAAATACAAGATTACAGAGCGTATCAGGGAACTGAAATTGCAGATTGAAGAGGAATACAACAAGACCTTTGAGACACTAGAGAAAGTGGCTGAACAGGCTGGGGCTAAGAACTATGAGCCGAACACGAATGTTCGAGCTCTAGCAACGGCACCGAATAGTATTCTGGTACTGAAGCAAAAGTTAGTGGAGATTCAATCATACTATGAGTCAGAGGTGCAGCGAATTATGTCACTTGTTGCACAACAGCAACAGACACAATCTAGAGATCCAGGTAATCAGAGTAAGTCTATACCCCTGCCACCACAAAATCCGGTTACGAAACTAATTTCATTACCTACACGTTCTACGAAACCGATGAAGGATGCTCAGGATGTTGACGAATATATTGAAAGACTGCGCAAGCATATTATGACATATATTGAAAAAGGTGAATGTATTTTGGTGAAGTAGTATGAATACAACGCAACTGAAGAAGTTCGCTGCCGAGGCACGAACGATATTGAAAGAAGGAGTCATCAACCGCTTGGATGCACTGGGCTTCGACCATAAAGGTAACGTCAGTGAAGAGGACCGCCCAACCAAAGGGCAGGGCTTTGTACTATTCCGTGGTGATGCCATGCCGGACGATGGCTTCTTTGAACGCTGGCAGTCGCTCTACGAGCGTGTTCAACAGAAGGGCATCCAAGAGGTCTATGAGGAAGCGGCCTACACCTGGTTTAACCGCCTCATGGCTATCCGCATCATGGCGAAGAATGGCTTTATCGCTCCTGTCCTGGAATACGTGTCGGAATCGACCCGTATTCCTGTCATTCTCAGCCAGGCCCGCGAAGGCCAGTTCCCTGAGATGTCGGCAGCGGAGCGTGAGCAGTTGATGGCCATCATTGACGATGGACGCAAGTCTCAGGAGCAGTTTGCCATCCTGATTACGGCATACTGCCATGCCAACCCCGTCATCAACAAGTGTTTCGGGGGTGTCACGGACTATACCACCCTGCTGCTGCCGCAGAACATCATTGCTGAGGGGGGCTTCATTGACTTGCTTAACAATACACCGTTTATTGACGATTAAGACTATAAGAGCGCAGAGCTGATAGGCTGGCTCTATCAGTTCTATATCTCTGAGAAGAAAGACGATGTGTTTGCATCGTTCAAGGCTGGCAAGAAAGCAGAGGCAGAGGATATCCCTGCTGCTACCCAGATATTCACGCCCAACTGGATTGTGAAGTATATGGTGCAGAATACACTTGGACGCATCTATCTCGATAACAACCCCTTCGATACTGACATGAAGGAGAAGATGCAGTATCTGGTGGAACCGTCGGAGCCTACGCCTGAGGAAGCCAAGTTCAAGTATGATTCACTGGAGGACTTGCGCCTCGGCGACCTCGCAAGTGGCTCCGGCCATATCCTCAACGAGTTCTTCGATCTGATGTACCTCTTCTATATCGAAGATGGGTACTCTCGAAGAAACGCCATTGAGAACATCTTCATGAAGAACTTGACGGGTATCGACCTTGATACCCGCGCAAAACAGTTGGCTCAATTTGCTTTGCTGGTCAAAGCCTGTCAGAAAGATCCGTCGTTCCTCGATGCGACAGTCATGCCTAATGTACTTGACATGCCGGCACCACTTGATACGAACTTCGTCAAAGCCACACTGCCAGAGTTTTTCTTGGGTGTAAATGCAAATATGCTGCAAGAGACGGAAGAGGCCTTCGAGCTCTTGCAACAGGCAGAAAACCTTGGCAGTATCATGAAGTTCAATATCTCGGATAGCACACGCGCTGCCATCGAGATAAGGATGAAGGAGTGGGAGACACAGCCAGCCGAAACGGTGAGCGACGGCATTAAGGCCTTGCTGCACTCGTTCAGGCTGATACTGGCGCTGACACAGAAGTATTCGGCACTGGTGATGAATCCGCCGTATATGGGCGCAGGCCATATGACGAGTTTCCTACTTGAATATTCAAAAGAAAATTATCCTCTTACTTCAAATGATTTAGGTGCAATATTTATGGAAATTGCACAATCATTAGTAAATTCAAAAGGAAAATTTGGAATAATAAATATGGCAGCATGGATTCTGAAACCTGCCTATATTAAATATAGAGAAAAAATAATAGCCTTATATGACTATAACTTGGAATCCCTTTTATATTTGGGTCCCAATACTTTTCCTGAATTAAAAGGAGAAGTTGTACAATCAGTTTCATTTATTGTTTCAAAAACCAACAAGAACTTAACTAAATTTTATCATCTCAAGCAATATGCTAATTCTCATGCAAAAAGAGATGCATTCATTGAAAAAAGATGCAAAGTGTTTGAATTATCTCTTTTAGATTTTCTAAACTTCAAGGGTCGTCAATTCGGCTTTTGGATAAATGAAAACATCCAAGCAAAATTTAAAACATCTCCAATAAGTAATTATGGAGATGCAAAGCAAGGACTAAAAACTGGAGACAACAACTATTTTATAAAATTATGGTATGAAATATCATATTCTAAATGGAACAAGAAATGGTTTCCTGTAGAAAACGGTGGCAATTTCCGTAAGTGGTATGGGAACGGTATATCAGTATTAAATTGGGAAAATGACGGATATGAAATAAAAAACCTAAAAGATGATAAAGGGAAACTAAGATCTAGACCACAAGGCCTACAATATTCATTTAAGAATGGAATAACTTGGTCTACTTCTGCAGCGGACAATCCTTCTTTTAGGTTCTCCAGTGATATTTACATGTTTGAAAGCTCTGGCTCAAAATTCTTCTTAAATGAAGAGTCGGACTTGTCACCATATCTAGCCTATTTTAATTCTAACGTTGTTAAGAGTTTTATCGAAATGCTTTCACCTGGATTAGGTATTTCTGAAGGAGCTATTAAATCGCTCCCCTTCATCTTACCTCCTGATAACATTTCTAAAAAAGCAAGAGAAAACACTAAAATTTCAAAATTAGATTGGGATGCCCATGAAACATCATGGGACTTTCAAAGAAACGAGCTGCTTTGCATGGATACAGAAGCCATGCTGGCAAATATCGACTGGTACTGTGACCTGGTATATAAGGAAACGGGAAAGCAACTTTGTATAGACCCTGCCGCTCCAGAGCCTGAAAAGATCTCTTGGTGCTATGATACATATACAAAGAAATGGGAACGTCTACATCGCCAACTGCAAGAAAATGAAATCTCTCTGAATGAAAAGTTCATCGAGATTTACGGCTTGCAAAGTGAATTGACTCCTGATGTGCCTGCCAATGTAATAACGATACTCCAACAGGGCGAAGTATCATACATTCCAAAGCCAGATGGAGATGATTACTCCATCCAATGGAACAAGGATGAAGTAATCAGGCAGCTTATTTCGTATGCCATCGGCTGTTGGATGGGACGCTACCGTCTTGACAAACCGGGTCTGTATATCGCCCATCCTGATGCGAAGCCGGAGGAGATTGTCACGTATGAATACAATGGCCAGACATTCGAAATAGACGACGACGGCATCATTCCGCTGCTGCCTGCCTATGCTTCGTTCCCTGATAATGGCTACAAGCGCATCCAGGACTTCGTGCGCATCGCTTTCGGTACCGAAACCCTGACTGAAAACATCAACTTTATCGAGGAAGCACTGGGAATGTCACTCGAAAAGTTCATGGTTAAGGACTTCTGGAAATACCATAAGAAGATGTATCAGAACAGACCCATCTACTGGCTCTTCTCATCTAAGAAAGGTGCTTTCCAGTGTCTGGCCTACATGCACCGCATGAATGCCTACACGGTGGAACAAATACGCTCGAAGTACCTGTTACCGCACATCGAATGGCTGAAGAACCATATCGCTGAGATGGAAAGCCGTGCTTCGCAACTGTCAACGCAGGAGCGTAGGCTGAAGGATCAGATGGCAAAAGACCTGAAGGAATGTCTGGAGTACCACGACGAACTGCATGTAGTGGCCGACCACAACATCAGCTTCGACCTCGATGATGGCGTAGTCAAGAACTATGCGCTCTTTGGTAATGTATTGGCAAGACTGAGATAAAAAATAGAACTATGAATTTAAAGGAGTTTACAGAATCAGTAATAGCCTTATATTTGGATAAGGGTGGAAACTTGCATCCAGATGTAACGCTCGACATCTTCCGACTCATTGAGACCAATGAGAGCTTGCAAAGTGACTATAAGGCATTGTCCAAACGTTACAAGGAAGTGAACCCCACCATAGGCAAGACAATTCGTGAACATTTTAACCTTCGTAATAACAAGTCAATAGACGTGGCAGACCAGTGCTCTTTGATAAAGAACTCTATGAGCTTTCATATGAAGAGCTGAGAAACTTCCGAACTCATTTGTCTTCGCATTATCTATTATGTAAATAGAACCTTTACAAATATGAGAATCGATAAAGAAGAACGGCTTCAAGAAATAAAAGAAATACTGTTTAAGTGTAAGCCATCAGTAAACCCCGTCTTGTGAGATTCTATAAGATACTCCGAAAAAGTTGGAGAGATTCTTGGAGATGTTGGAGGAATCTCCAAGATTCTTGGAAAAAGTCTGAGACTCTAGGAGGATT
>JAEEGG010025130.1_pt1 | contig 11486 bp, 3 predicted proteins | sample 9134161 | NCBI WGS metagenome assembly JAEEGG01 (sample SAMN16246543, study PRJNA631951) | gut metagenome | biome: gut microbiome; feature: rumen; material: CR-attached | host: Bos | place: Iran: Karaj | collected 2018-10 | reverse complement strand
CCGCCAGCGGACAGTCGCCGCCGACGGACCACGTTCCGTTCACGGGGCCACGTCCGTTGAACCACACCTCTCCGTCGTCTTCGAGATCGACCGTGCCGTCTGCATTTCCCACCGACGCTGGGACGACATACACGACGTCCTCGCCTTCGACGAATTTCGCATTGCCAACGATCAGCTGGTCGGCAAGCTTCGCCTCGTTCGCCTTTACATACGCTGCGCGGTCGGCTACTATATACGCCTTGTCATGCATGTCGACGACAGTTCCGCCGGGAAGCGCCCAGTCGACCGCACCCGACAGCTTCCATCCGCTGAGATCGACAGCCTCGTCGTTTTCATTGGATATCTCCAGCACGCCATCGCCGGTCTTGACGAACGACAGCTTCGGAGCGAGCGCGGCGATCGAGCTCTGAGCCTCGGGTATGCCGGCGTTAAGCCCCTCGCCGTATCCGATCTGCCACGCCGTGTTCTTGACTGAATGCGTCTCGAACAGATGGCGACGGCGCGGAACGACGTAGTTGTCCCAAAGGTCCGCGACTCCCTCGGAATGCGACAGCGCCTTGTTCCAGCAGTATATGGGCGTTTCGAGCCAGAAGGTTCCGTTGCTTCCGGACGGGAGCTTGTTCTTGTCGGCTCGCCACTTCGCGTAGTCGAGCTTCGCGCATTCCCACGTGGCGTTAGTGACGGACGCAACATAGCGCCAGAACGGCGTCGAGCTCTTTGGCGTCCCAGGAGGCATGAGCTGCGTGTCCATGATCGTCCTGAGACGACGCAGGTACATTCGGCGGAACTTCGTCGACTGCCAGATAGCCTCACATGCCCAGTTTTCGCTGTCGGCATGCGAACGCTGCCCATTCGCGAAATAGCAGAGCACGCGGCGTCCGCCGAAGAACGGATGCGCCTTAAAGCTGTCCTCCTCCGCGAGGCGCATCGGCTTCGCGCCGTTCCACATAGTCGCATAGATGTGGCCCCACGTCTGGTTCATGTCGTATCCGAGCGGCATCCACGTTCCCGTTCCGTTGACGTCCCCGTAGGTTGAGAGGTTCGCCCACGTGTCGTCCGTCTCCATCGTGATCCTGGCAACGGCGAGATAGTTGATCCATGCGGGAAGGTCGAACGTCTTCACTACTTCCTTCGTCACACTCGGCTGGTCGTCGACGGAAGCCTGCATGCCGTTATTGAACGACTTCACCCAATTGCGCAGTGGAACGTATGCGTTCCAGCTCGTCTCATCTCCGTCGTCCGGCGTCTTCTTCTCGCAGGCGACCCAGTTGTATATCTCGGAATTGTCGGTCCAGGACTTGCCCCAGTGAAGACATCCGGAGTTCTTGTATCCGTAGCCCTTCGGGTCTAGGCCGTAGTAGTCCTCGATGAGCTCGTCGGAGAATCGTATCGTGTGGAACGCAAGCTCGTAGAATTCGCCGTTGAGGTTGAGCCTCGCCGGATAGTGGAACGGCACCTTGCATCCAGCCTGCCGGAAAAGCCAGAACGAAAGCGACTGGCGCACATACGCGGGATCGCAGTACTCCGCCGTGAAGGAGGTCTTGCGCACTTCGATCTTCTCGCCGTCAAGAGGGTTGACGCAGGTCAGCGGATGGCACTTCGCGAACCTGAGTCCATGCGCCTTCTTGCGGAACCCGCCAGAGGTGTTTCCACGAAGGTCTATGCGAACGTTGTCGTAGTATGCGCCGGTCTGCGAGTCGAAGATGCCGCAGCGTGCGTTGTATGGCACAAGCGAAAGATCCTGCTTGTCCGCGTCGACGTCCATCTGCGCGAGGCTGTTCCCCTCGACGAACCAGTGAAACGTCTGGAGCTTGGCGTCTTCTAGGTCTGCGCTTTCGACTACCGTGCCGAGATACTGGAAGCCGTCGTCCGGATTGAGGAACGACGGACTCCTCCACGTCGCTCCGCCTTCTTCCTCGATAGTCGTCCAAAGCCTCAGCAGGCCGCCTGCCACGGGCAGGTTCGCGGCCGGTATCGTCGCCGTCCAGTACTGCCCCGCGCCCTTCTTGTCGACAGTGCCCTTCTCCATTGCGACCGAGTTGGTTGTCGCGGAACTGCCGACGCCCGAGATGTAGTTGAGCTTGACGGATTCGATTGGGGTGCCGTCTAGCGGATTGACAGGAATCGAGACAACATAATCCTCGCCGACCTTCGGACGCGCCAGCGGATCGAATACGGAGAGCTTGTGCTTCACTCCGAAAAGCGGGCCGATGTTCGGTCCGTAGGCAACGGCGCCCGTAGCGTCGTTCTCCGCGCCTTTCGTCGCATGCGGCATTACAAGGCGCGAACAGTATGACCAGTCGTCCTTCAGGTCGACCGGCACGCATTCCGTCTGCAGCACCGTCTTTCCCTTGAGCAGGCGGACCATCGGGAACTTCTTTGGGTTTACCTTGAACGGAACCACGATAAGACCCTCGTAGATCGCGGCCGTGATTCCGTCGCCCCCCATATCCTCCGCGTTGGCGTATTCCTCGCTCATGTAGACGACGCAATATTCACCAGGCGCAAGCGTTGCCGCCGGTAGATTTGAGAATTTCCCGGCGCTGGCCTTTTTGCCAAGGTTGAACCGCTGGAGCTCGTAGTCGCCGAGGTCGACGGACTCGTCCCCGCCGTTGTAGAGTTCCACCCATCCGGATTCCTTTCCGTTTGGGTCCGGAGTTTCGGGCCTCGGACATATCTCGGTGATTCGCAGCTCTGCCGCAAGCGGGAGCGCAGAGAGAATCGCTGGAAGTGTGGCGAAAAGACGTCTCAACATCTGACTGGCTTGTTGTTATCTGGATGTTTTGCCTCACGGCATGTCAGAACGAGCTGTCGATGTACCGTTGCCGGCACATCGACAAGGCCGTACGACAATGACTATCTAATGCTGACGTAGAATCCCTTGATGGGATTGCGGCGCTTCAGCACAAGGGCTTTGCCGGATGCCCTTGCATACCACCCGTACCCCTGCTCCGTGCAGGGGGCGACCACCTTTGTGTCTGGTGCGCCGCTGAACTCGCCGGTCGCGTTAAGCATCTCGTACGAATTGGGGACGGTCTGGTCCAGAAGCGTGTCCGCTAGCCCTTCCGCCAGGGTGACGACACCCCCCGAGAACGTAGCGCTGACTGCACTGATGACGGGCGTATTTTCTAGTGTCGGAAGCATGAACTTCGACCCGGTCTCGAAAGCAATGCCGCCTACCTGCACGTTCGACGACGCGTAGAGCTCGGCGCCCTCACGGATGAAGACGTTGAGATTGAAATCCGCGGACGTGAGCTCGCATGTTCCTTCGGCTATATCGAGATTACCGCTCCCAAACAGACCGCTCGATATCTTCCCCTCGCCGACCTTGCGAAGAGTGACGTTCGTCGCGCCCTCGTAGAAGTCGCCGGTCATGTCGAACTTGGTGCACGAGCGGAACCGTATCGAATTGTCTAGCGAAACGTCGTAGTCGCCGACGCCGACGTTGATCGTGACATCTGCGCCGTCAACGACGTTGATTGCGTGGTGCGTGCCGAATCCGTAGAGCTTGAGCGCGCCAAAAGATATCTCTCCGCTCTTGAAGCCGATGCCGATCTTGCCCTTAACGTTCATACGCCGGACGCCGGAGAATCCGGACTCGGACGTCATGAACACCTTGTTGTAGGCCGCGTCGGCGTCGCTCCACTCCATCCCGACGAGTCCCTTGAAGCCCGAGTTGTCCCCGTAGAAATGGCAGTCGTCGCGGAATATGACGTATCCCGACCCAGTCAGCTTCCCGTAGAGCATCAGCGGCGAGCCATTTCCCCTGCGACCCTCGAGCCAGCTGTCCGTGGTGTCGTTGATGTACTGGATCTCGACTGTCGTCTCTGCAGCGATTGTGCCGGGAAGTCCGTTGGCGACAAGTCCGGCATGATATAGCGCAAGGGTCCCAGTTCCGTTTATCTCGTTGAAGTGCACTTGGGGATGGACGCTTCCCGTGCTTGTCGTCCTGAACGTCACGTGCGCGTCTGCGACGATGTTCGAAACCGTCTTGCTCGCGTCAAGATAGACGAGCGCATCGCCGTCGAAAATAACCGTCTGCGCCACTGACGGAATCCCGCGCGACCAGTTCGCCGCGACATTCCAGTATCCCTGCGCCCCGCCGACCCAGTAGTTGGGCGTAGAGGCGTCGTATGGTTCGCCTGCCGTGGCCGTAACCTTTCCGCTCGTGGAATCGTATGCAACGGTCCAGTTGTACTGAGTGCCCGTGATCTTGATGACATCGGCCGGGTTTACTCCGTCCGCGACAGTCACGCCAGCAAGTTCGAAGGACGTTCCGTCAGTCGGCGGCACGACGTTGAGCCTTCCGCCCTCGATGGTGTACTCGGACGCGCCTGGCACTGCGCCGTACGTGTAGACGCCGCCGGCAATGACGGTCTTGGGCCATGCGGAAAGGTTGTTCGTGTTGATCGCCGTTCCGCCCATCAGCACAAGGCGCGCATTTTCGCCGAAGGTGACGTTATGCGACTGGAAGTCGAATGTCGATCCATCAAGAATAACCAGGTCGCCATTGATCTTGAGCGTGTCGCCGGCAGTTCCACCTACATAGCTGTTCACGCTCCACGGAGAGATAACGAGATTTCCGTTTAAGGTCACATTGCGCCAGATGGCCACAAATCCATTGGAAGTGACTACATCGCCGTTCACGATCGTGGCTGCCGTGGCATCTGCGTTGTTCACGCCGATCCATGCGTCACGTGCCGTTCCGGAGGCGCCTTCGGTCGTGATGACGACCTTGACGTTCTTGTCGGACACAATATCGAGAGTTCCATTGCCGACAAGCCCGGCCTGCGCAAGTTCAAGCGTCCCGTTGCCGGCGACATGCTTCACGCCGATGTCCGGATAGCCGTTGCCCCCGTATCTCACCTTAGCAGTGCACCCGCGCACGACGAAGTCACCGAACTTCCTGTTGTTGATCGCGCCCTTCCCGTCGCCCCAGATGTGCATGATGCCGTCGGCGGTGAATATACCGACGTCGTAGCTGTTGTTGGCTGGCTGGCCATTCGACCACGAGCGATCCTGATCGACATAGTCGTCCGTCGCGATGTACGAGGTTACCTTGCGCGTCGCGGTAACATTGTCGACATTAGTAACCGTGGCGTAAACCGTTGTCACGCCCTCCGCAGTCTCCTGCGAAAGCGTATACCCGACGACGGGGCCAGTCAGGAAGACAGACGTATCGAGCGTATCCGTCGGCTCGTCGAATCCAAGGGCGTCGCCCTTGAACGAGAAAAGCGCGATCTTATCGTCTACGGCAAGATCGCTTTCTGCGGCAGTCTTTGCGTTTCTCGCCGCAGTGATGTCGACAGTGATCGCGCCCCTTGCGCCTACCTTGACGGCTCCTGTGAACGTGTATCCGTTCGTTATCGCCAAAACGCCCGACTTCACGAATGTCTCTCCGGTGTATTTTGCCGCGCCCATCATCGGAAGTATTCCTTTGCCGATAATCGTCAGGCCGCCGTCGGTCTCGCCTTCCTCAAGAGCGGAAACGATCTCATGCGTAAAGCCGCTCACATAGATGCTGCCGGTGTCGATCGTGCCGCCTTTCGCACCTACGCGCACCACAATCTTGTCATCCGCGACAAGGAAGTTCTGCCCCGCCTGGTTGGGCGCTATCGTGCCTCCGTCCAACGTCAAATATGCCTTTGCGTCTGCGCCGGTGTTGTTCGTCTCGATGCGCTTGCAGCTCAGAACGCCGCCCTCAAGCAGGACTTCCGTTTCAACCGCCGCAGAGGTGCCGTCGTTGAGCCTAAGCGGGCTGTTGGGGACCGATATCGTACCGCCCGTCATCTTCATGCGACCGGCGCTTCCGTTGCTGCCAACGACAAGAGGTTGGCCAAACGTCATCAAGCCGCCGTTCATCTCCAGGTACCCCGTTCCTCCGTTGCGGCTAATGTATCCATATTGTGCGACCGTATTAGTTCCGCCGTTCTGGACGTAGGTGCCGTTGCAGCCGTCGGCTCCGCCAAGTGCAAAGTTGATTCCGCACGTTATAACTCCGTTCGCGTTCGTGAATACGGACGTGGCGCCGGTCCCGTTCGACGCGATGCGAAAGTCGCTTCCCGAGCTCATGGTGCCGCCCGTCATGTTGACGATTGCCTTCGAGTTATTGCCGTTCGCTATCACGATCTGCGCATTCTCGCTATTTGCCACGAGCGCTCCTCCGGACATCTCGACTTCCGCCTCGGAGCCTGCTCCGCTTGCAATTCGGATCGCCACATTGCCCTTGTTCACACCGCCCGCGCGGATGCGGCCGGCGGACATGAGCAAGCGCGACTTCGAATTGTCGTTGTCAGCCAAGGTAAAGCACCCATTTTTAACCTCGGCGCCATCTCGATATCCGGCGATGATCTCGCCCCCGTCCATGATGACAGTGCCGACGCCGTTCCCTCCGCTACCCTGCGAAACGCGAACCCAGTACGGGGCGCGAGCAATCGTGCCAGCTTTCACCTTAAGTGTCGCCGAGCTCTGGTTCCAGCCCACGTTGATGTCGTTCATGAACGTGTACGTGCCGCCATCCAGAACGACATACGCCGGATTAGCCGAGCCGCTGCCGATGTACATCTGCTTATTGGCCGTCGCTGCAAAACCGTTCTCGCCGCTGGCCTTGAACACAAGCGGTGCATCCGTAGTGCCAGCATAAAGATGGTAGTCGCCCGAGAAAGTGTACGCACCATCGAGATAGACCGTCTTCGAACCCGACTTGCCGTTTATGACGGATTCGGTGAAGTTGATGTTGCCGACAGGAACGCCGGTGTCGCTGTTCCAGTTCGTCGCGTTGTTCCACTGCGCATGGCCTTCTGAGTCGAGGCTTGTGCCGTACCATTCGGCCGCGGTCGATGTCTGCACGATGCCCGCAGCAATCACTGCGCATACGAGGGCGACATTTTTACCGACTACCATCTTTTAACCTCCTGTAATTGTTTGGGACTAACGATACAGCTGTACGGGTCTCAGCGAATCGCGGCATACACCACCACGTTCTGCAAATATTCTATCACATCGGAGCCGGGGATAATATACCCCATTTGGGTACCGAAACGACGCCTTCCTCGAGCCCTCTATTTGCTCCATTTGGGAAGATACATCCCTCGCCACCAGATTCCGTGGCCAAGCAGATCGGGACCGAAGTAGAAGCCCGGCTGCGGCGGCTGGTTGTATCCGGCGTTCTGCGCCGCGACGCTCTCGCGGTACGGCGGATCCTCCAGCATCGTCCAGAAACGGTACGGCGTGTCGCAAGGCGAGAGGAAAAGCCTCAGTTCCTTGTCGCCACGCGCCGGAAGCACTATCTCCTCTCGCCAGTCGCCCAAAATGTCCGCCTGAAGGCACGGCACGCACTTCGAGCCGTTGATTACATAGGTATTCTCGAAATTCATCAGCCTCCACAATTTGCCCGTCTTAGAACAGAGCGCCCACATGCCGTTTCCGGCAACAGATGCGGCAGTCATGTCGCCGGCGAAATACGCGTAGAAGCTGAGGCCCGCCGGCGGCCAGCCGCGGAAGTTGAGCTCGCCGTCGTGCATGCCGATCCCGCTCGCAGACCACATCTCCACTCCAGGCGTGCATCCATCGACATCGAACGCAACGGCTCGCGGTACGTCCCTTCCGCTCTTGATCTGATGGATCACCCGAACTGTGCAGGCATCCCTGAGAACCGCGCCGTCGACGCTGTTCTCTTGGCATGTCCATATCTGCAGCCCCCGGGTGTACGGCGTACGCTGGATGAGATTCAGCGCATCGCCGTGTCCCATTCCGGTCGAATGCAGCCCGGTGCCGTCGTCGTCAAGCACCATCTGTCCGTAGATTACTTCATCCTTGCCGTCGAAATCGACATCGCCCATGCGAATGCTGTGGAAGCCCTGGTGGCAGTACCTGCCCCACTTCTCCATGTCGTCGAGCGTGTCGAACGTCCATTTCTCCTTCAGGCGCTTTCCGTCGAAGTCGAGCGCCATGACGCCGGTGCGCGAGTAGTAGCCTCGTCCCATCACGGCACTCGGACGCTCCCCGTCGAGAAATCCGAACGATGCGACGAAGCGGAAAGGACGGTTCCCGTCGAGATTGCCGTGGTCGCCCCAGTACCATGCGCGGCACGCCCGCCAGTCGCGTCCGAGATCGGGCTTCATCGTTATCGAGTCGATTGCGCGCCCGGTCTTTCCGTCGAACACTGTGTACCACTGCGGAGCGAATACGACTGCACCATGCCCCTCGACCCACTTCTTCTCGGGATCGCCGAGAACCCGTCCCGTTCCGTCGACCGTTCCGTCGGACGTGCGCACGATCATCTCCGCGCAGCCGTCGCCGTCGAAGTCGTAAACCACAAACGGATTGTAGTGCTCGCCCGAGCGGCAGTTGGGCCCGAGGTTGATCTTCCAAAGAGACTTGCCCGTCGACACCTTGACGCCCTCGAACCACGTCGGCCCGGTATGGCCGGGATGCGAATTGTCGCGCGCATTTGTCGGAGACCATTTGATCACGATCTCCATTTCGCCGTCGCCGTCAAGGTCGCCCATGGAGCAGTCGTTCGGCACCATGTGGTACTTCTCGCTCGGAGTCTCTCCGCCAGGCGGGGCGCTAAGCGGAATCCTGATATAGCCGATCGGCGCGTCGGCTGGAACTGTCCATTTGTCGCCGCCGTGTATCGCGCGCGTCGTCGGAAGGTGCGCCTTCACAGAATACGTCGCCTTGCCTTTGTACGGCAGGCGAATCTGCGTCACGTCGGCAATCGGCTTGGAGTTGACCTTCTTGCCGTCCTTGAAGACGTCGAACGTCTGGTTCGTCGGGTCGTACGAGAAATAGCGCCAGCCAACGCACACCGTATTTGTGGAGTCGCGCCACGCGACGACGCCGCGCCCGAACTTCTCAAGCCGCAGCTTCTTGTTGTCGTATGCCGTCGCCGGCGCGGGAAACGGCCCGTCCAGATCGGGTCGATGGTTCGACTTCCAGTCCGGCGTGCCGAAGTGTCCGTGATCTATGAACGGTTTTGCCAAACGCGGATCAGTGGCAGAGTGCGCCGCCAGGGCGAAAGCCGAGGCAACAATCATCATAGCCGGACGGATGCGCATTTTCATTGACAATGACTCCGTGTAGAACATGGTTTCGATACAATTACAGCGCCTCAGCCTCCTTCGTGAGCCTGTCGGCGAAGTGGCGCTCCATCGCTTGGACGAGACCGGACGGTGCCTGGACGATCGCGCCATGCTTCTGCTCGCTGAAGCCCTCGCGCTTCATCGGCGAGCCGCGGTCGTTGAAGTAGCCGATGGGCTTCCATTCCTTGAAGTCCTTCGTCTCGACGAAGCCGAAGTTGTGCGGGCGCATCGTGTAGCGGTCCCACATCACGACCCACGTCCCGTCCGGACGCCTCCAGCAGCTGGGCGCCTCGTGTCCGCGCCTCTCCCCGTCGAAGTACGGCGCGTCCTCGAACGGACCGCGGATGCTCCTGCCCGTTGCGTGGCGTATCGACGCGCCATGCTCGTGGCTCACGTAGAAGAGATGCCACACGCCGTCGTCGTCGCGCACCATGTCGGAGTCGATGATGTTGTAGCGCGGCTGGCCGTTTTCGTCGCGCGGCGCTGAATAGAGCGGGAAGGGATCCTCGGCAAGACCAGTCAGGTCCTTCTTCAAATGCACGGCGTATATCTGGTTTTTGCCGTTTCCGAAGCGCGTCGTGAAGTGCATGAAGAACGAACCCGTGTCGTCGTCCCACACGAGTTCAGGCGCCCATGTGCATCCGACCTCGCTCCACGGGATGTCGTTGCCTTCCGCGTCCTTTGCCTGAGTCGGGCACTTCAGCGCGGAGAAGTCAAGGTTGCGCTTCTCCCAGTTGACGAGGTCGCGGCTCGTCAGGAGCACTAGTCCCCTGTTGTTGCCCCACGCGTACTTCTTGCCGTCGCGCTCCCATTCGGTGGTGCGGTAGCCGTGCTGGCGAGCGAATATATGCAGGTCAGTAGCCGCGACCACGTAGACTCCGTCGGGAGTGCGCGCGATGTGCGGGTCGCGTATGCCCTTCTGCACCGCGATGTCTTCGCCCTTTACAACAGGTTTGTCTCCGTTCACCGCCCTCCAGTTGTACGAGTCGTCCGAGACGGCCATGTGAAGCGAGTGGTCAGCGTCTTTGTGATAGACCATCACGTAGGACATAGGCTCCTTGGGCTTGACGCCGTCGGCAGTCGGCCTTATGAACGGAATCGATCCGTCGGCGTTGCGCTTGTAGCGCTCGATGCGCACGCTCCTGCGCTTGTCGCCTCCGCCCGGCTTGTTGCCGTCGTGGTAGAGCATGTACCACTCGCCTTTGTGGAACACGCTTCCGCCATGGATCGTGTGCGTGCCGCCGGCGTTGTCCATTATCTTGCCGCCGAACTTCCACGGACCATGTATCGACTTCGCCGTCGAATACGACCACTTCTCGGGCAGTCCGCCGGACGCGTATTCAAGATAATACGTGTCGCCGACCTTGTATATCCACGGTGCCTCGACAAAATTCGTCTGGGGAGAGCCCGCCCTGTGCGGACCGCACCGACGCGGCCACTTGAGCGGCTCGCCGAACGCCTCCGCGTCGAGAAGCCCAGGAACAGGCTTTATCTCGCTGGCGAACTCGATCATGTTTTCCTTGAGCTCTGCATACCACATGCCGGGATCGCCGCCGTGGTTGCCCCAGAAGAGATACGCCTTGCCGTCGTCGTCGATCATCACCGAGGGGTCGATGAATCCGCCGCCTTCGGCAAGCGGCTTGCCGAGCGGATCCTTCCACGGCCCCTTCACGTCGTCCGCAACCGCGACTGCGATGGCGTCGCCGCGCCCGCCCTTGCGCGAAGTGCAGATGTACCAGTACCACTTTCCGCCGCGCTTCACCGCCTGGGCCGCCCATGCCTTGTCCGGACGCGCCCAGGGGAAGGTCTCGCGCAGGCTCATGACCGTGCCGAGATCTTCCCACTCGACCATGTCCTTCGTGCGCACGACCGACCAGTCGAACATGAGGTATCCCTTCGCACGGTCGTCGTCGTGCCCCATGAACACGTAGAACCACTCGCCGTCTGAATAGCCCGCCGGATCCGCCGTGAAGCGCGTCTTGACGAGCGGATTCGATCCGTCGATCCTGAGCACCTCCGCCTCCTTCGCGAGCTTGTCGGCATTGTCCCTCGTGGACGAATCGTCGGAGACTGCCATGTGCAGTGAATGGTCGGCGTCCTTGTGGTGCACCATCAGATACGACTGCTTTTCCTCGCCCAAAGCCGCAATCGCGACCATCGAGACAACTGCTGCATATAGTTTTTTCACTTTGACGACTCCTTTTTCACATCTCTGGCGCAACGGCGGCGGGACAGAACGGCGCCGACTCGTTTTTTGCCATTTTCGTTGATGATTATACTCTTCATCCGCCGCAATAACAATTCCCCCATTGGGGTATACCGCAGGTGGAGAGTATCGTCTTAGCCGTGTAGAAACGTGTAGAACTTTTGAGAAGGGTTGTAAAAATTGCTCCGTTACCA